>CABEDY010000230.1_pt1 | contig 26500 bp, 22 predicted proteins | sample 3423171 | NCBI WGS metagenome assembly CABEDY01 (sample SAMEA5534333, study PRJEB31848) | metagenome | biome: tundra; feature: field; material: soil | place: USA | collected 2013-05 | depth 0.15 m | reverse complement strand
GCCGAGCCGCGACCGGCAGGGAGCGATACCACGAGTGCCGCTAGTTCTCGAGTTCGGATAGCGCTTCCTGCCGGTCGCGGCTCGGTTTTTCGTACGTTCCTACATGCTTTCCATTTTTATGTCGCGCACCCCTCCGTTGTCGCTGCTCGCCGCACCCTAGCGCCTTCGGTTACAATTTAAGCACTTTGTAAAGCTTGTTTACAAGGAGCGCGAGCGGCTTGTGCCGGGCGGAGACGGTGAAACGGGGGAATACGACGGAAATGCAGAACAACCAAGCCCCGCGATGGATTGGCGGAGTGGAGCCGGCGCCGGAGTTGCTGCGTGCCACTGGGATCGAGATCCTGGAATTGGAGTGCCGGGAGCAGCCGGAGCGGCTGCGGGGGCTGTTGCGGACCTACGCCACGGACCCGGAAATCCGCCGGCAACTGGCGGAGATCAGGAAATTGTGCGCCGCACCCGGACCGGTGCTATTTCTGGGCATGGGCGGTTCGCTATGCTCGTCCTACGGCGGCTCGGTGCCGCTCGACGCCGAGGGGCGGCTAGCATTCTCAGTGGATGCCGGTGAGTGGCTGCACTACGGGACGCGTACTTGGGATCAGGCCGCTCTGTCGGTGCTATTGACGACTTCCGGGGAGAGCGCGGAACTGGTCGAACTCTTGAAGGTTGCCGAGGACCGGCCGCTGGTGTTGATCTCGAACAACGCGGCGAGCCCGTGCTGGCGGATGGCTCGGCGGCGGCTGCCGATTCTGGCGGGGCCGGAGTACGGCAACGCGACGAAAACGTACACGAACGCCACGGCGGCCGCCAGCGTTGTGGCTGCCGAGATTCTGGGCCAGGACTGGCGGCGCGACGCCGAAGCGGCCGCGGACGCCTTCTCGTCATCGCTTGAACGCATCTTTGCGCGGCGGAGTGAGTTGGAGTCCTTTTGCCGCGGAGCGGCCAACACCGAGATCATCGGCCGCGGCGCCGCCTACGGGGGCGCTGTGATGAGCGCTTTGTGCATTCGCGAGTTGAGCGGGCACCGGGCGGCGGCGCACACCGGGGCGGCCTTCCGGCACGGTCCGAACCTGGATGTGGACTCGACGCATGCGGCAATCATCCTGGCCCTCGGACGGCGCGCCGATCTAGGCGTGAAATTGGCGGCGGAGTGCGCACTGAAGGGCGGTAAAGTGGTCCTGGTTTCCGACCAGGAGCGCGAAGCCACGGCCTCCATCCTTCCAGTGCGGCTGGACCCGGTGGCCGAGCACTGGGAGGGCCTCACATCCATCATTACAGCGCAGGCGTTAACGCTCGCGATGATCGAGCGGAATGGCTGCCGGCTGCCGCCGCGGTTTCAGTACGGCGTCATGGAGCAATAGACAACAGGCGCACTCTCCCACTCCCCGGCGGCCAGCGGCCCAAAGCAGGGCGTCTTCGAAGAAAGTGTTCTGGACAGGCTCGGTGAAGATCTTGTCACCGTGGCCCATGTTGACGTAGAGCATCCGGTATCGCGTGTTCGTCCAGACAATAGGCACGTCGCCGGAGACGATGGTTTCCTTCATGCCGATCGGATAGTTCGACGGGGATAGCGTGAGAAGGACACGCACGCCGGGCGTGGTCCGGGGATCCGGCCACCAACTGTACCACTCGTTGTCGGGCGAAACGAAACGCGGCGGAAGGTGGCGTGTGAGCGGGTCGGTGCGATCGTCGACTTCGACGGTGGCCGGCAGGGGCGGCCAACTGTTGCCTTGGAAGATCGCGCCGCCGAGGAAGCGGACAAACCACGGCCAGCCGGTGCCGGCATCGTTGTACCCGGCAGCGTGGAAGCCGATCCAGCCGCCGCCGCTTTCCATGTAATTCTCGAAGGCCGTGCGTTGCGCGGGCGCGTGCGGCGACTCGTTCAAAAAAAGCACCACGTCGACGCCCTTCAGACGCTGCGGAGTGAGATCGTCCCAATTGGTGGTAGTCTCCAACGTGAAGTGGCGCCGGGTGGCGGCGTCCGCATAGAAGCGAACGGCCTGCTCGGCGAACTCGACGTGGTCTGGCTCCGCGTGTGTCGAGTAGAAGGCAAGTACCCGGAACGGGCGCGCGGTGTCACCAGCCGAAGCCAGCACAGCGGAGAGGGCGAGAAAGACCAGGGAGCAGGAAATGCGCCGCATCAGTTCCTCCCCGCCGCCCAGAGGATGGAGTTGTGGAAGATGGTGACAAAGGCCGGGTTTTGGAAGAGCTCGGCGTGGTGCCCCATGAAGATGTAGACGTTGCGGGCTTTGACGTGTTCATTGGTCCAGACGACGGGATGGTCGCCCATCTTCTTGGTGGTGGGCGGCGTGTAGGAGCTCTCATCGACAGAAGCTAGAACGCGCACATTGCGGCGCGGAGAGCGATCATACGTGTACCACTCCTCGTTTTCGATGGTGAACGTTGAGCCCAAGCCCTTCATGACGGGGTGCGAAGCGGACTCCACGTGTACTGTGCCGGAAACGAAGGTGGCGATGTAGTCCTTGAAGCGGATACCGCCCATGAAGTCCGAGAACCACTGCCACATCGGATAACCGTCGAACTCGCCGAGCAGCGTAGCGTGGTGGAAGCCGATCCAGCCGATGCTGCCTTGTTCGATGCTTGCGCGGAAGGCGCGTGCCGCGACGGGCGTCCAGGCGTAGGGCGGGTAGTTCAATTGAAGGAAGAGACTGTAGCGAGCGAGGAGGGTTTCATCGATTGTGTCGGTGTTCTCGATGTAGTCCACCGAAAAGTCAGACTTGCCTTCTCGATCGAGCCAGGCTTTGGCGGCATCGACAAAGGGCCGGTGCAGGCCGCCGCGCTCAGCGATGGCGAGAACACGGAAGGGCGCTGGCTTGGTCTGAGCCGCGGCGGAACAGGCGCAGACGGCCAAGATCGTAAAAAGTGCACGGCAACGCGTCGCGGACCGGCAGCGGCGGGCCGGGCGGTCTCGGTCGGACATCGGTTCTAACCTCGAAGTCACCTCAGAGCCTGTTGCATCCGGCGGCCCAAAGGGGGATGCTTAGTAAACAACGTGAATTATCTCATAGAAATTAGGACATCGGTAGCCTCTTTTATGATCTCGGTGAGCCGCGCGGTGGGTGGAACTCTAGCCTTCGCCCTGGCGGGCCTGGCGGTGTCAGCCGCAGCCCAGCCCGCGGTCGGGAAACCCGAGGGCGGGGTTGTCCATACGAGCGCGATCGTTTTCAATCCGGTGGTGAAGAAGGTCTATGCGATCGACCAACCCCGCTCCGAAGTGGTGGTCCTGGACACAAAGACCGGAACTGTCCGACGCGTAGGCGTGGGCGCGGTCCCGGTGTCGATGGCGGTCAACGAGAGGTCCGGCCGGGTTTACGTGGCCAACTCGAGTGCCGGAACTATAACCGTGATTGACCCCATGACGGACACGGCAGCGTCCACCGTGCCCGTAGAACGGAGGCCCTACTCGATCGCCGTCAATTCCGCGACGGGTCAAATCTACGTCACCAACACGTTTTCCGACAAGACGAGCATTCTCGACGGCGCCACCAATACCTCGAAGCCGTTGAGGACAGGGGCGGTGGATCTGATTGCCGTGGATTCGGCGGCCAATACGATTTATCTGCTGAGCTACGAGAGTGGGACCGTGACGGTGCTGGATGGAGCACGGCTGACGATGAAGCGTCGCGAGGGCGGCAAACACGCCTGGGGCATGGCGGTGGATGAGGCGTCCCACACACTTTACGTGGCACGGATGGGGACGGGCGACGTGAAGGCGCTGGGTCGAGACGCCGGAGAGGATACGGTGACAACGGCCGGCCGGACGACTAGTTCGATCGCCGTCAATTCGAAGACGCACATGATCTATGCGGGCAATTACGCTTCGGGCGACGTGACAGTGATCGACGGGCGGACGCGGCGCGCCGTGGCTACCGTGCGCGTAGGCGAGCACCCGCAAGCGTTAGCCGTGGATGAGGTGCGCAACCTGGTCTTTTCGGCTAACACGCAGGGGGATAGCGTGACGGTGATTGATGGGGCAACCAACCAGGCTCTGGCGACACTGCCGGCGGGACGAAGGCCGTATGCGCTGGCGGTGGAACCGGGTTCGTCCAAGCTGTATGTGGCCAACGCGGCGGGAGAGAAGGTGTTCACTGTGGTGGATACCTCGGGGATCCCGGGGGCGCGCCAGTAGCGGGCCACGGAACAGTCTCTGCATGTCGCGCGGAGCTTCGATGGGATTGCTCTCCAAAAAACGCGCTAGGGCTCGATGAACCTTGACGGCGAGGTGCAGCCCGCAATCACAGTTGCGATGCCGACTTAACATTCCTAGTCCGGCACAACGATTCCACGTGACGATTCGGCAATTCCGATAGCGCGACCGAAAGAAAGGCGGAGTTTTGCCTGAACAGGATCTCCAGTGTGCGGACCACGCTGTTGCAATGTTCGCCGACCTGCGCGTCGAGCCATGGGTTATTGGTAGTCGTTGGTGTTTTTTGGAGGCTGGCGTCAGACCGGGTCGCTTCTTCGCCCTCACTGTCCTCCGGGGCCCTTGAAAGCCGGAATTGGTTAGTAATCCAGCGAGTTCCAACTCGATAAGCTACCGCAATCCGGTTCGTCGAACACGGGCCGCCGCCGGCGATGCTCATTTGCAGCGGTGCCGAAGGTATCGAATGGTTCGCCCGTGGCGATGGCACGAAACGTCTAGGACCACAGAAGCCAGGTCCTGATACCTACGCTCACGAAGTTCGCAATAGCGAACAGGACGAATGCTCAGGAGATATTCTAACGTCTGCTTGGTTCGATCACCGCTTGCCGACCGCTACGAAGTACATGAGCATTCCATCCGAGCCTACGGCGGTCTGACTCTATCACTACTGTGGTGGAAGGATGAAACAATCCTTATCGCACTTGAAGAATATGCGAACGAAAAGACGCTCGCCGATCCGACTCTTGGCGTGGTCGGGAGGACTGATTGCTGCGCGTACAGACTGACGTGCTCATGCGGTCAATTCGCTTAGCGAACAGGACATGGCACACGCTACCATTTGGGCTAATCTGTGCCGGTTGGGAACCTACACGAGCTCTAGCCGCAATTGACGCCCAACAGCAGTCGCGGCCTTGCGGAGCGTACTCAATGTGACGGCATCGTATTCGGGATCGAGCAGGCGATCGAGCGCAGCACGGCTGGTGTGCATGCGGCGCGCCATTTCTGCCTTGGAAAAGTGCTTCTCTTTCATGGCCGCTTCAACCTGCCGGGCCAGGACGCGCTTGATTGCAGTCGCCGTGACTTCCTCGTAAATGCCCTCCTCACGGAGCCAGCTATCGACGGATGATCCAATGTTCTTCTTTTTCATGTACCTGTTCCTTTCTTCCGCTTAAGCGCCAGATCGATGTCCCGTTGCGGCGTCTTTTGGCTTTTCTTCATAAAGGCGTGAAGCAGCACCATGCTCCCCTGCTCGACACAGAAAATAACCCGCGCAATCCGCCCCCTCGGCAAGCTGCTCCGCACTTCCCACAATTCATTCCCAAGCGAACCAACGAGCGGCTTCCCGATCGGCCACGAAAACTCGACATCCTTGATGTCTTCGCCCATTACCTTCCGGTCTTCCCTCTCAAGGCCCTTCAACCACTCGCGTACCGGCTCATGTCCGCGATCGGAGCGGTAGAAGCGTGCCGGTAGGCGCTTGAGACCGGGATTCATAGAGCACAGTACCAGTTTTGATACACGCCGTCAACTCTGATCTTACGCGGCCCTATTGCCGGAAGTTCTCATGGCTCCATGCTCTCAGCGCCATTGTTCTTTGCGGCCACAAGTCGGTCTGGGCCGTTCTTTCCTGCCGCCCAACACAGCGGATCGAAGGCACTGTAGCCGCCGCTCGCTATCGATGACGGATTTTGGCTCCCAGTCTGCGGGACGGCACCCTGGCGCGGGGCAGCAAGCTGGCACTCTGTTTTGGGGTTAAAACCCGGAAAAAGACTAGGCAGGAGAGGCAGTTTACGTCGTCGAGGTACAACGGGCAATTGTTCCCATGTAAGCATTGAACAAACATTGTTATGAGAGAAATAAAGTGGCGTTCCAGAACCGCAGAACGGATCGAGGACCCGGCGTTGTGGGATTGGATCTATCTCCTTTGAAGTCATCGGGAATGTGTGGTAAGTATCCCGACCTACTTGCCAAAGAACCGCTTCCACAACCCTCCGACAAGTCCTGCGAGGGATAAGCCGGAAATCGGTAAAGAAGCTATGGGATGGCCAGTCAGACAGAGAATGATAACGACGGCGCCAACGATGACAATGCCCCCGACGATCGCCTTGGCCTTTACGGGGCGACCTTTGAAGCTGAACTGGACTTCGAACTCAAACGCGTTATTCACTGAAGCCTCCTTTCCGTCTCACTCCGGCGCTGATTCGTTATACCAGAAACACCTTTCAGCGCCCGTCACAGGGTATATTGCCAACTCGGAAGCAATCCCTCTCCTTTATACTCGCTGGTGCGGCTCCGGCCCAATGTTTATGGTCCTCTCCGCTGTTTTTCGCGGCTAAAAGCACTCTACACGCTTTCGCGCGCAAAGGCGTCTGCGTGTCGCGTAAGTCTAAGAAGTTAAACGGGAGACGTACGAAAAATTCGATTGAAACCGAGGGGAAGAGTATACACTCGAATGCGGTCGAAGGTGACGATGGTATCGTTCATCGAATATCCGACCAGCGTGAGTAGCGCGGCATACCTTCCGGCAACTGCAAGTTCCAACTTGTCGCAACCTAATGATTCAAAGGGAAATAAGTCTCGAAAAATATTTTGGACAGCTGTGACCTTGCTTGCCATACGACCCATTCATCACGTTGATGGTGCTCCAGCAAAGCGTCTACGGGATACCGTTGGCCACCAAGCCAAGTGAACTGACCCCACTGGCGTTCATGTCCTTCGGCCGACGCGCGTCAGCCGTAAGCACCCGTTAACGCGCCTAGCACGGGCCGACGCGTCCACTTGACCGCGTCCGACGTTAAATCTGTTTCGATTTCGATTTGCCTCGGCTGGCCAAAGGAGCGATTTCGTCTCCACGCGTCGCCCAACATCCGTTTCACGCCGGATCGAATACACTGTTGACGTAATCTCAAGGGGAAAAGTCGTACGCGGGTTAGGGCATTTTCAACTGCGAATGACCAGGCATCAAGAAGTTCAACCGTGCGGCCGGAGAGTATCTTCACTATTAGGATGCGGCCGCTTCACCTCACCACGGGAGGTGGTGGACACGGAGATCATATTCTGGAAATCGCCTGTTCTGAATCGATTCCAAACGTGGAGTTTGGTAAGGTGGTTGAGGTCGAGCTGCGGGGTGAAGTTCTGTCCAAGCCTGCGGCCCTCTTCCACTAACGTTGCATTCTCAACCCGATCTCCTGCCAGCCGACTGTACACGATTTTGTACAACGAAACCGTCAGGGGGGAAACGCCCGCAAACACAGCCAATCGCGGAATTAATAAGTTACGCCGAATCAACATGCCGCGACGTTTCGGGTTCCACCCCGGGCATCACACTGCAGGCGGCATGCGGGTAGTCGGCTTCCGTTGATGTGCCGCATGGGTACGCATGTCTACGTTCCTCATGCTTGCCCCACCAGAACCCGAAATTCCTGCCAGTCAGACAGACAATTTCTATTTGCCCACCCCGCGCGCGAAGTTAAAAGGGAACGGCTCCCTGGTAGCCGCTGACCTCTCTTCGACAGAGGCCTTAAAGGGGTACAAGGAGGGACCCATCCTAGAACTGCCTTACCGGCCTCCCCGGAATCCGGCTTCGGCGCCTGGCTTAGGGACGTCGGAAACATAATCGCAACTTCCCAAATGTATCTGCGTATGCGAGGGGGGCAAATCGGGATTGGGATCGGACTTCGATTTCCAAAAGATGGCCGTACCCCGGTCGGCGATTTTGGATTCGCGTTCAGAACCTTGTCGAATTCTGGAATGCCTCGACGCGGCCGGTCACAGGAAATGGTCTCGGTTTCACTCCCGAGCAGGCGGCTCGATATGTGGATCGCTTTCAAACGCTCTTCGATCTCCTGCCTGAGACACCGGAGATTTTCCCAACTTGGCGAAAACTTGTGCTTGATTACAAGGTATCCGGGATTTAGGTCCATGCTGCTCGAATAGTTGCTGCAATGATGGTGCACCAGTGGATCAGATCCTCACGTTCGATCTGAACGACTTCAAACGTTATAGGGGCATTACAGTCATTCATCCAATGGACGTGACGTAGCGAGTGGGCGCGTTGAGCTGAGAGCGTCTCCCTTCACTAGGCGAAATTCATGATTGCAAGCGGCCACGCACAGGGGTCTTTACAACACGTAACCCATCCCGCCGGGCCTCCTGCCCTTGGCACACGCTATCAGTTATTTCAAACCTTCTTCAGGCACCCATGCCGGAAACTCACCGGGAACCGGCATGTTTACGCCGCTCCGGCCAAGCATTCGAAGTCGTTTTCGTCGATCGACGCGATCTCTGCGGGCGTGGACCAGACGCAACGGAATTTCGAGACTCAGGCGAAAGCAAGGGGAAGCATGCCGCCAAACCGAGCTAAGTTATGACTGCGATGATCGTCTACCAGGCGTTCCGTCGAAAGCGAGCTTGGAGCGCCGAAATTGCCACGCGCTAAGCCTGAGCAACGCTTCCCCAGCGGGCGTGGCCTTAGTTCGCTGCGCGCTGCCGGCAAGCTCAAGGGCAAGCTCGAACTCGCCCCTCAGTATGGCCCTCCGCGCCGCTTCGCGCAGCCGCCATGCTTCGGCCGCAATCCGCATCAGGCGCGCGAGATCTGCTCCGCATCGCGAACAAACAGCCGCGCCGCGAAAACGAGCCTGGCAAACCGGACAACAATTCGCTTCAGCCAAACCGTTTGACTCGCTCAATTCGGGCGGCTCCCGGCTTGGCCTTCCATGAACCCGATTTGGCCTTCCATGAAGAAGAGGAGTTCCGTCAGTGCGCGGGAGGCTTTGGCGAGCGCCTCGCCATCACCCGATTCGATGGCTGCCCCGATCCGCTCGTGGAGATCGATGGCTTCTTCGCGATCCTCTTCATGCATGAGCTCGAGCAGCTTTCGCGAGCGCGCCATCAGACTCTCCGCCTCCGCTCGGCCCGCCACCGCAATCCGCTCCACGACCGTGCCGCCGCTCTCCATTTCCTCAAATTCCCCTTCGATGATCTCGGTGTCCGTTTCTTCGCCGCCGGGAGAGCCGTTAAAATCGACTCCGAAGCGCGATTCAAAGAGATCCTGAATTCGCTTGCGCCCAGCGGCGATCTCTTCCGGAGTCTTCGCCTGCATGGCATTCGCGATGGTGATCTGCTTCGACCGGCCGGTCAACTTCTCCTCGGAGGTCACTTCGAGAATGCCATCCAGATCGAGCCGCATGCGGCAGAGAATCTCGTTGAGATCTTCCGTCTCCGTAAGGCCCCCAATGGTGAAATCGCCCACCAGTATGTTCTTCAGCGCATCCTCGTCCTCGCCCTGATATACATGCACATCGACCTCGGGCTGGAAAGGATGGCTGGTGTAAAACCGTTCGGTACGTGTCAGGGGCAGAGGCGTATTGCGGCGGACGATCGGCTTGTAGCAATGCGGGTAGGGAACGCCGCCGCGCTCACCCAGAAACGAGACGCCGAAAGAATAAGGGGAGACATCCACCAGCACGCGATCCACGTCGCGGCCCGACAGGCGCGAGGCCAGCACACCGGCTCCCAGAGCGACACACAGGTCCGGATGGACATCCTGGCGAGGCTCGATCGCTATCCGCTCCGCTAGCAAGTTAAATACGAGGGGCGTGCGGGTGGAACCGCCCACCAGCAGCACCGCATCCATGTCTCCGGGCTTCCGGCCGGAATCCCGCAACGCTTGGGATACGCTATCGAGCGTCGATTCCACCAGAGGACGAATGAGCGCCTCGTAGTCCGTGCGTGAAATCTCCATTTCCAGATGCAGAGGCTTGCCGTTCCGCTCGGCCAGCGACTCCTCGCGGATGCGGGCGTACGGTTCCTGGCTCAGCTTCTTCTTGGCCTCTTCGGCGGCCCACCACAAGCGCGCCTTCGCGGACGCGTGTCCATTGCGGAGATCGATTCCGTGCCGTTTCTGAAATTCCCGCGCCAGACGTTCGACGAGAAGATCGTCGAAATCGTCGCCTCCCAGGCGATTGTTGCCGTGACTGGCGAGCACTTCCGTGATGTCGCCCTCCACGGTTACCACGGAAACGTCGAACGTGCCGCCTCCCAGATCGTATATCAGGGCCGTATGCCGGGAGCCGTCGCCGTAGCCATAAGCGAGGCTGGCTGCGGTGGGTTCGTTCAGGATGCGGACCACTTCCAGGCCCGCCAGCGCGCCCGCTTCGCGCGTGGCGCCGCGCTGCGCATCGGAGAAGTAGGCGGGCACCGTAATGACGGCTCGTTCGGGGCGCTCACCCAGCGACAGACGGGTCCACTCCACCAGCTCGCGCAGGATCACCGCCGAGATTTCCGGCGCGGTCAGGCTCCTCGGGCCGAGCATCACCATTTCCTGGCTGCCCATCCGGCGCTTGATGCTGCGCACCGTCCGCTCCGGATAAAGAGCCTGCTGGTTGCGCGCGGGTTCACCCACCAGAAGTTCCCCCGATGCCGAAAGGCCGACGCAGGACGGCAAGATCCGCCGGTCGCCCGGCCCCAGCACGCGCACCTGCCCATCCGTGAACGCCGCCACTTCGGAGTTCGTGGTTCCCAGATCTATACCGACGATCAGATCGCTCATGTTCTCTTGCTCACCTCATCATTCCAATAGTGGGTCAGTTAGGACATACGCCCAACGTGGCGCACGCACTCGTGCGTGCCGTGTTCGCACTCCTGCGAACACAAAGCGGCATCAGGAAGAACCACTTCAGGGCGTTCACACGAGTGTGAACGCGGCACGCAGGAGTGCGTGCGCTACAGCAAACTGACCCACTACTCATCATTCATCAGAGCTCCGCTGGGCGCACGCGACACTTTCACCTGCGCCGGGCGAAACACTTCGCCATCCCATTCGTAACCGCTTCGATAAACCTCGATCACCGTACCGGGCGCGACGGTGGCCGATTCCTCGCTGTCGATCGCGTTCATGCGGCGCGGGTCGAAGCTTTCTCCCTGGCAGGGGATCTCCCTGGCCTTGAACTCATCGAGAGTTTGATCCAGGCGCTCAATACCGAGCTCGTAACCTCTGATCAACGCGCCCACGGCCGCGGCGGCCGCGCCGGCCGGCTGGCGCGAAAAGGTCTTCCGTAGCATTCGGGGCAACCATCCGGCACGGTCCGCGGCGGCGATCTCCTCTTCGCGAACCCGAGCCGACTCGCGTCCACGCGCCAGCCGGTCCCGCAGATCAATGAGCGCGCCCAATACATCTTTGCGGGAGCGCCGCTCCGTCTCGCGGCGCAGCGCTTGCTCGCGCTCTGCGTACACGGCCCGAAGCTCGTCCGCGATCTTCTCGGTCTGCGCGGTCAGAGTGCGGTTTAGTTCCTGAAACGCCCTACCTTGTAGTTTGATTTCCTGCGTCAGTGCCGTCATCGCCGCCCAGAGCGCATACGAATCGCAGGCTCGGGCATTGTCCTGGGCATTGGCCGCCTGGTCAGGGGCCGCCTGATCAGGGGAGTCGTTTAGCACGGATTCGAGTATGTCCGCGTCGATTCCCGCAGGCGGATTCTCGCTGGCGAGAGCCGCATCGAGCAGCGCTTCAAAGCGGCGAACGATCTCTTCCCGATCCGTCCCCAGCGTCATTTGTTTTTCAATACCTCGCGCCACGGTTGCGGCCCGGTAAATATGCGAGGGACCCCGCGGCCTTCGATCAGCGAAACGAGCGGTGCGCCGGACTCGCCGGCCGAAAACATAGCACGGGCCCGCCGGCGCGGGTCGCGCATCGTTTCGTACGCGTCGCGAATTTTTTCGAACTCGGCGGGTGCCCGGTCCGGCGGGAATTCCTTCACCTTGCTCAGATAAGCGGCGCGGATCTCTTCGTCGCCGGCATTGGCCGCCACGCCCAATATCTCGTTCGCGTCCATCACCCGCGCCTGCCCTTCTTCTTTTTCCGGCCCGGTGGGTTTTTCCGGGCGGTCGCGTCCTCCAGAAGAATCTGCGACAGGATCTCCATGGGGTCCTCCCCCCTGAAAAACGACTCCTTCGCCACCTCGAACAACGCGGGCAGGACCTCACGCGGAATGTCCTTGGGCGCGTTTTCCAAAAAGGATCGCTTCATTTCGTCTTCATCCAGTTCGTCAGCATCCAGATTGAATATGTCGTCCAGATCCGGATCGGAAGACTGGCCCCGTTTGCCGCGGCAGGCCGGGCACATGCAAAGGTTATCGGGAAACAGATCCGAATAATCCGGGCCCGGGCTCGATCCAGAGGGGAAGGCGGGAGACGCTTTTTCCTTCCGCAGCACGTCGCGCGCCTGATCGGCGGTGAGGGACAACGGGGCTTCGTCAAAAAGATCGCGGCCGGCCTCGACAGCCCGGCCGACCACCTCCATGTCGCGGTGTGTGCGGCCCAGTTCCGCGGCCGCCGCCGTCAACGCCTGGTAGCGATCGTCCAGGCCTTCCGGCAATGCACGGGCGCGCAGCAAAAGGAAATAAGCTTCCGTGGGTCCTCCGCGATCGAAACCGGCGGCCGATGCTGCCCACGCGAGTTCGGGGTGTTCACTGACAATCCCCAACTCTCCCAGCAAGCGAATCTGTTCCACGTTGAGCGAACCGCTGATGCGGGGAAACTGCGCCTCCGTCTCATCGAAGTATTCGATCGGAAGCTGGAAGTTCCTGGTAAGCCCAATATCGGCGGCAAGCGCGATCGCCCTGGCCATGGAAGCGGGAAGGTGAGACCTTTGTTGTTCGGGGAGTGTGTCCGGGAAAGGCAGAAATACGAGATCCTCCCGCTTGGCGGACGCCGCGCATCCAGAAATAAAAATTAACGCCGCAAGGCCATCGCCGAGCCCGCGCTCGACTTCGAGAAGGGCTTGGCTGGCGCCTGGTTTGTCGCCGGAAGCCAGGCAGATCAAGACGCGCATAGCGTCCAAGAACGCAGGCCGGTCGCCCTGCCGCGACTGAGGGAGCGCGCCGATCTCCGCCAATCTTTGCGCCGCCAGATTCGGCTTCTTCTTCTGCAGATGTTGCAGGGCGGCTGCGGCGAGCAACCGCAGACGCGCGGCGCGCACTGTGGAATTCACTGCGTCGATTCGCTCGGCTTTGCTCAGATACGAGAGCGCGCTGGGAAAGGCATTGCGCTTTTCCGCCTCCTCCATGAGAAACAAAAGCGGCTCGACGGCGTCCGGGAGTGCCTTACTCCATGCGCGCGCGACGTTCTCGGCCTCAACAATCGAATTTCCTCGCGCCCAGCGCAGCCACTGCGAAAAGGCGTCCGGATGCCGGTCTATCAGGCAGGCGCGCGCGTAGAGTTCCTCCGGAAAATAAAAGTAGTTGCTCTCCCTCGAAACCGCTCCGCCAAATGGCCGTTGCATTTCCCGCAACAGCACCGCGGGCATCCGGCCCAGGAGGCCGGCCATGTGCAGATACAAGGCTGCTATCTCCAGGCTGCGTTCGGCAAACCAGCCCTCGTGCACTGCTTCCTGCCGGAAACAGTCCCACCATTCGCAGGCTTGCATGAGATCCTCGCTGTCGCCAGTACGTTCCAGCGCCCGGGCGAGGTCCCGGAAGAAAATCGCGTCCCGACGAGGTGCGCCTTCGACAGCCACGATCATGCGCTGGGTTTCGAGACCGGCCACCTCGCCCCTTACGCATACCATTTGCCGCAATTCGGCCAGCAGGTCCGGTGCGCTTTGACGGCACTCCCGCACCGCCGCGCGGACGGCCTTGAAAACCTGAGCAGGCTGCTCGGCGTGGGCAAAGGCGTGGTCCAGATCGGCGAGCGCACGCCGAAATTCGCCCAGGCTGCCGCTGGTGCGGGACTTGAGCGCCGCTTCGGCTGGTTTGAGATTGACGGCGGATTTCGCGGCCAGTCTTGCTCCCGGCGTGGCTCCCAGCATGGCGCGCATCGCGGGAACCAGCCGCCACGGCGCCGATTGGGGCCCGATAGAAGCCAGACAGTCCTCGCAGGCTTGGTCCTGGTTTCGATAGAAGCACGCGATCGCGCGGATCAGGAGCTTCCAGTTCGCCAAAGGGCTGCGATGCGAGACCTCGGGCAACGCAATCTGCTGGTCGGTTACCGGCCCGCTGGTGACGACGCCGAAAGCCCGGTCGATCGCGGCCGCTGCCTGCCGCAGGCCGTGCTCCGGGGGCAGAGCCGCGCAACATGCGAGCGGCGCCAAGTCCGTCACTTGGTTTTGAATAACCTGTTCGATCGCCGCGCGGCGCTCAGCGCTCAATCCCGGATCGTTGAGCGGCTTGAGCAACTCGTCCAGATCGCCGCCACGCGCGGACGCGGCCGAATTCAGATTGTCGAGCCGCTCCTTTGCGGACGGAAACCGCTCCCGCACCAGTGCGATCAGCGATTTCGCTTCCACCACAAGATTCTGATCGAACAGCGCCCGTATCCGCGCTAGATAGGCGTCAATCAGAAGAATTTCAGACTCCGCGCTGCCTTGCTCCTTGTGGAACTCTTTGGCGTTATCGAGGGCGGTTTTCGACTTCCCGTCAACAATGAGTTGCCGGATATTGGTTGCGATTCCGCTACGTTCTGGTGACACGGCCGAGGCTCAGAACTTTCTCTCGAGGGTAAGAAAATTATACCGGACTAGACACGTCCGCGGGGGTGATTGCGGGTGATAACTCGAAACGTGATTCGTTAGCCGTGTGAGAAGCGACCTCCTGCATAGAGTTGGACGGTCGATCCACTTCGTCAAGGACACTATACTTTCGCCGGACTCCAAATCGTCAGAGCAGTTTCGTTGGGCCTCTTTCGTTGGGCCTCTAAGGTGGGCAGTTCCGGTTGGGTTTTGCTGGTTGGATGCCGGCAGAGCCACGCCCTTTCGGGCTGCGCCCAGCCGGAATCTATCTCAATTGTTATCTAAGGCAGTATGCTTGTTTCGACGAGAATGTGAACCAGCGTCACGAACGTCAATTTTGGACCATCTATAATTCGTAACTCCTTTAAAATAAAAAGGAATGGTGGCCAGGGACGGAATCGAACCGCCGACGCCAGCCTTTTCAGGGCCTCCTACCGATTAGGCCAAATGGTCTGGAATCAGCGAATGTTACTGACAGGAATGAGTTTATGAGATCAGCATTTAGGATGGCTTCGGATGGTTTGTGCCTGATTCGGCTCGTCGATGTTCGCGTATTGTTCGCGCGGTGTATACCCATTCAAATCTGAATGCCCACGCCGAGAGATTCGAGCGGACCATTAAGGAATCGTGTCTGGAGCGCATGATCCTCTTTGGCGAGGAGTCGTCGCGGACGGCCCTTCGCAACTTCGTCGCCCATCATCACACCGAGCGCAATCACCAGGGGCTGGGAAATCGGCTGAGCCTTCCACAGGCGGGGCTTGTTGGGCCGCGGGACCAATCCAGCGACGCCGACGCCTGGATTCCATACTGAACTATCACTATCGCTCCGCCTGAGTGCGCGATGTTCTTATCGAATGTTCTCACCGAGAGCGCGCAGGTATAACGCCCAAGGCCCAGCGTTCACGCATCGAATCATTTCAAGCGAGAATGACACGCCGTTCTGTTCTCCCTGGTCGAGTTTTCATGCTCAGTTCTTGGCTTGACCTTGGATTGGCCCAGAACGCGAATATTTTATTTTCCGGACCTCACGGGATCGAATCTGAGGACCGAGCCTTCAGCTTTCCATTCAACTACCTCTATTGGCATCGAAAGCTACTCGCGTCGTTGGGGTCGCCATGGCCACCATACTGGGCGTGCTGAGGATATGCGCACAATGGCCGGCTCTGGCCGGGAAATGCACTTCCGGTGGCAATGACCGAATCCGGGGCAATGCCTTTCTCGGTCCAGTTGACCACCGCGCCGAGCATGTCGAACTGGTCGAGCGCCGGGCCGCCGCCGCAGTGGCGCATCCCCGGGACCAGAAAGATGCGGCTCCATCCGGCGACGGTATCCTCACCGCCGTTAGCCGCGGCGAGGGATTTGTAGTAGTCGAGAGTATCCAACGGCGAAAACCAGGGATCGCTGTCTCCGTGGAAGAAAATCAACTTGCCACCGCTTGCGGAAAACGTGGATAGATTGGTCGACGCTGGCTCTACCAGTGGATCGGACGCATGCAGAGCCTCCTTGTCGACGTCAATCTCAGTCGCTGAAGGATATGGGCCGAAGATGCCGCCTGCGCCGAGCGCCAGCAGCCCCGGGATCGGACCACTCTCAGCGATGCCCGCGTCGTATAGAAAACCTGGGTACACCTGAGTTCCGTAGGAGTTCTTGGGTCCTGCGAAGGCTTTCTTGATGGCGGCAATTTTCTCGGGCGCGAGGCAACCCTCGCCAGGGCCGTTCTTGCACGCTAGAACCTCCGGATCGAAGTCGCAGCCCATGGGGTCGGAAATCATGCCGTCGGCCACGCCGTCCTTCGCGTCACACCGGTCCATCAGCGCCTTCATGAAGAGTTTGCGCTCACCATCGGTTAGCAGCTTGCCGATGATGGGCTTTCCCGTTGCGTCTTTGGGCGCCGCCTGGTTGTATGCCGCCGGGATCCATTTGCCGATGGCGAGATTCGACAAGCCAGTGCGCATAGCCGGATCGCCCGAAACGATACCGTTGAAGACCGTGGGATAACGCTGGGAAAGGATCATCCCTTCGCGTCCGCCGGTCGAGCAGCCTACGAAGTAAGAGTACGATGCGGGTTTAGCGTAGTACTGCGCGATCACCCGCTTGGCCACACCCGCCACCTCAGCATTCGCGAGAAACGCGAAATCGAGATACGCCTGCTGATCGCGCATGAATGAGAAATCGAACGGACCGGTTTTCGACTTGTGCCCGCTATCGGTGCTGGCCACCGCAAAGCCGCGGACCAGAGCAGGTTTGGCGCCGGAGTACGAGGCCCCTAACGGATCGGCGACGATACCGTTTCCTCCCCCGCCTCCCTGCATCATGAAGTCGCCATTCCAGGCATCCGCCTCAGGTAGGGCCAGAGCGAAGCCAATGCCGAATTCCTGGCCTTCCGCTCCTTTGCGCCGGTTGATCACGCCATCCACGCGGCAGTGCTCAGGCAGGGCGCCGTTGTACCGCGGAGCGCCGGGAAACGGCGGAGGGATGGCCGCGCCAGCCGGAATCCGGGCTGCCTTAGTGATTTCAACGCCATCTATGTGCAGACCAGCAAGGTTCGCGCAAGAGTCCGCGGGTTCAGCTTGGGTAAGACCAGATGCACAGAACGCGGTTATCGCCACGGAAAGAATTCTTGTTTGCATGGTCATTGTGTCCACTCTCCGATTCATCATTTCACAGATCCGCGATGCCTCTCCGCAGCGCGATGTGTCCAGTTGGAATCACCGGCCGCTTCGGACAACCACGGATGCAGGTTACTTAGCAGCCTCAACCACGCCCACGGTAAACCCCTTCAACGGTTTGTCGTTCTGATCGAGGAACCGGGCACAGAAATCGGTAGTACCGCCGCTGTTGATTGCGCAGGCACGCACGATATTCGGTCCTGCATTTAACGTGATTCGTTTTCGAAACCCCATCGTCGATGACGGTCTGACGATCGCCGTAAATGCGGGCGACCTCCTTACCGTTGAGCCACCTCTCACGCTCGACCACTTCCGATCAACCCGAATGTATCGCCAGGCACGATGAACCGTCAGAGGTGTCTGCCCAAAACACGATGGCCTGGGGCTTTTCACCAACCCCGCCTTCTTCCAGGTCTTGGCTTTCTTGGGTGCGGGCACGTCTTCTTCGGCTGCCGAAACTTCAGGCGCCGATGCGTTCTTTTCCGATTCAGTCGCGGTGTTCATTGTTTTTCCTCCTTGACCACGTGGCCGTGACCCTTCATCGCTCCGGGCGGGAGTGACAGCCAGGCAAATCTTCGGTGATTAGACGGAGACCACATCACGCTGACAAGGATCATGCCAAATGGCGGGTTCGTTCCTTCTTTTTGTACCCGACAAAATGCGGTTGCTAGAAAGCAGGAACGCCGCAGAGTGCGTACACATATTGGAAGCTGAATTCCGGATTGCCTTCGCGACTGCTCGGTACACACCCATGTCGTCACGCGGGATACCGTGCATGCGGATGTTCTTGAACCCGATTTCGCGTTTGCACGGCGGATTCCTTAGTCAGCGGGTACTTTCATGCGGGAAAGGTCCGCGCTGACCATACGAGTCTGCGGGGCAGCTGGGACGAAAAATGCGAGGACGCTACCGGCAGCCGACTGGCACGATCCGAACTCGTTTTGCCTTCTTCATTGGCTACTGACAGCTCGCCTGGAAGCACAAGTTCTTGCCGAAGAATGGCATCACGTGGTTCTGGAAGCGATCGGCGACGGCGCTGGTGTGCGTGCCGTGATAGAGCTCAAGAGTGTTCGCGATGCCGTACTTGTCGAGCACTTCGTGCAGCTTGATGGTATCCACGCGCAGTCCATCCTGATCGCCTACATCAATGGAGATGGCATGATACTGGCGCAGATTTCCGATGTACTGATCTATGAAAGAGAGCGGTGAATTAGCCGCCCACTTGGCGAGAACGTCGTTCTGCACAACTCCGTCTTTCGACGCCAGATCAAGATACAGCGGAGGGTTCTTTGGGTCGGGCGACCAGGCGGCGGCGGTGGCCAGCTGCGCGCGCTCGAAGAATCCGAGCTTGGCGGAATCCTCGGCGGTCTTGACCGCGGCGAGCTTTTTCTCCAGCTCCAGGTTGTGCGGCCCGGCGGGACGCGCCGAAAGGCAGCACGGGCTCATGATGTACACGCTGCCGAACACATCGGAATGCTTCATGCCGATGCGCGTGGCGCCGTAGCCTCCCATGGAGTGACCTACCAGCCCGCGGCTCGCGCGGTTGGGAAGCGTGCGGTAATGCGCGTCAATGTAGGACACAAGATCGTGGGCGATGAAGTTCTCAAAATCACCCGTCGTGACCGAACTCGAGTACATGGAGCCGTTGTGGATGGTCTTCGAGTCGGGCAGAACCACGATCATCTCCTGCGCGCCCTGCGCGAACCCGCCTTCGATGGTCTGCGGCACGTGGATCTCGTGAGTCCACTGCTCCGCGCCGATCGAGTAACCGTGCAGCGCATAAACGACCGGATAGCGGCGATGGTTGTCCTTCTGGTAGCCGGGCGGCAGGAAGACAACGACGTCGCGATCCACAGCGTCTCCCTCTAGATTGCCTTCCAGAGCCTTTCCGTGAACCTTGATGTGTTCGACCGCCACCGGCTTTGCGCCCGTAACCGGCGGAGGAACGATCGTCTCCACCTGCGCGATCAGCGCCGGCCCCATGGCAACGGCTATTGTAAGTGTGATTTCGCAATACAGTTTCTTGGTTGTCATGCTACTGCACCTTGTATGAATAGATATTGACGCTGAAGGGAGGCGCCGCCAGGGTCTCCGGCGCGGGTCCCAAAGTTAGCTCTTGCACCTCAACCGCGAGCTTCTGCCCCAGCGTGATTCTGGCGTCCACCGACTTAGGCGCCATTTGCCAGAGGCGTCCCTCGCCGGCCAGCTTCAAGGTGGAACTTCTGAGTGGCGATTGCATGATATGTGTCTGAGGATTTTGGCTACGGCTCCAGAGAGAGCACGGTCACCGATTTTGGCGGAACCGTGAGAGCTAGCTTGCCGCCCTTGACGCTGGCAGTGAGCTGTTTCGGCACAACCATGTTGGGAGCGGCGACGGTGTTTACGCTGTCCGCGGCGGGCGCGGTTAGCGTCTCTCCGTTAGCCGAATGAAACGTCATACCAGCGATCTCCGCGTCCAAGTCAACAGGCTTCTCCGGATCGAGGTTCGTGATTTCGACCCAGAGCTTGCCCGACGCATCCCGCGCTGCCAGCGCATCCACTCGCGGCAGGCTGACGCTGTCTTGCGTGTAAGTCCCGGCATCAAAAGTGATCGGAACAAATGTCCCGTCCTGAAAAGGAACGTACATCTTGTACACATAGTAAGTGGGGGTAACCACCATCTTCTCTTGGTCCGTCAGGATCATCGCCTGCAACACGTTGATCATCTGGGCGATGTTCGACATGCGCACGCGGCTGGCATGCCGGGCGAAAATGTTGAGATTCAAGGACGCCAGAATCGCATCCCGTATGCTGTTTTGCTGAACCAGGAAACTCGGATTGGTACCGGGCAATGCCGCATGCCATGCGCCCCATTCGTCCACTGCCAGGGCCACTTTCTTCTCCGGGTCGTATTTGTCCATCACCGCTTCCTGCTTGCGCAGGAATTCCTCCATGAACAGCGTGGATTTCAGCGTCTTGGCGTACTCCGCCACGCCGAAGGCCGTGGAAGGAGTGGAAGGCGTCCATCCGTTGGCCACCGTGTACCAATGGAGGGACAGGCCGTCGATATTCCAGGTCCAGTCGTGATGCTGCCAGCCCTTCATGACGGTTTCGGTCCATTCGGTTTCGGGAAAACCTGGTCCGACTGCGATCCTGAGCATCCCGTTCTTACCCTGTTGAGCGGGATTATCGTTCCTCACGAAATGGCTGTAGATCTTGAGCTGGCTCAGATAGCCATCCGCCGTCATGCTGCCTCCGCAGCCCCAACTCTCATTTCCAATACCCAGAAATCCGACCGGATAAGGATCGGGATGTCCATTCGCGGCCCGCTCTTTGGCCAGCGCCGTCGGCTTCGCCGCGGTCATGTACTCCAGCCACTCAGCCGCTTCCTGCGGACTTCCCGATGCCACGTTGATCGAGACGTACGGCTCGCTGCCGATCTGCTGCATAAAATCCATGAATTCATGGGTGCCGAAGCTATTGGGGTCGACCACATCTCCCCACGCGGCGTTTAGCGTGGCCGGCCGCTGCGCGCTCGCTCCGATGCCTTTGCGCCAATGGTACTCGTCCGCGAAACAGCCGCCCGGCCAGCGAACATTGGGAACCTTCAAGGCGCGAAGCGCCGTAACGACGTCATTGCGGATACCGCGCGTATTGGAAATTGGGGAATCCGGACCCACCCAGATGCCCTCGTACAGCCCGTGGCCGAGGTTCTCGGCGAACTGGCCGAAAAGGTTCCGATCGATTTTTGCTCCCGCTTTGGAGGCATCGATGGACAAATGAGCGGTCTCCGCAGCCGGAAGTAGCGCGGTAAAAAACAGCATCGGAAGAGCGGTGCGAGCGGCCGTGAGGTGCGCTTTCCTTCCACGGATTTCAAACAGCCGCACGCCCAGTTGCTCCTGCAGGCGTCCGGCCGCATAGCTAATCGTCGATTGCGACCGGTTCAGCTTCTCGGCGGCAGGAGCAAAGCCCCCCAACTGTACCTCGGCATGCAGGATCTCCCAGGCGTCCAGCTTAGTGTCCATGAATCGAGAATACATCGAATAAATCGATCTCTCGCTTTGAGAAAGCCGACTATGCGCCACAAGCGCCGGTTGAGTAACATGGGGTGTTCGAACACTTAAGGCTTCCGGCGAGGGGGATTTGATGAAAAGTAATGTCATCGCAGTCATGTTGTTTTCGAGCTTTTGCTACGCGGAGAGCTCCGGCGGGTTTGAGCCCGCGTCCAGCAACGTGTGGGGAGCGGCGTATCCGCGCGTGGACGCGAGCGGCAAAGCCGAGTTCCGGATCAAAGCTGCGGAAGCCGCCAAGGTTCAATTGAATTTTTGGGGAAACGCGAAGATCGACATGGTGAAGCAGCCCGATGGATTCTGGACCGCGACTACGGCGCCGCTGGGGCCGGGCTTCCACTACTACACTGTATTAATCGACGGAGCGGAGTTCAGCGATCCCGGAAGCCATTCCTTCTTCGGCGGCGGCAAAGACGCAAGCGGCATCGAAATCCCTGAGCCCGGATCCACTTACTATCTGCCTCAGAACGTTCCGCATGGCGATGTCCGTGAAATTTGGTACCTCTCCAAGGTTACCGGTACGTGGAGGCATGCCCTCGTCTATTTGCCGCCGGGCTACGACACGCAGACCAAGACGCGGTATCCCGCGCTCTATCTTCAACACGGCGGCGGCGAAGACGAGACCGGCTGGATCAAGCAGGGCCACGCCAACTTCATCCTCGACAATCTGATTGCAAGTGGAACATCCAAGCCCATGATCATCGTGATGGCTTATGGCTATGCCCGCAGAGCCGGTCAAGTCGATCCGGACCTCACCGGGAAAGCCTTCGGCTCGCCCGAAATGATGAAGGCCATGCAGGAGATGTCCTCGACCTTTGAAGACGACGTGACGCAGGCCCTGATTCCATTCGTGGACTCACACTTCCGGACGATCGCGGATCGCGATCATCGCGCCATGGCCGGCCTTTCCATGGGAGGCATGCAAACATTCCAGGTGACATTCAACCACCTGGATTTGTTCTCGTATATCGCGGGATTCAGCGGCGCCGCGGGCCAGTTGATGCTGGGCAACCGGTCTCTCGACCCCAAGACAGACTTTCAGGGCGCGCTTGCAGATCCGGCGGCCTTTGAGAAACGCGTGCATCTGCTTTGGCTCGGGGTAGGAACCGAAGAGCCGGCCAGGATGAAGGACGGAATCAAACGGCTACATGCGTCGCTCGATGATGCGCACATCAAGCACGTGTTCTACGAGTCGCCGGGTACTTCGCACGAGTGGCAGACGTGGCGGCGCGACCTGAAGGACTTTGCGCCGCGCCTCTTCCGCCAGATGGGTAGGCGACGCCGGAGTTGAGACTGCGTCTGCAACCTATGCTCTCCAAATTCGTTTTGACGGCGATCGTTGCCGCGGATTTGCTCTGTACGCCGGGAGGCCCTCCGCGCGCCCAAGCTACGACGGCCGCGCGCCCCCTTTCGTAAGCCCCAGAAATGCTGTCACGTCAACACGAACCAGCTCGGGAACTGGTCCACCCTGCAGATGATCTTGTCAGCGAGATGATGCGCGTGGAGACTATGTTCATCGCCGACCTAGGGATTCGATGGTCATGGTCTAACCGACCTCTGACAGGCCCGACAAAACCAATTGCAATTAAAATTTGGGGCTTGCACTGTCTTGTAGTTTGTTATGGAAAACTCTTGGTGGGTTGGGGCGCCACCGGCAACTTCGTTCAGTTCCTGCTCCGACACTCGGTTGCGACTGCTTCCGGTTTGGTCTTTTCAACATTATTGGTATCTTCACTCACGGTCTTTCTCCTTTCATCTGTATGCACTAAAATCAAGCGCTCTCGCTTAGTTATAAGTGATTTGGGTACGCATAATGTTACACCCCATCCACAATTTGATCACTCGGCCACTGCTTTGTCAGGTCCGTCGGGCCGTTCCAGCCTCGCACACAGTTCAGGACGTGACGCGCATCGTTGGCAGCCCGGACGAAAGCAACACCCACAAACGGCGAGGTCGGGCAATGGCGTCGAACGACAATCGTGTACTTGGACGCGTTGGTGGTAAAGATTCGCGAGACCGGGCACGCGCGCACCAAGGCGATCTAGATGTCGATTATTGTTCCACTATGGCTACGCCCCAGGGGTCGAGCGAAAACTCCGTACCCTTGGACATAGGACGGTTCAAAAGCAACTCCACTCCGCCGGAGTACGGGTAGGCCAGGCGTTGAGAGTTTGCAGAAAAATTGAAATAGTAATGCAGCGTTTTGCCACTTCCGTTAGTGCCGTGTTTCACACGAATCGCTGGAGGCAGCTTCTGATCGGGTCCGATGAGCTGTGCCTGGCCGAGAACGCGCTCCATCAGTTTCACCTGCAATTCGTCGCTCAAAATAGTTCCCTCGTAGGTGACCATGCCCTTGCCGAAATGGTTTTCTGTGACGGCTGGATACCTTCCGAAAAATGGATGGTCATAGAACGCAAGCGCCTCGGCTGTATCGGGTAGGAGCATTTCAGCCCAATCGCTCACCTGGTTCGCGGACCCGGTCTGGAAGGGGTCGCCTTTTAGCGCCAGGGGCCTCGCGAGATTTGAAAACTCCTGGTAGTGAAACCCGGTGGCTTCCCGAAGAGGTCCGGGAGCCATGGCCGCGCGGACCGTGGAGTACTCGTCACAAAATCCGCTCTTCAGCGTCAGCACCAAATGTCCGCCGGATCGCACGTAGTCCGTCAGGCGGCGAAGCAGCGCGTCACTCGCGATATAAAGCGGAGGCACCACCACTAACTTGTACGAACTGAGGTCCTCAGTCTCAGGGAAAACAAAATCCACGCCAACATTTGAGCGGTAGAGCGCATGGTACAGACGGCGCATGATCAAGTCGTATCCGCCGGGGTGGCTCCAGGGCATGTCGCCGGCCGGATGCGATAGCAGGAATGGCATGTACTCGATGGCGCGGCGCGAATCGTTGCTGTAGAGCAGGGCTACCGGTTGGGAGATCTTCAGATTGACGATATGGGAACCGATGCGCTGCAGTTCGTGCGCTGTTCGCGACACCTCGTTATAGATCCGGCCCGGTTCCAGGTCGTGCGACAGAACGCCTTTCCAATAGGTCTCCTGCCCGTAGTGCAGGGAGTGCCAGTGCCAGTATTCCATCATGTTGGCGCCGGTGGCTGCCATGGCGTAGACATCCTGGCGCACTTGTCCGTCATAAGGCGGAAACTGCGAGCGCGAGTCCCAACCGATAGTCTGGGCGTTGATTTCGGTCATAAGATAGTTGGTGCGCTTCAGGGAACGTGCGAAGTCGCCGCCGTAGCTAGACCCCTCGCCGTCATAGCCGTCCTGAGTGGGATGGTAAGGGTTCATGCCAACGATGTCCAGATTCTTCGAGATCGCATATTCGTTGACATTGGGACGGGTGGCGCCGCCAAAGTCTTGCATGATGAACTGATCCGGACGAACGTACTCCTTCAGAAGCGAGTACTGCCAGGCCAGGTAGTTCGCGGTTAGCGAGTCCTGGTAACGGTCCCATTCCAGCTTCCAGCCGGGATTCACGATGCCGTTGCGGGGCGGAACCTCTGACCAGTCGCGCAGGCTCTGTCCCCAATACACCAATCCCCAGAGTTGGTTCAAACGGTCGACGGTGGAGAATTTCTGCTGCAAATACCGAACGAAACCGGCTTGCACCCGATGGCCCGCCGTGCCGTTCGAAGATGTCTCATTGTCAATCTGGTAACCAATGATGGCGCGATTGTTGCGATAATGTTCGCCGATCTTGCGAATCAGGCGCTCGGCATATTTAAGGAAATCCGGGTTGGTGATATCCATGTTTTGCCGCAGGCCGTAAGTGGCCTTTTGGCCGTCTAGCTGGGTCACCAGAATTTCCGGGTGCTGCTTGAACATCCAGGGCGGAATGGAGTAGGTAGGCGTGCCCATAATGACGCGGATGTGGGCTCGAGCCAGGCGTTCGACTATCCGGTCCATCCAGGCGAACCCGAAGTGACCGTCCTCAGGCTCCCAGAGACTCCAGGTGGACTCACCCACGCGAACCACGTTGATCCCGGCTTGCTGCATGAGCAGGACATCTTTGTCCAAGCGATCCTCGGGCATGTACTCCTCATAAAAGGCGGCCCCGTAGAGGAAGGAGTCCATCCGGTCCGGAGCAAAATGGGTCTGTTTCTGTGGCTGCGCAATGCTGTCGCAGATACACATCCAGGCGCTGAAAGATGCAGCCAGCCAACGGACGGTGCGGCGACATCGCGGCGTGTTCATACAACGGTAATCCTATCAGGGCGTACCAGGGAGGCGCAGTTTCGTGGACAATGACCCTCATTTTGTCGAGTACATAAAAAAGGAACCCAGCCCGCCAAATACTACGCCAACCGAACCGTTAACGCTGAGCAATTGTTCGTTCGGGATCTTGCCGAGCGGTCCGCCAAGGTTGCTCCATCGGATGAACGGAGGAGGGTTGTTGGTTCAACCCGGAGCTAACTAGGTTGACCGGGACTCGTTCGCAGGGAAACAGGGAGAGATGCTGGAATTGGCAACACGCTCCATCCGCTGGTGAGCGGACGGTAGCCGCAGAACGACTACACACACACTCCCCGGCAAGGCCTAGCTAGTGATAACGGCAAATAACTGGTTTCAACTGAGCACGAAGGATGCCTCGCAGAGTGAGGATGCCTTTTCTTCGTCTAACGGAAGTGAAATCTCACCCATGACAAAACCGATTCATTTCTGGATGGCCAGAATCGGAGCCGCGCAGGGAGTGGGCTAATCAGGCAAACGCTTGCCGATGAGATTACCCGCGTGGCGCATTGTCCTTGTCGAGCAGTAGGCGCGCTACTTCGCCCAGCTTCATGAACTCCGCGTATTCCGACGGTTTGCGGAAATACCCGTGCGTCCGGAGCCGGTGCCTGTCGCCACAAGTTCCTCAGTCATTAGAATCAGCGCGGTACAAAAACTCGTCGACAAGCGTTGTTTTCGTGCCGTACGGTATCGTTTAGGAGCAGATCATGCTCCCGATGACGATGGCAGTCATAACATACCTGGGGCGTTTTTTCGCTCCCGTAACGACCTGAGTTTCGAGGTGGCCGCTCTGCGGCTCCAGCTAATCGTGTTGAAGCGAAAGTGCCCTCGCCCCCGATTGCGCAGGACGGATCGCATCTTCTGGGTGGCGCTTCGCCGATTG
>CABEDY010000229.1_pt1 | contig 26556 bp, 28 predicted proteins | sample 3423171 | NCBI WGS metagenome assembly CABEDY01 (sample SAMEA5534333, study PRJEB31848) | metagenome | biome: tundra; feature: field; material: soil | place: USA | collected 2013-05 | depth 0.15 m | reverse complement strand
TGATCCGACCTAGTGTGGCGCCTCCCGTTGGTCGGCGACGGGCGTTGTGATTTAACGACCCAAAAACATTTTGTGCTTGACAAGGACCGGCCTTCTCATGGAAGCCGCGACCGGCAGGGAGCTCAACTGGTCGGCAGAACTAGCTGCACTGGTGGTAGCGCTCCCTCCCGGTCGCGGCTCGGAATGGGCGGCGTCCGGAAAACTCCATGTTCAGGCGTATGTCAAACTAGAGTGGTGCCCGATTTTTGTACCTGCGGTGCGCAGTTGCCGCCCGACGCCCGATTCTGCCACAAGTGCGGAAAGCCGCAGTACGATTATCCGGGCCTCACCGAAGAAACTCCCGCGGAAGTCCCTCCTCCCCTACCCATACCACCACAAGTCCAGACGCCGCTCGAAATCAGTTTCCACAACCGGCTCGCGGTGCGCATCGGCTTTTTGGCAGCATTGACCGCTGTTCTGCTATTCATGTTTCCGTTGCCTTTTCCATTCCTCCGATTGCTTTTGGCTTTCATCGCCGCGGGATTTCTCGCGGTTTTCGCTTATACGCGGCGCACGGGACAGATGCTCAGCATTCGCAGTGGCGCGCGCATGGGCTGGATCACGGGCATCTTCTCATTCACCTTCGTCACCATTCTCTTCACCGTGGCGATGGTGGCGATTTCGAACGAAGGTGGACTGGTGAAATTCTTCCGTAGCCAATTGCCTCCCAACGATGCGCGCACCGAGCAGTTGACGCAAGCTCTCAACAATCCCGCCACCTTAGCCGGCGGCTTGGCGTTCTCCGTCATCATGCTTTTCGTCATTCTCACGGCGCTGCCAGTGCTGGGCGGTGCCCTGGGCGCGAAGGTTCTCGCAAAGGAATGATCCGGGCAGCCCTGCTGGTAGCGGCAGTTCTCGGAGCGGCGGCATCCATAGGCTGCGCGCAGACCGCGACCTCCTCAGTTGCCAGCGAGCTCACCGCCAAGCAGCGCCAGCTCAATATCGATTCCTTTGAATACGTCTTCGCCGCGGTTCGCGACAAACATTGGCAAGTCAAACCGGCGGGTCTGGACTGGCAAGCCGTACATGACGAGCTACGCCCGGCCATCGAAAAGGCCTCCACTATGCAATCCGCCCGCGCCGTTTTGAACGACATGCTGGGCCGCTTGCATGAGACGCACTTCGCCATCATCCCCAGCGATCTTTATTCCGATCTGGAGGGTTCCAGCGCCAAAGGCGAAATCACCACCGGCATGGATGTGCGCGTGGCGGGTTCTGACGTGCTGGTCACATCGGTCGAAACAGGCTCCGCGGCTGCGCGGGAAGGGGTTCAGCCCGGTTGGCAAATTCTGAAAATTGGTTCTACTGATCTTGCCCCTGTGGTTGAAAAGCTCAATCAAACCTACGCCACATCCACTTTACGCGAGTTGGTAATGAGCCGGGCAATCCTTGCACGCCTGGATGGCAAGCCCGGAGAATCCATCACCGTGGAATTTTTGGACGGCGCAAATCAGCGCGTAACCAAATCCCTCACTGAGGGAAAACCGCGCGGTGAGTTGTCCCAATTCGGATATTTGTATCCTATGCACGTTTGGTTCGATTCTTCAAAAGTCGGTCCCGGCGACATCGGCTACGTGAAGTTCAATATGTTTCTAGATCCCACGCATGTGATGAATCGGTTCGGTGAAGCTGTCGAGGGATGCAAAACATGCCGGGGCTTCATCATCGACCTGCGCGGAAATCCGGGCGGTATCGGCGCCATGGCCATGGGGATGGCGGGCTGGTTCATCGATCAACCAGATCAGCGGCTAGGCACTCTTTACATGCGCGATACTACACTGAAGTTCGTGGTGAATCCGCGCGTCTACACCTTCGGGGGACCGCTCGCAATTTTAGTGGACGGCGCTTCGGCCTCCACCTCCGAGATCCTCGCGGGAGGTCTGAAAGATCTGGGACGCGCGCGCATCTTCGGCACACACACCGCAGCCGCCGCATTGCCGTCCGTATTTGAAATGCTTCCGAATGGCGACGGCTTCCAGTATGCCATCGCCAGTTACATTTCCGAAGGCGGAAAACCCCTGGAAGGCCTGGGCGTAACGCCGGATGTGGAAACGCCGTTGACGCGTCAGGCTCTTCTAGCGGGCAAAGACCCGGCCCTAGACGCAGCTATCAAATGGATCACGAACCAGAGACATTGAACGAGCAACGAGAAACGAGAAACGGCTTTATGGATTGGTTCTACGGGGATTCGGGCAGACAGATCGGACCGATCGACGACGCCTCCTTTGAAGGACTGGTAACAGCCGGAATCATCCGCGACGAAACGCTAGTCTGGCACGCCGGAATGGCAAACTGGCAGCCCTACCAGACCATTCGTCCCGTGGCACAGCCGACAGCCCTTGAAGGCGCTCCAGGCGATATGAAATTTTGCTCGGAGTGCGGACGCTCGTTCGCGCCAGATGATCTGGTTGCGTTCGGGAACTCGCTTGTGTGCGCCGAGTGCAAGCCGCTTTTCACACAGAAGCTGCGCGAAGGCATTCGACCGGCCGGAGCCGTACGTTACGGCGGATTCTGGATTCGCTATCTCGCCGTATTCGTCGATAGCCTGATCTTTTCCGTCGTGATCGTGATCGTCTTCGCCATCGGGCTGATGCTGTTTCCGGTGGATTGGGCCAACCTGGGACGCTCGCCGGCGGGCCTTCTGCAATTGTTGGAGCTCGAGGGCGTGGTGTGGCTCTCCGCTCTGCTCTTTGCTGCGATTTACGAAACATTGATGATTGGGCGCTATGCCGCTACACTTGGGAAAATGGCGTGCGGCCTGCGCGTAGTGATGAGCGACGGCGGCAAAGTGACCTATGGCCGTTCCCTGAGCCGACACTTCGCGAAAATTCTTAGTGGCTTCATGATGTTCATCGGGTACATCATGGCGGGTTTTGATGACGAGAAACGCGCACTCCACGATCGCATTTGCGATACTCGTGTGATCAAGAAATAGCCTTCGATGCCGCTCGCGCCGGAACATCTCGCATGCTCCCGCTGCAATTCGCCGATCCCGCCTGCGGACTGGAATCGCGAACACGCCTTTTGTGCATCCTGCCGTGCGCCGTTTCTGGCGCTGGTTTTTCCGGCGTTCTTCTCGAAGCCCGGAACGGCAACCAGCGGAACTCCGGTGCTCGAGGCCGGCGAAGCGAGCTGCTTCTACCATCCTCTGAAACGCGCCGTGGTTCCCTGCGATCGCTGCGGCCGCTTTCTGTGCGCTTTGTGCCAGGTGGAATTTCTCGGCCAGAACTGGTGCCCACGCTGCATCCAGGCCAGCAGCGAAAAAGGCCAGCTCGCTCAATTGGATCCAAGCCGCAAGCTCTACGACAACCTGGCGCTGATCCTCGCGACCTTCCCTGCCCTGCTCGTCTGGCCGACCATTATTACCGCCCCGCTCACGTTGTACGTCGTGGTTCGCTACTGGCGCGCGCCTTCCAGTATCCTGCCCCGGACCAAGATTCGTTTCTACATCGCTGCATTGCTCGCCACCATTGAGATTGGGGCCTGGATATGGTTAGTGCTGTTCCTCATCTACCGGCGATGACAACGAAACTCCAGTATTCGCGGATGCCGGGACGCTCCGGACTCGTCGTGCGCGATTCCTTATGGATGAGCGCTGATCATTTGTTGAGCGTCCGCCGGAATCCGTTTTCGGAATCCTACCGGCGGTTTTATTTCGCCGACATCCAGGCAATTGTCGTTACTGAACTTCCGAATTTGCTGGCGCCCACTGGCCTTACCGCAGCCGTTTTGTTCATTGTTACGGCCGCTGCCCTGATGTACACTTGGCATCCGGTGTGGGCAAGTTTATGCGCACTTCTCTCGCTCGTCTCCTTCTTTGTGAGCTGGCGAAGCGCCGACTGCGCCTGCTATCTGCAGACTTCGGTTAGCACTGAGATGCTCCCCTCCTTGCGGCGGCGGGTGGATGCCGCGAAAGCTACGGCGCTTTTAAAGGCGGAAATCGAGAGGACCCAGGGCAGCGTAAGCGCGGAGGTTTTGGAGATGGGCCCTCCCGTTGCGCGCACCGCACGATTGGCCACATCGAAACCAGCGCTTCGCCATTCGAGCGGCCAGGTGCACTGGATCGCGTTCTCTCTAATGTTGCTCCGCGGATCCATCAGCGCCATTTCGCTCAAGGGCGCGGCGTCCATTCCACTCGGTATTGCCGCCACAATTGTCGGTACTGCAATTCTGCTGCTGTTAATTCTGGCGGCCATTCAACAACGGAACAGCGATCTTCCGGTGGGTGTTCGCCGGCTGGTCTACGTCACCTTGTCGTTCTACATTGCAAGCGGCCTCGCAAGCTTCGCGGTTAGCATCTATATAGCGTTGCAACTGGGACCGAGAGCTACGAGTCAGGCGATGATCATCGAGAATCCTATGTTGAAGGCATACGGCCTGGTTGACCTACTCGGCTTTTTGGCGCTCGGCTGCACCGGCCTGATTCTTATGTGGCGTCATCAACACTCCGTCCGCACGCCGCCGCCACTCGATCTTGGAAACGGCGGATGATCGAACAGCGTTGCTTCCATCACGAGTTTCGGGAAGCCGCCTCGCGTTGTCCCATTTGTCTGCGCTATTTCTGCCGCGAGTGCGTCACTGAACACGACGATCGCGTCCTCTGCGCTGAATGCCTGAAGAAGGTCGTTGCGCGCGAAACCGTTCGAATCAGGCCATTTCGACGCATGCTGCGAGGCTTACTTCCCATCGCCGGTCTGCTGATGGCATGGCTCTTCTTCTACGCTCTCGGACGAACGTTGTTGCTGATTCCAGCGGCCGTTCATGATGGCACACTCTGGGAGTCCCGATGAAGCGGCCGGCCAAAAGCGCCATCGAACTCTACGAAGAAGCCGTCTATTTGTTGCGGAGCGCACCGGCATCCGCGCTGGCAGCATACTATACGGGCTCGTTACCGTTCGTCCTCGGGTTCCTGTTCTTTTGGGCGGACATGAGTCAGAGCGCGGTCGCCTACGATCACTGTGCGCCGGCCGCGCTGGGTCTGGCGCTGCTTTTCTCGTGGATGATGTACTGGCAAGCGCTGTTTGTCCGCTGGCTGCACGCGGAACTTTCGGGTGTGCCTGCGCCGCCTTGGTCATCAAACCAGGCGCGCCGTCTTGGATTTCTGCAGATCGCCGTGCAGCCGACGAAATTCCTGGTGCTGCCGGTGGCGTCGTTGATCCTGCTGCCATTCGCCAGCGCGTATGCGTTCTATCAGAATTTGATGGCCGTTCGGGATGGCGAATCGGCCAGCGTTTCGCAAGCTGCCGGCGCCGCCAGGAAACAGGCATTCGTCTGGCAATCGCAAAACTGGACGCTGCTCGCGATTCTGGCCATGCTGGAGGTGGTGGTTTTTATAAACGTCGGTGTAGCCATCCTGATTGGGCCATATCTGGCGAAGCTGCTGCTCGGCGTGGAGAACGTGTTCACGCGCAGTGGCGCCGCCACGATGAATACAACTTTTTTCGCCCTCACCGCCGGTCTCACGTATCTAATTACAAATCCGCTGGCCAAGGCAGTCTACCTGCTCCGGTATTTCTACGCTGAATCGGTGAAGACCGGCGAGGATCTCCGCGTAGCACAAGCATTCCTGCCCGTGTTGTTCCTGCTCCTAGTGCCAACTCTGCTGACCGCACAACCCGCCCCGATGCCCGCTCCCGAAGTCTCCGTCGAACAATTGAATCACGCGATCGACGACGTAATTCATCGTCCGGAATTCACCTGGCGCTTGCCCAGACCGTTCCGTCCCCCCGCCAACAATCCAAACTGGTTCATCCGGACTACGCAATCCTTTCTGGACGCAACGGCGCGAGGCGCGAGGCAAGTTGGGCGCTGGGTGGATCGGTTTATGAATTGGCTGGGCGAAAAACTGAAGTCGATGCTGCCCGGCGGCGGGAACCGTCCTGGGCCCGATTCACGCGAGCTTCGTGCGTTTCTCTATTCGCTTCTGGTTGCGGTGGCGATACTGCTTGGCTGGCTGCTCTGGCGAACCATGCGATCCGGAAAACAGGCACGCACCGCAAGCGCCATACCGGTGGCGGCTCCTGTTGTAGATTTGACTGATGCCGGCCTCGAAGCCGACCAGCAGCCGCTGGATCAATGGCTCCAGCTTGCCCGCGATTTGATGGCCCGCCAGGAACTGCGCCTCGCGCTGCGTGCATTGTATCTGGCTGGTTTGGCCTATCTCGCGGAACGCTCACTGATTTCCATCCAACGCGGCAAGTCAAACCAGGACTACGCCCGCGAGCTTCGCCGCAAATCCCGCGCCACGCCGGAGCTGGTCGATGTGTTCGTCCAGAATATGGGTGTGTTTGAGCGAACCTGGTATGGCCAGTACCAAGTGGATCGCGGCATACTGGAACAATTCGAGAACAATCTCAGAAAGATGAGGACTTGTGCGCCCCAGCAATAGAGGCCTGATGGTCTTGATAATCGCGCTGGCTGGAGCTTTCCTATTCGGCCTCTGGAAACTGTATGAGTTGCGCTTCACCGCGGGCGACATTTATCCACAGTATTCGTCCCTGCGCGCTGATCCGTTAGGAACGAAGGCGCTCTACGAAAGTCTACAGCAGATTCCGGACATTTCGACGGCTCGCAACTATCGTGAGATCGAGAGCCTTCCGAAAGGAAAATCGACAGTGCTGTTCCTGGGAGAGAATCCTTTTCTGTTTGAACTCATGCCCGAAGACGAAATCAAAGAGTACGAGGCCTTGGCAGCGAGCGGCGCGCGCGTGGTGATTGCAATGCGGCCCGTGAACCGGCAGCGGGAAGAGCCGCTGGACAAGAAACCGCCGAACCAAAAGCCGGACGACAAGAAGCCGCATGAGGCGCCAGTATTTGAAAAACGTTGGGGCATCCATTTCGGCTACATCACACGGCCGGCTACGCAGGCTGAAGAAGAGCCGGGCACGAATCCCAAGCTGACGGCGCTATATTTCCGTGTCGACAACAAGGTTTTGCATCGCGTGGAGCGGCCGTTTGGAACCGGCGCCATCGTGCTGCTGGCCAGTTGTTATCCGATGAGCAACGAAGCGCTAGCCGGCGACCGGGACACAACTGCTATCGCTTGGGCGCTGGGATCGAATCGCCAGGTGATTTTCGACGAGCATCATCTGGGGCTGACCGAAAGCGGCGGCGTTGCCACCCTCGCGCGCAAATACCATCTGGAAGGATTGGCCGTAATGCTTCTCGTTCTGCTCGGACTCTTCATCTGGAAAAACTCCACCAGCCTTCTTCCTCCGCGGACGGAATCCGTTGGCGATGAAGACAGCGTGGCCGCGAAGGATGCAAATTCCGGCCTCGCGAATCTGCTGCGCCGAAACATCCCGGCCAGAGCGTTGATGAAAACGTGCCTCGAAGAGTGGGAGGGTTCGCGGCACGGCGCCAAGTTTCACTCCCAGGCAAAGATCGATCGAGTTCGCGCCTTAGCGCGCCGTGAGAGCGATGCCGTGGAGACCTACCGCAAAATATCGCGGATCTTAGCAGAGCGGAGCGATGCATGAACGCCAACCTGGAAAAGCTGATGCCGGTACTCGATCGCGCCCGGAGCGAAGTTCACAAAGTGATCATCGGCCAGAACGACGTGGTGGATCAAGCGCTGATCGTAATCTTCACCGGGCACCATGCACTCATCGAAGGCGTGCCCGGCATTGCCAAGACATTGCTCGCGCGAACACTGGCGCGCGTGCTGGGGTGCGAATTCGCGCGCATCCAATTCACGCCGGATCTGATGCCGGCCGACATCACCGGAACCAACGTCTTCAATCTCCAGCGAAACGAATTCACACTGGTGAAGGGCCCAGTCTTCACCAGCTTTCTTCTGGCCGATGAAATCAACCGCGCCCCGGCTAAGACGCAGTCCGCGCTGTTGCAGGCCATGCAGGAACGCTTAGTCACCATCGACCGCCAGACCTATCCGCTCCCAGCCACTTTCACTGTATTCGCAACGCAGAATCCCATCGAATATGAGGGTACCTATCCGCTACCGGAAGCGCAGAAGGACCGTTTCATGTTCAAGATCGTCATGCGATCGCCGGAGCGTGCCGACGAGCTCACGTTAGCCGGCCGAATGCTGGGTACCGATTCACCGGAACAGACCCTGCCTATGGTGGAAGCCTGCATTCGAGACCAGGAGCTGGCCGAATTGAAACTCTGCCTCAACGACGTCCTGGTCCGCGAGGAACTAATCGCCTACCTGGTGGATGTGGTCCGCAAAACACGCACGCACGAAAGTGTTTTGGTGGGGGCCGGTCCGCGCGCTACGCAAGCGTTGCTCGCGGCCAGCCGCGCCCATGCGGCGATGCAAGGGCGTGATTTCGTGACGCCCGATGATATTCGCGCCATGGCGCCGCCCGTGCTGGAGCATCGCCTGATTGTTCGTCCGGAGTTTGAGATTGAAGGCCTGGACGAGCGCGAAGTGGTCACCAAAATCCTCGGGGAGATCCCCGTCCCAAGGTAAGCAATGTGGTGACCCCTAGCAACAGACTCCTGGTCCTGGTAGGTGCCATCGCGATGCCTGCAACTCTGCTTGCGCTCCAACCCGGATTCGCCGCACTGGGCTACGGACTCATCGGCGTGCTCGCATTGATCGCCATTTTCGACGCCGTAAAAGCGCCTCGCAGATTAGACGGGATCGAAGCTCGCACAGCGGACATCGTACGGCTGTGGAAGGACCGCCAGGGAGACGTCGAGCTGACGCTTCGCAATCCCGGCCGAAACCAAATCCAGCTACGAATCGGGCTACCGCTTCCAGCCGAAATCGTGGTGCAAGATGAAGAGCTCGCCATCGTCCTGCCCACGGCCAGCGAATTCTCCCGGATCGCCTGGGCGTGCACACCGCACAAGCGCGGCCAGTATCTCATCCCACGCTGCGCCATCGAGCGGCGGTCTTCGCTGGGCCTGTGGACGGTGCGAAAAACATTGCCGCTGCAGTTGGAAATTCGGGTCTATCCGAACCTCGCCGCGGAGCGCAAGAAATCGCCGGCGTTTTTCAAGCGCGGCCGCTTAGGCGTGCACGGCCAACGCCAGGTCGGCAAAGGACGCGAGTTCGAAAAGCTCCGCGAATATGCCCCCGGCGACGGTTTCGACGAGATCGATTGGAAAGCCACTGCACGCCATGGTCATCCCATCACGCGCGTTTTTCAAATTGAGAGAACGCAAGAGGTTTACATCATCCTGGATGCTTCACGGCTTAGTGCTCGGCCAGTAGCTGGCGATTCGGACGCGGGCGATCCGAACACAACCATCCTGGAACGCAACATTACAGCCTCGTTGCTACTGGCGCTGGCCGCCGAAAAGCAAGGCGATCTGTTCGGCCTGATCACTTTCAGCGACCGCGTGCACGGTTTCGTCCGCGCAAGAAATGGCAAGGCCCATTACGGCGCTTGCCGTGATGCTCTTTACACTCTGCAGCCTCGTTTGGTTGCGCCGGATTTCGACGAGCTCTTCAGCTTGCTGCGCCTGCGGCTGAGACGGCGCGCTCTTCTGATTTTTCTCACTGAGCTGGACGATCCCATCGTGGCGGAAGCTTTCTTGCGCAACGTACCGCTGCTCCGGCAGCATCTCATTTTGGTCGGGATGGCCAAGCCGCTGGGCGCGCAAGCGCTGTTCGAAGGTCCTCCAGTTGCTGGCCTGGACGACGTATATCGCGAGTTGGCCGGTCATCTGCAGTGGAACAAACTGCGGAAGCTGGGCCGCGTGTTATCCAGCCAAGGTGTTCGATTCTCACTGCTGGATGCCGACACGCTCGGTCCCCAACTCGCTTCCCTTTACATCGACTTCAAGCAGCGGCAGCTTCTATGATCATCGATCTAACTAGATTTCTCGCCGAGGAGCGTAAGCACTGGACCGAGCTCGAAGCCACGCTCGATCGCATAGACCGGAATCCCGATCAGCGAATGGAACTAACAGAGTTGCTGAAGTTTCGCGAGCTGTACGAGCGAGCTTCAGCCGACCTGGCCAAGATCGAGACGTTTTCGAGCGAACCCGAGATCCGGCGATATCTCGAAGGATTGGTCGCGCGTGCATATGGCGAAATTCATGAGACGCGCGAAAAACATCCGCGTCTGAATCCGTGGCGCTGGTTCGTTGCCACCTTTCCGCAGACCTTCCGCAGGCATTTGGGACCATTCTGGCTGTCGCTCGCGGTAACCATTGCAGGCTGCGTGTTCGGCGGCGTCGCCATCCGCATCGATCCCGAAGCCAAGCAAGTGATCATGCCATTCCAGGGATTGAAAGACGACCCATCGGAGCGCGTTCGCCGCGAAGAATCCGCAAAGCAAGACAAGTTAGCCGGGCAGAAGAGCACGTTCGCCGCACAATTGATGACGCACAACACCCAGGTGGCAATCTTCACCATGGCGCTCGGTATTACCTGGGGCGCGGGAACCACCATCACTCTTTTCTATAACGGCGTAATCCTAGGAGCAGTCGCAGTGGATTATGTGTACGCCGGGCAGGCTCGATTCTTGCTTGGATGGTTGCTTCCACACGGCGCAATCGAGATCCCGGCTATTTTGTTGGGAGGACAAGCTGGATTCCTGCTGGCCAGCGCACTCATCGGATGGGGCAGCCGCAAGTCGCGCCGCCAGCGCTTGCGCGAGATTGCGCCCGATTTAACCACCATCATCTTCGGCGCGGGTGTTCTGCTGATATGGGCGGGCATCGTCGAGTCGTTCCTATCGCAATATCACCAACCCGTGATACCGTATGCGCTCAAAATCGCATTCGGCGCGGCGGAGCTGGTAGCGCTCACGTTGTTTCTCGCAAGATCGGGCGCAGCGTCCGAAAAGAGAGCGAATTGAGATACGCCCGAACCAACACGTTACTGCTCCGCACGCCGGAAGGAATCGTGTTTTCGCTCCCGCTCGCCGGCCCTGTGAGCCGATTCCTGGCCTGGGGCGTGGATGTCGGTTGCATCATAACCGCCTCGAGCGTGGTCGAGCAGATTCTCGGCCTCTTCGGCAATGCGGGCTTCGCACGGGCGACTTACATCATCGCGTATTTCCTCATTTCCATCGGATACGGAATCACGCTCGAATGGTATTGGCGCGGGCAAACGATCGGGAAGCGAGTGCTGAAGCTGCGAGTAATGGACGAGCATGCGTTGCGCCTCGAGTTCGGCCAGGTGGTGGTGCGCAACCTGCTGCGTTTCGTCGACCTCTTGCCCGGCTTATACCTGGTTGGCGGGACTGCGTGCGTCCTGAGCCGTAGATTTCAGCGTCTGGGTGATCTCGCGGCCAACACCATCGTGGTGCGAAATCAGGAAGTCCCGCAGCCAAACCTGGAACAATTGTTGGGTGGAAAGTTTAATTCTCTTTTGGAATATCGGCACTTGGCGGCGCGCCTACGCCAGCGGACGTCTCCACAAGCTGCCGCTGTGGCGCTGGAGGCGTTGCTCCGCCGCGATGAGTTGGAGCCGCAAGCCAGGTTGCAGCTTTTCGCCGGTCTGGCGGATCATTTCCGGTCTCTGGTCGAATTCCCTCTCGAAGCCATTGAGCAATTAAGCGACGAGCAGTATGTGCGAAACGTTGTCGAGATTCTATATCGCCGCACGGATGGCAGCGCATGATCAGGAAAGAAACCAAGCGCGTCACAGTGCGGGAAGGATACGATCTCTGGGCCGGCACCTACGATCGCACTCCCAATCCCGTGGTGGCCATGGATTCCCGCCACACCTTGCACCTGCTCGATCCAAAACCGGGCCAGAAGATTCTGGACGCCGGCTGCGGAACCGGACGCAATCTCGCGCGAATCAGCAGGGCAGGCGCAAATCCTTATGGATTGGATTTCTCGCTCGGCATGTTGCGCGTCGCCAAAAAGAACGTGCCAAGCGTTCCCGTAGTTCAAGCGGACTTACAGGCCGAACTCCCATTTCGCTCAGCGCAGTTCTCGGCCGCGCTTTGCGCCTTGATCGGCGAGCATATCGAGAAGCTAGCGTTCACGCTGTCGCAACTCTGGAAAGCCTTGCAACCGGGTGGCTGGCTAGTTTTCTCGGTCTATCATCCCGACCTGGCCGAAGCTGGCAAAGAAGCAAATTTCCAACTGGGCCAAACCGAATATCGTCTGGGCGCCATCCGCTACACCACAGCGGATTATCTTGAAATGACCTGGGACGCCGGCTTCCGCGAAATCCGCTCCTTCGAATACAAGGCTGACCAACAACTGATCAATCAAATCCCGTCGGCCTGTGAGCTACTCGCGAAGCCGGTGATCTTCGCACTGAAGGCGCAGCGCCCGCACTGATCACAATTTTGGCCGCACCATTTCAAACCGATCCGTCGTCCGCGTGTACGTTGCGCCCGCCATTCTTCCGATCGGCCGCAGTTTATCCGGATCGATCTTGAAATCGTCGAAGTATTGATCGTCCACGTGGAATCGCACCACTTCGCCTAACACCAGATTCCCGCTCCCCGGCAACTCGCCGAATTCAATCGTGAGATACAGTTTGCACTCCATTTGGACATGCGATTCAGCCACTCGCGGCGGTTTCACCAGATCGCTTGGAATCGGAGTCAATCCGGAAGCTTCGAACTCGTCAACCTCAGGCGGAAAATCAGCCGAGCATGCGTTCATCTTATCCACGAATTCCTCGGAGACGATATTCACCACGAACTCCTTGGTCGCAAGGATATTGCGCAAAGTGTCTTTATATGGATCAGGACCCGGCCGGCGCAGCGGACAGAAACAGATCACCGGCGGATTCGCGCTCACCGCAGTGAAGAAACTGAATGGCGCGAGATTGCGAATACCGTCGCGGCTGAGCGTCGAGACAAAGGCAATGGGGCGAGGCACGACGGCCCCGATCAGGAGCTTATAAATATTCTGATGGCCGGCTTCCCGCGGATCGATGATCAATCAGAGGGTCTCCACGGGCTTCTTCTCCATCCAGCTCATCCAGTAATCCTTCCACTCCACGCTTTCGCCCGCAGGCAATACCTGAATCGGATTTAATCCGTCCAGCATCACGGCGTATTCATCGGTGTGAGTTTTCTTCTTCTGATTGGCGAGCGCCTTGGGATGCGGCCCATGATGGATGCCGCGCGGATGCAGCGTGGCCATGCCCGCCTTGATATTGTCCTTGCTAAAAAAATCGCCGTCGTGATAGAAAATGAACTCGTCGTAATCAGTGTTCCTATGGAAGAACGGCACGCGCAGAGCATCTTCATCCTGCTCCAGCGGCCGTGGAAGAAAACTGCACACCACCGCGCCCTCGGTGACAAACGTCGTATGAGCGCTCGGAGGCAGATGCGCGCGATGGCTCATAACTGGACGAATGTCTCGCATATTGATCTTCCACACCGTGAGATCGCCCTTCCATCCCACCACGTCCATGGGATTGAACGGATAAACCACCTTCGAAATCTCGTCATCCGCTTTGATGCGGATTTCCCACTCTGCGCGATCGTCCAACATTGGCGCGGGCTCCGGCGTCACCACCGTTGCCGGATCATAAAGCGCGTGCTGCCCAAGCAGTCCTTTCTCCGGCTGCTCGAACTCGTGCTTAGACTCAATGATCAGGAAAAAATTGTCGCGCTCTTCTGGGACCACCCGATAAGTGACCGCTCGTGGAATATTGATGTAGTCGCCCGCTTCGTACGCCATCGGGCCAAAATCAGTTTCGATCTTCCCACGCCCGCGATGCACGAAATACAGCTCGTCGCCGTCCGCGTTGCGGAAATAAAACGGCATCGCCTCAGCGCGGCGCGAAACAAACAGCCGGACATCATTGTTGCCAAGAAACGCCACCGGCATGCCTTCCGCATCGTTCTCATCAGATGGTTTCAGTTGATTCAGATCGAAGCAGTGCGGACGCAGCTTGCCCTCAAAACGAATCCAGCCGGTAGGCGGATGCGCGTGATAAAGATGAGCCGACTTTCCGTAGAATCCTTTGCGCCCGTGTTCTTCCTCGTAGGTTCCTTCCGGAAGACCGACATGGGCTTGGCTGGTGGTCTTGCCCTTTTTCAACGGATACATGGTTTGTCTCCTGCTTTCAGTATAGGAAACGCCCGGCTAGACCAGCTTTATCTTGTTCCATTTTCGGATTCCCTCATCGGCAGTAATGAGAGTGAGACCGTGACAACGAGCCGTCGCGACGATGATCTGGTCCGCCGGGTCTCGAGGAAAGTCGTCGCCCAGCCGTACACTCTCAGCTGCAATTTTGGGCGTCAATGGAAGAATCGTGATCAAGGGATGGGATTCGATACTGTCCAGCCAAGCATCCAGCGGTATGTCAATGCTGATTCTGCGCCGGTGTATCATCATCGCAAACTCTCGCAATGAAATTGCGCTCAAACCGGCCGGCTGTCCTTGGTCCTCCAATTCCTGAAGGACCCGCGCCTGAGCCTTGCTCAACTGGCGGAACTCTGTGCGCCACCAAAGCAGGATGTGTGTATCCAACAGGTAGGAAATCACTCCGCGTCGGCCTCCCACGGATCATCGTGGAAGTTGACTATGTCACCAAGGATTTTCACCGTGTCCTTCCACGTACCCCGAAGCGGGCGCCGCTGCGCATCAGTAGGACCAACCTGCGCTACTGGCCGTCCCCGCTTTGTGATGACGATTCGGTCGCCTTTTTTTTCGACGTCATCCAGCAGCCGCAGACACTTGGCTTTGAACTCCGTCACTGGAATGGTGATCTCTTTCATACCTCCATTTTAGATCTGACCACTCGCAATGGTCAAATCGCTCGCATCATAGACACCACTTTAATGTGGTGCCTAAACGCGATAGCATGGATTAGGAAGTCAGGTATGAATCGGCCCACGGCCTCTATCGCCACCCAGCCCGGCCTCACCACCACCGAAGCTCCATTTATAGAGCAAGCCCAGCGCGACGGCCAACTCTACATCACACAACCATACGAGCTTTACTCCGAAGAGAACCATCAGGCTTGGCAAAAACTCTATCAGCGAATGTTGCCACGCTGGCAGCACTATGCCAACCCGCATTTTCTGGAAGGCATCGGATCACTATGTCTCGATCCGAACCGCGTACCTCGCCTCGAAGACGTCAACCGCTTTCTTCGACCGCTTACCGGCTTTGAAGCCAAGGCAGTGAGCGGCTATATTCCCGCCTTCCTTTTCTTCGACTCCCTTCGTAATCGTCAATTTCCCACCACGATCACTATCCGCCGCTCCGACCAGTTGGATTATCTGCCAGAGCCCGATATCTTTCACGACATCGCCGGCCACGTCCCCATGCATACCGACAAACTTTTCGCGGAAGCGTTGGTGCGTTTCGGTGAGTGTGCGCACACAGCCGCCGAGCTCGTCTCCGGAATTCGCGGCCGCGAGACCCAGATGCACTGCCTAACGAGCATCATTAAGGCTATGGCTCGCTTCTTCTGGTTCACAATCGAATTCGGATTGATGCGCGGCGCCGACGGTGTCAAGGTGTATGGCAGCGGATTACTCAGTTCCTACGGCGAGATCGCGCACGCCATTGAGGCGCCTGAAGTGCAGCGCTTCCCGATTCAGTTGGAGTGGGCCATCAACCAGGCTTTTAAAATCGACCATTACCAGCCGTTGCTGTTCATCGTCGATTCTTTCGATCATCTATTCGGACTGGTAGACCAACTCGAAGCTTGGATGAAGGCTGGCAAACTAAACAATGTCGCGCCAGGTGAACCGGGCGTGAACGAAGAGGACTTGAAGAGCTTCCTCCACGCCGAACTCGGCTGAGCCGCGGTGTTTGCTTAGGAAATCCGGTAAACGAAGCCATCTTCGATAAACCGGTCACCGAACATTTGTCCACCAAGGCGCCTGCCTTCGACGCTCTTGCTCTTGCCGAAGGTTCGACGCAGGGCCTTGATGAAAGGATCAGTCATTGGAAAGATCATCAACTCGGGCGTTTTGCCGGGTGTCATGCCTTCTGCTCTTAGCGTATCGTGAATCCGCCGGTATGCGGCTCTGATCTCAAGCGCGTCAAATTCACGAGCAGCGATCACCAGGCGCCAATCCTCGTATTCAGATAAGTGAGCCCACATTACAACTTTGGGCCTCAACTTGGCGCGATCGAGAATATCGACAACCTCCGCCCCCCGGTCGATGTCTATGTTTATCAGTGCAGCCTTATCCACGTTATAACTCCATGACGTCTCTCGCTGATCGCTACCAGTAGTGCTTGAGCGGACTCGTGGCTGTGCCTGCGGTAGCGGCTTTGCTCTGACCAACGTCTTACGACCTCCCAGTTCGTTTCGAAGTCAGGGTCACTACGAACGCGCTCGCGATGCTGGTCCTCGAGCCCGGCGACCCGAATCAGTTGTAGCAAGTCATGCGAATGACTCAAATCAACTCTTTTCTTATCTGGAAATTGATGTCGCCGAGTTTCCTTCGCGATGCAAGCTTTAAGCGCACACTCCACGGCGTACCCGGCCAAGTAGTACGCACCGTCGTACAAACCCAGCTCCATTAGCGCCCTAGCCTCTTTGAGCCTAACTTTCGAGAGCTCCTGAAGATCTCTCCGATCCACGCGCCTTCATGATAGCGCTAGTTCCTCCGGTACCGTTTGCGCCATAATATGAAGGTGCGAGTCTATTTCGCGGCTATCATCCTCTGCACAGCCGCTGCCTTTGCGCAAACGCCATCCACCTCATGGCAAACCTCTGACAAGCTCGGCGCCATCGATCTTTCCGCCCTAACTCCAGCACAAAAACAAGCTGTCCTGAAGCTGACGCGTGAACAGGATTGCTCCTGCTTGTGCGGCATGAAAGTGGCCGAGTGCGTAAATCGCGACCCGAATTGCAGCTACAGCAAGGCGCTGGTGGCCGTCGCCGTCAAAGGCGTCCAAGAAGGCAAGAGCCTGGTGGAGATCAGCAAACTGATGGACGCATCCCCCAAGGCGCATCGTCCGAAGCTGCTGGAAGATCCGGTTACCATTCCCGTAAGCGGCTCGCCCACGCGCGGACCCAACGACGCGCGAATTACGCTGATCGAATTTTCCGACTTTGAATGCCCTTATTGTTCGTTGGCGGTCGGCGAAGTGAACACCATCATGACCGCCTATCCCAAGGACGTGAAGCTGATCTACAAACAATTCCCGCTTTCCATGCACCCGCACGCGCCTTTGGCTGCCGCGGCATCGTTAGCCGCTAACCAACAAGGTAAGTTCTGGCAGATGCACGATGCCCTGTTCAAGAACTTCCGCAAGCTTTCCCGCGAAAACATCCTTGCGTTGGCGAAAGAAATCGGGCTCGACATGGACAAGTTCACGGCCGATCTCGATTCCCCTAAATATCAAGCCGTGATCAAGAAGGATCTGGCCGATGGCGAAACCGCCGGTGTTTATGGGACACCATCGTTTTTTGTCAACGGCAAACACTATAACGGGCCGCTCAGCCTGGAATCAATAAAGCCGATCCTGGATGCGGAATTAAAGGGCGTGAAGCCCCAAGTTGCCTCCACGCGCTGAATTTTTTATTGAGCGCTTCCCGAGCCTGCTTGCACTATCTAGGGTAGAATCGCGTACTCAATGACCGCAGACAGGACCGGGCTTTAACCCCAACTCGCAGTATCACGCTGCGATGATCAACTCTCCTACGCCTTCCGAACCTCGGCCATTCTACGTGCGCAGTGAAGCTGATTGGACGGAAGCGCTATTGTTCTCCACTGAGCCAACCGCAGGCCGGCTGCCGGCCTACATTCCTGAACTCGATGGCATTCGCGCCATTGCCGTGCTGATGGTCCTGATAATGCACGTTTTCACGCTCGACGACCAGTCCTCGGCCGCGCTGCTGAACGTCGTGCCTCGAGCATTGGTCGTACTGATCGGACACGGATGGCTGGGCGTAGACCTGTTTTTCGTGCTGTCTGGATTTCTGATCACGGGAATCCTGCTAGACAGCCCAGATCAGTTGCAACATTTCTATGGCCGGCGGGTCCTCCGGATTCTTCCGCTCTATTTTCTATGTATCGTGGTGATGGCTTACTTCTATCCCGGCAACGGCTCGTATTTCCTGTTGAGCCTGGTGTTCTTAGCGAACATGGCCGGCCTGCTGGGCGTCGCCGCACCGCACGGGCCCGGAGTGTTCTGGTCGCTCGCCGTGGAGGAGCACTTTTATTTGATCTGGCCGTGGCTGGTCCGCATGCTTAGCCGGCGTGCGCTGGTGTGGACCTGCGCTTCCATCGTAATCAGCGAACCGATTCTGCGCGCGGTCTTCGCGACCCATGGCGCCGACGTCTATAATCCCTCCTGGTTCCGCTTCGATGGACTCGCCTCCGGCGCGATGCTGGCCGTTTGGTTCCGGTCTCCGCTAGCATCCCAACGGCGATCGTTAATCGCCGCTGCCGCTTCGGTTGCCGCAGCCGTCGCAATAACCATCACCGGTCTTCCGTTCGGCATTATGGCAAAGACAGTGGCCGGCATGTCCTTGCGATCCAACCAAGCGACGCTGGTGTACGTTGCTGGAATGCTGGTGGCGGTCTCCCGGCGGTCAACCTGGCTGACCGCGCCTCTCCGCTGGCCGTTCGCCCGCCTGACCGGCGACTTGAGCTACTGCCTGTATCTCATTCATCTGGCCCTTCTCGATGGCTATATGGTTGTGTTCCGGCATTATGTCCCCACCGGTCTCACATTCCCTCAGTTGTTGCTTCGCGCAGTGGTGGTGCTCTTCGCGTCGTACGGATTGGCGCTCCTTTCCCGCCGCTTTTTCGAGCGCCCCATCCTTTCGCTCAAGCGCTATCTCAACGATAGCCCCGGCCGCGCGAAGGTGACGTACGCCACTCCATAAACTATCGCGGCTGGCTAGCCAGCAAAATTAAAGCTTCCAGCGTTCGCGACTTCGCGGCTTCGTTCAGCATCAGATAGCGATGCTTTCCATCAGAGGAAGCCGTGAACAGCGTGTTCCCTTTGTCGTCCACCCGCACCGTGCCAGCCGGAGATAGCGCAAAATAACCGGCGTCGGGACGCACTGCATAAAGCGCCGCGGTAAGATCCCAGCTTGGCCGGTCATACGGCATGTGCATATAGTTGCGATAGGCATCCACCACCGGATGGTCGGGCGCCCAGGAAAAATCATGCTCGATGCTGCGCGCGGGAAACAGCAGCGCCAGGCCAATCTCGAACCCACTGAACACCACCGGGGTTGGCCATTCTGCAAATACCTTTTGCGCGGATGGAATATCGGTCACGACGTTGTACTCTGGTTGAGCCGGCGGAAAATGTCCCGCCATCGCCACCAACAGCCGCACTTTTTGCGCTACCAATTGCGCACCACTCAGAGGACTGCTCTCATCCGCGCGGGAATCCAGCAATCGCGCCAGGTTGGTGCTGAAACCCACCTGCACGATGGTGACACTCGCGTCATTTTCGTGTGCCAGTACCTGCCTCAGAACCGCGACCGCATCGGGCGCCGCGCCCAAAGCCAGACGCCTTGGATAAACATACGACCCATCCGCATGTCTGCGCTCGGAGGGCACGCGGATCATCGGGCTGTCGTTCGGTGTCTTGCCGCTCTTCACAATGCCGATAGGAATCTCCCCGCGCCGGTAAAATGTATCTTCCACGTCGACAAACGCGGCGGCATACGGATTGTCCTTGGTGATGGTCACGGCCAACAGCTTGGCCTCGCCGCGGGTCTCGAGCGCATGCAAGATCCCGAGCGCCAGGGCATCGTCCACATCGTTGCCCATATCGGTGTCGAAGATCACGCGGACCGGGCCACTGGCCGCGTATAGCGACCCGCAAAGCGCCGCGGCCAGAACCAGCCGCGCCAAGCTGCTACGTCGTGAGGTCAACTTCAAGCGTCACCGTGGCTTGGATATTTACGAGTCCAGGCAGAACGGGCGTAGTGGTCGCTCCAGGGGTGGCAACTACCGGCGACACATTTGTCGAAACGTTCTCTTGGATGGACCGAACCGCGCCCGAGTGCATGCCGACGCCGGACGCCATGGCATCCGCGTGCGCCTTCGCTTGCGTGGTAGCCAGCTTCAACGCCTGTTGCACGATCGGATCGGGATTCTGGAGCGTGAACTGCAGGCTCTGCACAGTCGTCGCTCCCGCTTGCACTCCAGTATCGATGATGGTCCCAACCATGCTCAGATCACTCGCCGATACTTGAATCGTGTTGGACGCCGTATATCCAGTGAGGACCGGGTTTCCGCCGGGTGGATAGTTGTAATTTGGACTAAGCGAATAGCCGATGGTTTGAATATTCGCGGTTGAACCCAGCAGCGTTTGGAGCGCGGCAAGCAACGCGCTGACTTGCGTGGCATTTTGCGCAGCAGCAGTCTGCGCCGTGGTGGCCGTCGTAACCACGCCAAAATCGATCTGAGCCAGGTCCGGCTTCACCGAGACACTACCTTGACCAACGGCCCGAATGAAGGGAGGCCGTGGAGTGGACGATTGCGCATAAGCAATCGGTAAGCAAAACGATACCGCGAGAGCGGTGACGAACTTCATATTTCTCCTCTCGGACGCGGATGAACCATTCTAACCGAACCGCGACCGTAAGGGAGTCGGTGCCTTGACTCGCGGATTATTGCCGCACACCCCTGCGAATGCTTCCCAACAAATTGTCGAGCCGCCCTTCCGAACGAAGCCGATCGAATCTTGGCTCGACCGCTAGCCACCCGAGCCACACATCGCGATCGTCACAGGCTTGCTTGAGCCATTTTACGGCGTTGCGATTCTCGCCCAAACCTGCGTATACCAGCCCCACCCAGTAAGCGGAGACGCGACGGTTTTGAGATAACCGTTCCAGCTCGTGCAATAATTCTTCGGCCTCCGGGCGCTGTCCCGTTATCGCGTATGCATGACCTAACGCGGCCGTCGCCGCCGGATGATTGGCCGAGCAAAGTCGAGCATTTTGAAATTCAACAACCGCTTCCTCCAGCCTGCCCATCTGCTGGCACGCCAGTCCGAGCGAAAGCTGTGCCGGCGCAAACCTCGGCTCCATTGCTAACGTTCTCCAGGCTTGTTCCATCGCAGCTTGATAGTCCCGCGCCATGTAAAGTGCCCAGGCTGCCTCCGCGCTGATTGCCAGCGAAAGAGGATCCAGTTGTTGCGCCCTTCGAATCTCCTGAATGGCTTCCGGATGCCTCTCCAATGCCGACAGCAGCGCCGCGTACATCCGGTGGCCTTGTGCATCGTTCGGCTTCAGCCCGAGCGCCTGTCGATATGCCGCTTCAGCGCCCGTCCAATCCCATTCATACAGCTTCTTAACACCGGCGAGCGCTGTATGTGCTTCCGCGAGTTTGTCATCGATCCGCAGAGCGGCGGAAATGAATTCGCTGGCGCGTCCGTGCGCCTCTTTTGCAGTCAGGATGCCCAGATACGCGAGCAGGCTGTAGGTGTCCGCCAGTCCCGCATAGGCCAGCGCGCAATCTGGCTCCGCTCCGAGCGCAGCTTCAAAGTAGGCCACGCTCTTTCTGAGATCTTCCTCCGTCATTTTGTTTTGAAAATATCGCCCCTTGAGATAGTCGTGATACGCATCCAGATTCCCCGCGTAGACTTTCTCGATATTCATTGTCTGAGCGGAAGGCGCTACGCGCTCCTCGATGGGTTCCACCGGAGCGATGAACCGGTAGCCGAGTCCGGCTCTGGTCTCGATAAAACGCGGATTCTCCGGGGAATCGCCCAAGGCTCGCCGCAGCGAATTCACGGCGGTATTCAGGCTGCGGTCGAAGTTCACGTGCAGATCCGGCCAAAGATGCTGAGCGAGTTGCCCGCGCGTGACGAATTTGCCCGCACAAGAGAGCAACACATGCAGGATCTGAAACGGTTTCTGTTGCAGCTTCACTCTCAGGCCGCGCCGGCGCAATTCGCGATTCTGCATATCCAGGTCGAAGACGCCAAAGCGGAGCCTTATATCGCCGCGTAAAATCAGTTCTTCCGTGAAATCCCTTGGCATCACCACTTTAGATCTTGACAACCATTTGATCTGCTGCTGACGGCCGCACTCGACTCTTGATTAGTCTGTGAGATTGGACGTTTCAATTCTTCAAAGGTTCAAGGAAAAAAGGAGACTAGTTATGAATCTACAAAGGAAGTTAAAGCTTGGTCTGCTGGCGCTTGCAATTGTAATGGTGGCGGCGGCCGTCCCGGCTAATGCTCAGCAACTTTACAGGGCAACATTCACGCTACCGTTCGAAGCACAGTGGGGCAGCACCGTCGTCGAACCCGGTCAGTATTCAATTACGGTAGAAGAGGCACTCGGACAGAAACTGATTCGCGTGCACGGATCCCAAGAGCTGGTGATGTTCGCCGGTCCATCCAGCTCCGAGCCGTTCGGGGACAACGGCAAGCTGGTTTTTGTAAATGTCAATGGACTTTACACTCTGAAGGCGTTCAACGCCGCTGCCATCGGGCAAGCGTTCATTTTCCCAGTGCACAAAGCGAGAGGCGAGCGTGCGCAGGTAATCACGGTTGGCCTCGGCAGCAACTGAAAAAGATCTCCCCCGCGCTAGCGCTTGTGAGGCGTCGGCGCGGGGACATTTTTTTAGCTCAATCGAATCAAGCCGATCTCCAAAATATCCGGATTGGAGGCCCGTATCCGTTCCAGCATTTCAGCGTCCGGTTCCTTCTCCAGATTGATCCTCGCCACCGCAGCTTCCGCCCCCTCAAAGATGATATTTTCCATCTCCTGTACATTGATGCGCGCCTCGCTGATGGCATCCAAAACACTCGCCAGGACACCCGGCCGGTCCAGATGCCGAACAACCACAGCGCAAGTGGATGGCGTCGCCTTGGCCAGGTTCACCACGTTCGGAACTTTTCCCGTCTCCTCAAAAGCCCGAACGATTCGTACCGTCTCAGCCGCGATTGCTTCCTGCGCCTGATCCGTGGACGCACCAATATGATGCGTTCCATAAACCAACCCTGATTTCACGATCTCATCGGTGAAGTCGCCTTTCCCGTCGGTTGGTTCCTTCTCGAACACGTCTAAGCCGGCCCAAATTCCCTTTTCGCGAAGGGCGCGGCTCAACGCGTCGTGATCCACAACTTCCGCGCGCGATGTGTTGATGAAATACGCGCCCGGCCGCATCCGCTCGAAAAACTTTGCTCCAATAAGGCCGCGTGTCTGCGCGTTCAGCGCCACGTGCACGCTTACGATGTCCGATGCCGAGGCGACATTCTCCAGCGAAGACTTGTATTCGATTCGAAGCTGCTCGGCAGTTTCCGGAGTCAGGCTGCGGCTCCACGCCACAACCGGCATGCCGAAGCCCCGCGCTCTCGGGATCATCTCACGGCCGATCTGGCCCAGACCAATCAGCCCCAGCGTGCGCCCAAACAAACCGCGCGCTTTCGAGTATTCAGTTTTATTCCAACGGCCCTCTCCGAGCGAAATGACGTTGTCTACGATCCGCCGGTCGAGCGCCAGGATCAGCGCAAAGGCCAACTCCGCTACAGCGATGGAATTCTTCCCCGGGCAATTGGATACGTATATACCGCGGCGCGATGCGGCGGCCACATCGATAGTGTTGTAGCCTGCCCCCGCGCGAACTACCAGTTTCAACGCGCCGGTAGCGAGCGCAGCCTCGGTGACTTTCGTGGATCGGACCACCAGCACGTCCGGCCGCAGCCGGTCCACTTCGCCGGGCAACGTTTCGTCCGTCAGGCCGGGCTGATAGATCACTTCGTAGCCGGCGGATTTGAACCCCTCCTGGCCGGACTCCTCAAACTTATCCGCGATTAGGACACGCACGGAGTAACCATACCATTTCCGCTATTCTTCGTACATGCTGTTGGCGGCAGTGGTGGAGACTTCCAGGCGCGTATCGGAAACCTCCAAGCGTCTCGAAAAAGTAGATCTGCTGGCGCGCTTGCTGCTGGAGCTTCGCCCTGAGGAAATTGAAATCGTAGTTAGGTTCCTCGCGGGCAGCATTCGGCAGGGACGCATTGGTATCGGCTACGCCACCCTGCGTGACGCCCAAGGTTCCGCGGCCGAAACCCCGAGCCTCGAAATCGCGGAAGTGGATCGAACATTTCAATCCATAGTCGAAACCTCGGGGAGCGGCTCCCAGCGGCAGCGTTCCCAGCTTCTGCATCAAATGCTGTCGCGCGCAACTGAGGCGGAACAACAGTTCCTGGTGCGTCTGCTCATGGGAGAGCTCCGGCAAGGAGCGCTTGAGGCCGTAATGGTGGAAGTACTGGCGAAAGCATCCGGCGCCAATGTGGAACGCGTCCGCCGTGCAGTGATGCTGGCCGGAGACATCGCCCCCGTAGCGCGCGCCCTATTGGAACAAGGCGAGGCCGCGCTCGCCCAATATGATGTCCAGCTCTTTCGGCCCGTGCAGCCGATGCTGGCTGGAACCGCGGACGATGTCGGCGAAGCGCTGGCCGACCTTGGCCTCCCAGAAGCCGCGCTCGAGTTCAAGCTCGACGGCGCGCGCGTGCAGGTTCACCGGTCCGGCGACGATGTAGTGGTATACTCACGCAGTTTGAACGACGTCACGGCAGCGGTGCCTGAAGTGGTGGAAGCAGTGCGCGCTCTTCCGGTCAAAGACTTAATCTTGGATGGCGAAGTGCTCAGCTTGCAGCCGGACGGCCGGCCCCAGCCGTTTCAAGTCACCATGCGGCGATTCGGCCGCAAGCTGGACGTCCATCGCATGCGCAGCGAACTACCCATGACCCCGTTCTGGTTTGATTTGCTATATCTGAACGGCGGCAATCTGCTGGATGAGCCGCAGTCGCGACGTTTTGCTACATTGTCTGAAATAGCCGGAGCTTCGCTGATTCCTCATACCACCACCTCAAACGCGGAACGTGCCGGCGAATTCCTGGAGCAGTCTCTGAACCGCGGGCACGAAGGTATCATGGCCAAAGCCATCGATGCCCCCTACGCAGCCGGAGCGCGTGGACAAAGCTGGCTGAAGGTGAAGCGTGCGCGCACGCTGGATCTGATTATCCTCGCCGCTGAATGGGGACACGGGAGGCGGCATGGGAAGCTGAGCAACCTGCATCTCGGCGCACCGGACACTGAGAAAGGCGGCTTCGCCATGCTCGGAAAAACATTCAAGGGACTCACCGATGAGATGCTAGCCTGGCAGACGCAGGAACTTCTGAAGATCGAGATCAGCCGCGATAGCTATACCGTGTACGTCGAGCCAAAACTGGTAGTCGAAATCGCGTTCAACGAAATTCAAGTGAGCCCTCGCTATGCCAGCGGCCTGGCGCTGCGCTTTGCGCGGGTGAAGCGCTATCGCACCGACAAATCGGCCGCGCAGGCGGACACGTTTCAGACCGTGCAGAGGCTGGCGGGCGCTTGAGTATTCGGACGCGTTGGGCGATCGTGCTTTTGCCGGCACTATTGCTCTATTTCGTGCCCGTACCCGGCCTGAATCCCGGCCAGCGTCATCTGCTCGCAATATTCGTTGGAACCATCGTTTCGCTGGTGGCTCAGCCTGTCGTCATGGGTGTCAGCGTGTTGCTGGCGATGACCATCCTGGTTCTGACCAACACGCTGCCCGGAACCAAAGTCCTTTCCGGATTCAGCAACGCAACGGTGTGGCTGATCTTCACCGCGTTCCTGTTCGCTCGGGCCATCACCGCCACTGGTTTCGGCCTGCGTATCGCGTACCTTTTTGTCCGCCGCTTCGGCCACAGCGCGCTCACTCTCGGCTATTCAGTAGCTGCATCCGACTTGGCGCTAGCGCCATTCATCCCCTCCGATACCGCGCGCGGCGGCGGCGTCATCTATCCCATTGCCCGCAGCCTGGCGCAAGTTTTTGGATCAGAACCAGGACCCACCGCCGGACGCATCGGGGCGTTCCTGATGCTGATCGGGTTCCACTCAACCTACACCACGTCCGCAATGTTCCTGACCGGGATGGCCGCCAATCCCTTGATCGCGGAAATGGCCAGCAAGATCGCGCACGTGGAATTGACCTGGGGACAATGGGCACTAGCCGCCGCCGTACCGGGACTCCTCTCGCTGACCGTGATTCCCTACCTCATTTATCGCTTGCACCCGCCGGAAATCCGGGACACACAAGCCGCGCAACGCCACGCCTTGGAGGAATTGCATCGCATGGGCCCTCTCAGCAACCGCGAGTGGAGGCTGCTCGCGATCCTGCTCGGCGTGATGGCTGGTTGGGTAACATCGCCTTGGCACGGATTGCACAACGCCTTCGTCGCGCTGGCGGGCGTCTCAGCGATCTTGCTCAGCCGCGTCCTCACCTGGGATGACCTGCTGCACGAGACCAAAGCCTGGGACGCACTGATCTGGTTCGCCGGACTCTTGATGATGGCCGACGCGCTGCTCGATTCAGGTGTCATCAAAATAATTTCCAGCGCCGTCTTCGCGCACATGACGGGATGGCCGTGGCCCGTGGCTGCCGCCTTCCTCGCCTGTACATACTTGTACGTTCACTACGGATTCGCCAGCATGACCGCCCACGTCACCGCGCTCTATCCCGGATTCCTCGCCGCAGGCTTGGTGGCAGGCGCTCCACCGTTGCTGATGGCCCTGCTGCTGGCGTACTTCTCAAACCTGGACGCCGCCATGACCCACTACGGCACCGGCTCCGCCCCAGTATATTTCGGCGCCGGCTACGTCTCGCAAACCACCTGGTGGCGCCTCGGATTCCTGATATCGCTAGTCAA
>CABEDY010000226.1_pt1 | contig 26559 bp, 22 predicted proteins | sample 3423171 | NCBI WGS metagenome assembly CABEDY01 (sample SAMEA5534333, study PRJEB31848) | metagenome | biome: tundra; feature: field; material: soil | place: USA | collected 2013-05 | depth 0.15 m | reverse complement strand
AGAGAACGACCGGTCGCTTACGCTCGCGGTTCGGAAGGTAGAGAACGACCGGTCGCTTACGCTCGCGGTTCGGAAGGTAGAGAACGACCGGTCGCTTACGCTCGCGGTTCGGAAGGTAGAGAGTGTAACCGAACCGCGACCGTCAGGGAGTCGGTTGCTCGGTTTTGTGAGGGGCCTGTCTGGTTCACGACTGCGCCGCGTTAGGGAGAGGAGCTACTTCTTCTTGGGCGGCATTTCGTACAGGTAGATCAAGTGCCCGCGAGCTTCGGGCAGGTCTTTATCCACCGTTTTGGCTTTCCAGCCCGGGACCGCATAGTCGTGCGAGACGACGCGCGCTCCGTTTCTCAAGTATTTCTCCAGGTTGGGCCGCAGAATCTCATTCGAATCGGTGGCCAGGTAGATAGTCACTACGTCGGCGGAGCTGAGGTCCACTTGCATGAAGTCGCCATGAATCACCCGCGCTTGGTTCTGCAGCCCAAGTCTACGGATTCGGTCATTAGTGGAATCCACTAGCGCATCCGAAATCTCGATGCCCACGGCTTTGGCGTGAAAGCGCTGCACGGCGGTGATCAGGATACGGCCGTCGCCGCTTCCCAGATCGTAGAGTGTTTCGCTGGACTTCAGATCCGCCAACTCCAGCATCCGATCCACAATCTGCTGCGGCGATACAACATAGGGCGCCAGGCTGTTGGAGTAATGCTTGGCGTGCGTCGTCTGGCCGTAGAGCAAACCCTGCGAAAACGCCGGCATTGCGCACAGTACTAACCCCGCAACCAATACTTGACCTGATTTCCGCATAACTCCTACTGAGTTGAGATGGATGAAGTCTGTTTCCCGTTCCTCGATTTTACAATACGGGAAACCATTTCCGATACAGCAAACCATAGATCCCGAGGATGCGTGATGGTATATTCGTAGCCGCGGAAGAAGTGTACCGTATGGCTGATAGCGTCCTTCCAGGGCACTGCCTGCGGATTGAGGTTGTAATTCATGTAAAAGACGGGGAAATTCACTTCGCCCGCCTCTTTCAAGGCATCCGGGGGGACGTTGGAATCCAGCATCACCTTAGGACCGGCAAAAATAAGGGCGTCCGGGTGGCTGGTGGGGGAACCGACTTCGTGGCGGACCAATCCAGCCAGAAAGTCCGTATCCCCATGCTTTTCACCCAGCCGCTTCAGATCCACCGTGCCGAGATTCAGTGAGTTGATTGCCTCCCCCAAGGCCGGGAAATCGATACGGTCCGCGCCTTCCTGCCGGTACACCACCCGCTCTTCCTGCATATTGAAAGCGACAATTGAGAACTTTCCGATGCGCGGCTCCCGCGAGATGCTTCGCAGGATGGAAACCAGGGCGCTGGTATCTACCGGCTGGAGCGCGGCGGAAGACGCGTCCTGCGGCGCGAAATTGACCAGAACCTTCACATTCAGAGGTGGCTCATTGCTGACACGTTGAACCGGCGGTTCTTCCTTGAATTGCTCGCGATCGGTACGCTGAATTTCTCCCGGGCCAATAGCGAGATTGATAGATCGATCCTTGGTGGAGAGCGTGGCCTCAGAATCCCAACTGAACGAACAGACGCGCTCGCTGCGATCGCGCATCAGCCAATCCACATGATAGTTACCTTCCCCAAGATCGAAACCGCCTTGCAGAAAGGCATCGCCCTTGGCGTCCTCTTCGAGCTTCGGCACGCGGATGTGTTGCGTAAAATAAATGAGGCGGTCGGGATGGTTCTGGGGCGACACACGGAAAAGGATATTGAGGGCGTTTTCGCTTCCCGCAAGATCCTTGAGCGGAAGTGTGACGTCATATCCGGCGTGGAATCGTAGGTCGAACCCCAACGCCGGCTTCGAGGGCGTTACTGTACAAACCAAATCTTTTCGGACCTCGCCGGCCTCGAAAACGGCCAAGTCTGTATTAAAGATGTTGACGTGCCCGTTCGGGCCGGCCAGCATCAGGACCTGTCCACGGGCCAGCGTAGCGCTCACAAGGAGGCCAGCCAGCAGCCACCGATGGTCAGATCGACCGGAATTTCCAAACCAACAGGGTCTCTGCACTCACCCTCACCCGTCTCGATTGCTTAATATTGTACATCCAGATCGGTATCTTCGAGCCAGAAAAATAGACCTTCAGCCAAATTCGTACTATTGTTACCAGCAACCGAAGCGCCAAGCGCCAAAGACATCACCCGGTGTGATACAGTGCTTGCATAATGGCATCGCGTAGCGTAAACAAAGTCATACTGATTGGACACCTGGGAAGGGACGCGGAAACCAAGTTCACGCCGTCCGGCGTGGCGATGACGAAGTTTTCCGTGGCTACGAACCGGCGCTGGAAAGATCAGCAAACCGGTGAGTGGAAAGAGGAAACCGATTGGGCGAACGTGGTCCTTTGGCGGCAGGAGAACCTGGCGAACTACCTCACCAAGGGCAAACAGATCTACGTGGAGGGCCGTTTACAAACCCGCAGTTGGGACGACAAGGACGGCAAAAAGCAGTATATGACCGAAGTAGTAGCCGACGAGGTAATCCTACTCGGCGGCCGTGGCGGAGAGGGGCAGGAGGCGGCCGGACCGCAGCCGGTCTCAATGCCGCGCAGCGCCCCAAAGCCGCAACCGGTGGCGAGTGCGGGTGACGAAATGGGCGCCGATCAGGGAATCACCGACGACGACGTCCCGTTTTAGGACAATTCTGAGCCACGGACGAATGCGGGCGCTGAACGATGCCGATGACAGAAATGCGGATCGGTGACCAGGCGATCCGCTTCGACCGCGATGCTACGGCGGTGGCATACGGGAGTCTAGAGAACGGGTTCGCTGAGCGATGCGGTTGCATCTACTGCAAGAATTTCGCCGCCCATCGAGATCTGGCCTATCCTCCTTCGTTCAGGGCGCTGCTGGAACAACTTGGCATCGATCCGGACAAGGAATGCGAGGCGTTCGAGTACTACCCTGTCGAGGGCGGCCGTCATCTCTACGGCGGCTGGTTCTATCTCGTCGGGGAAATGATCACGGCAGGCGAGTGTAACTCTCACGCCGGCGACCAGTTTGAATTCTGGTTTACCTCCATCGGCCCCCAAGCTCCTGCGTTTCGTGGCGGACCCCGGCTGACCCTCGAGTTCACGACCCAGGTCAAGTGGTTGCTAGCGGAGAGTCCCACGTAAAGGAAAAACATCTCCTCACCAAAACCATTCGGCTAGACCGTCTGCGTGGGGCCGCAGCCCATCGCGAGGCTTACTTTTGCAGCTAATTCGCAAACCCGCCGATCTCCGATCCGCCTTAGGCGGCCGAGCGGTTCAACTAAGCTTTGCTTTCGAACTACAGTGATGTCTTCAGCACGTGCCGCAGAGTCCGATTGGAGACCAGTCTCGCCCGCCGGCAGAAAGACGTGCGTGGGGGCGTTCGTGTGAACTGACGTCGTCAATGGCACCACTAATACCGTGTCGGCGCGCTCGTGACGGTTCCTCGCGTCCAGCGATACAACCACCACGGGCCGCCTTCCTTTGCCCGGTGGGTCCGAGTAAAGTTGAACGAACTAGATCTCGCCGCGCTGCGGTGTTCTTCCGAGAGGCCGCGCTCAGACGCTGCCTCGAGGGAACTCGCGGAGCGCAAACTCGCCCCACTCAGCTTGTTCTTCCGATTCTTGCTGGGCGAGCGAGCTATAGTAGTCCGCAACTGCTCTCGCGAGAGCAGCCTTTCCTTGCTCGCGACGGAATACTTGCAGCGTCTCCTCCAGAATGGAGCATCCGGATGTGCGGCGTCTCGTGCGCATTAGGTTCACGTACGATTCATTATCCCACCGGCTATCGTACCCATGGATTCCCCACTCGATTGAGGTTTGAGTCTGGCAACGGGCCAACATTGGTGTAAAATCTCGATAGGCATGAGAGCAAGAGCGCGGCGCGGGGAATTGGCAATCCTTCGGGATGCACGGCTGTCCGATTCCGTCACCTTCGCGCGGCTTTCCCGGGCTCGGGATTATCTCGGCGCTTGCTATCGCGATCGCATCCCGCTGGAAAATGCCGCCCGCGAAGCTTGCCTCTCGCCGTTTCATTTCAATCGCGTGTTCACGCGGGCGTTCGGCGAGACTCCGCACGAGTTCGTTACTCGAATGCGCATCGAGGAAGCCAAAAAACTGCTATTGGCTGAGAATCAGAGCGTCACCGATATCTGCTTCGACCTTGGCTACGAAAGTTTGGGTTCGTTCAGCACCAGATTCCGATCCCTAACTGGTCTATCGCCGGCCGCCTTCCGCCGCGAGGCGCGCGTCGCTTTCGGCGGATTCGCTTCGCATTGGCCGCTCTACTACATTCCCGCCTGTTACCAGCGCTTCTTTATCGAATCGTTGTAGAAGAACCGCAAGAATCGAGAAGCTTCTTCCTGCGAGGCCGGATAAGATAACAAAGAAACTAAGATAGCAGGGAAACGAGGAGGTTTCGAATGATCCAACGGCTTTCGCACACCACTTTATACGTTCTCGACCAAGACGCCGCCAAAGATTTTTACGTTAACAAGCTCGGCTTCGAAGTCCGCATGGACGGCAAGATGGACAACGGCTTTCGATGGCTCACCGTGAGTCCGAAAGGCCAGCCCGATCTGCAAATTATCTTGATGCAGGTGGATGGTCCCAACATCCAACCCGAGGTGGCCAAAACCATTCGCGCCCTGTTGACGGACGGCAAGATCAACGGTGGAGTGTTGCAAACCAGCGACTGCCGCGCAACTTACGAAGAGCTGAAAGCCAAGGGCGTCGAGTTTCCTTCTCCGCCCAAGGAGCAATTCTACGGAGTGGAGGCGATCATGAAGGACAACTCCGGCAATTGGTTCAGCATGACGGAACCCAAGGGAGCTTGACAGGGTCGTTTCGGGTATATACTAATTCGTTAGTATGAGTCGAGACCTGCTCAACGCGCTACGATTTTTCGGCAAGAATCCGCTGTTCACTCTGGCTGTCATGGCCATCCTCGGACTTGGGATTGGCGCCAATACCGCGGCGTTCAGCATTGTGGACGCGGTGCTGCTGCGGCCGCTTCCTTACAGGTCTTCCGAACGGCTGGTGCGAATCGAAGAAGTGAATCCCAAGCTGGTGATCAAAACCATCGCCCCCGAGCATTACCGATTCTGGGGAAACCGCGGCGATGTCTTCGACAGGACGGCCCCGTACCTTAAGGATGTCGTCACCTTAACCAACCTATCAGGCAACCTGGGCGAACCCGAGCAGGTTTTTGCCGAACGAACGTCGGCCCAGGTATTTTCGCTGTTGGGAATTCCAGCGCGGTTGGGCCGTTCGTTGATCGATTCCGACGATCGGCCGGGCGCGCCGAATGTCGTCGTGCTCAGCGACCGGCTGTGGCGGCGGCTGTTCCATGCGGACCCTGGCGTCATCGGGCGCCCGATCACGGCGTCGGATGAGGTTTACACCATTGTTGGTGTGATGCCGGTGGAGTTCGAATTTCCGCAGTCCAATATCGACATGTGGATTCCCCTCCGCTTCACTCCCGGGTTCACCGGATGGCTGGAAGTGGTGGCGCGCACGAAGCCCGGCCTCTCGCTCGCTCAGGCGCAGAGCGCGATGGAAATCGTCGCCCGGCAACTGGAGCAGCAGAATCGCAAGGAGAACGCCGGATTGCGAATTGTGGTGTCTCCATGGCGCGAAACTCTCGACCGGCAATATCAACTGTCGCTGGTATTCATCCTGGCGGCTGTGGGCTTGGTGCTGCTGATCGCCTGCGCCAACGTGGGCAGCCTGCTGCTCAGCCGCGCCGTAAAACGGCAGAAGGAGATCGCGATTCGGGCAGCGCTAGGCGCCGACTTTTGGCGGACTCTGCGCCAGCTTCTGGCGGAGAGTTTCGTTCTCGCCGTTGCGGGAAGCGTGGCCGGCATCGTGATCGCGCGCTACGCGGTGGAGCTCCTGCTGAAGCAGCTCGTTGCGCTGCCTATCATACTTCCTCACATGCAGCGCGTGGCGCTGAACAGCCGCGTGCTCGCCGTCAATACGGGATTGTGCATTTTGGTGGCGTGTCTTTCAGGTCTAGCGCCGGTGGTGCTGGCGCGAAAGACCGATTTGCAGGACGTATTGCGCAGAGGATTCGGTGGCGGATCTCACGGCTCCACTCGGCTGTTTTCGATTCTGATTGCTTCGGAAGCGGCTTTTGCATTTTTGCTGCTGGTGGGTTCGGGGCTGCTGCTCAGAAGCCTGATCCGGCTTGAGCAAGCCGACAACGGCTTTCGCGCCGAACATGTCCTCACTTTGCGTATCCCGATCGGCACCCGCACGCGGCCACAGCCGAGAGGAAAGTACGAGAGCCGGGAGCAGCAAATCGAGTTTTACCGGGAGGTGCTGGAACGATGCGAGAGCGTACCTGGTGTGAAGGCCGCCGCGGTGGTCAACAATCTGCCGCTGTCGGGGTCCTCTACGAGCACCGTTTATAAGGATGTGGACGGCTCGGTTTTTCCGGTGATGACGCGGACCATCAGCCCGAACTATTTTGCGGTAATGGGGACGCCGTTGATTCAAGGCCGGGTGTTCACGGACGCGGACCACGCAGATTCGCCGAGGGTCGCGATCATCAACGAATATCTGGCTCACCATCTGTTTCCGGGGCGTGATCCAGTGGGGCAGTTCCTTCCGGACGAGGAAGGCTCCAATGAAGTAGCGGTGGTGGGTGTGGTGAAGAATTCGTGGCAACTCAGCTACAACGAGCCGGCGAAGGGCGAGGTTTTTGTACCGTATCGACAATACATGTTCGGAACGTTCCTGGCCGCCATTGTCGTAAGGACGTCGGGCGAACCGCTGGCCCTGGCCGATACTCTTCGCAAGCAGGTATGGGCGGTGGATGCGTCGGAACCCGTAACCAAAGTGGAGACTCTGAGCGATATAATCGCGGACTCGATCTGGCGTCCGCGTTTTTCCGCTTGGGTATTTTCCGTGCTCGGCGGACTGGCGCTGCTGTTGACCTCCGTTGGCATCTACGGTGTTGTCGCGTACACCACCACGCTCAGAGTGCGCGAAGTTGGAATCCGGGTAGCGCTGGGGGCCAGCCCGCGGCGTGTAGTTATGGCGGTGCTGCGGGATGCCATGCTGCCGCTGTTCACCGGTCTCGCGATTAGTTTGATTGCGGCTTTGCTTTTGACGCGTGTGTTAGCGAGTGTGCTTTATGAGATCAGTGGCGCGGACCCGATTACTTATGTTGGTGCGAGCGCTTTGCTGTTGACGATCGGCGTCGCGGCCAGCGTTCGGCCGGCATGGCGGGCGGCGATTGCCGATCCGCTGGTGGCGTTGCGGACGGAGTAAAATGCACCGGTCGCTTACGCTCGCGGTTCGGTAACGACCCGTTAGCGGACGGGCGAATACGGCGTGGACTTGTAGAACGAAATCTGGATGTTGCTAACGATCTCGCCCGATTTTTCTACTGATTCCTTGCGCACCTTTTGCCAATCCGGGTCAGCGCCGAAGGCGGCCCAGGCTTTTTCGCGCGCGGCCAAGTCGGCGAAGGGAATCAGGTACGTCAGATTTGGGACGTTGGGGCCGATGACGGTGGATCCGTACAGAATCGGGTGTATGCCCGAACGATGGAAAATCTTGATCTCGGGTCCGCGAAAACGTTCGTGCAGCGCGGCAAGTTGTTTCCAGGTTGGTGAGTGATAAACGCGCAGTTCGAAGATGTGCGGCGTGGTTGAGTCGGATTTGATCTCAGGCGAGTAGTCGGCTGCTTCCACGATCAAAGAATCAAGTGACTCAAAGGCAGGATCGGGTCCGCTCTCCAGCGTTTCCACAGCCTTTCCGATGGTTTCGTCCGCGAACAATTTGGTGTGGACCCCCCACATTTCTTCGAGCGATGAGTATCCGTAGATCGCGGTGAGGTGAGGCAGTTGCGGCGCAATGAGCGCCTCCAAGTAGATCTTGGGGCCGGAATGGACCTTATTAAGAGCGGGCAGAAGCGCTTGAGATATGAAGTCGTGCAAGCGCGGTAGTTGAGTTCCGCTCTTGAGGTTGAAATGTTCGATGAAATAGAAACCCGTGCGTTTGTCCGTTGCTGCGGCGGCCAGGCCTAGACCGCCCAGTGCTCCAACGAAGTTTCTGCGATGCATTGTTCAAGAATACAGGACGCAGGCGGCAGAAAGCAGAAGGCAGAAAGCAGCAACCAGAAACCAGAAACCAGAAACCAGAAACGTTCTTTACAGGTCCGCTAGCGCGGCTACTAGGTCGCCCTTTGCGGACGTGTGCAATGGGTCGGCGGCCATCCGGATTTCGGAAGTCGGGATGGGGAGATTGGCTTCCTTGAATATTTTCTCGAAACGGTCGCGGAAACCTTCGGGCAGGGCAGTGCCGCCGCTGAGGACTACCGGGAGCGGGCGTTTTTGTTTGGGTAGATTGCGTGAGTTGGAGAAGGCTTGTTTGATGCCTTGCACGAGAGATTGGATCATCTCGTCGTAGTAGACGCCTAGGACTTGCAAGAGTTTGTCGGAGTGGAATCCGTTGAAGTGGAACGAATCCTCCTTCGCGATGCGAACGCGATTGGCCAGCTCGCCCGTCACCGAGGCTGCGTTGGTATCGATATAATCGCCGGCCTTGGGGATGGAGAAGCTCATGACCGGCACCGATAAATAAGCTACGCAAACGTTGCAAAGGCCGCCGCCGCAGCTGATGCCGATGCCGGTGTAGTTGGTGCTTTCGAGTTCGGAATAGATTACCGCCAATCCTTCATTGATGCTCTTCACCTGGTAGCCCATTTCGGTGAGAACCTGGCGCAGAGTGACCTCGTGATAGGTGAGATTTTCTTCGGCTCCGAGTGGCGCGGCGGGCACCGTGAAACACAACTTTCGCGGTTCCTTGGTGGAATCGAGCAGCGACTCCACAATTTTGCGCAGCATGTTTAGGCTGTCGGGCTCAGCGGGATTGAGCACGCCGCGAGTCATGGTGCGCCGCGTGTCGACGTTCAGCAGGTCGGCAAAGCGGTCCGACTCGTTACCGTGCACAACGATTTCCGGACCCGCGACGGAATGCGGGATGTTCTCTTTGGTGAGCACATTCTCCGTCATGTTGGAGAACGGAACCGTAACGAAGGCGTTGAGCTGGGTTTCGAATCGATACTCCTCGCCCACCCGTTGCGCCAAACAGATGCGGCTGGTGCCTACATCCAGCCCTAGCGCGGAATTGTTCCCTTGGTCGTTATGTTGCATGACGTTCCTCTTTTGCGCTCGCGGCCTTGAGCGTAGTTACGATTTCCTTGTATCTCTTCCTGAGTATGCTTCGGTATTGCGCGAGGCGCAGCCCTTGCGCGGTGGATTGCATACGGAGCTGATCGTCGGCGAGCGCCAGGCCTTGCCACAAGCGGACGCCGGTTCGATGGACGAATATCGGATTGTAGTCGAAGCCGAACGCGTAGATGCTGGGCGGAGGCGCGGTGTAGTTGTCGTTGAGGCCGACTTCGAGGAACGGGAAATTCCCCGCCCAATCGGTGTGATAGCCCACCAGCATGTTGTCCGGATTCACCGAGACCTGCGCGTGTGTTACGCAGTTGGCTTCTGGTATCCGGTACTTGCCCCGCAACATTTGCGTGAGAATCCGCGCCGCGTGAATTTGCGCGGGATTCGCGGACGGCAGATCGCCAGGTTGTGTCTGCGTTTCAAAGGCAACGCCGAGGAAACTGGCGTTCAGGTTCACGTAGATTGCGCTCGCATCCGCCCAGACGGAGTTTCCCGCATGGTACGCGACGTCGGATTCCTCAACGATGCGAAAAACCTGGCCGAACCGGTCGATCAAGAAGTGGTAGCAGTGATTGCGCTTTACGAAGCTCAACACATCCTTGCCGATTCGTATCAGAGCCCCGTTTTGGCCTTCTTCGAAGTTGGCCTGATCGCTCTCGGTGGTGTGAAACACGATGCCGGCGGGTTGTGTTCGCAATCCGGACTGTGTCCCGATGGGGCCGAACACGGGATAGGGCACGCGCGGGTCGTTCGAAACCGCGTAACGATTGTCGATGCGGAGGCCGTTGCTGAAAGTCTCAAAGTCCTGGGTCTTTTCCACCTGCCAGACGTCCGTGAACACGTCAACGGCAGCCGCAGTCATGTGGGGGATGGGGGGAGGGAGCAGTTCGTCATCGGTGTTGGAAGCTTTGAAACCGGGAATGAACAGGCACGCCATGGCGGGCAGCAGGCTCACGGCCTTCCAGCGGGAGCGTCGCGGAACGGCATGGATGGAGCCAGGTCCAATCTTTTGTTGGAGATATCGCAAGCGCGCGATGGGGTCCTTAATTTTGCCGGCCTTCCATTCGGTGAGGAACTGCATGTCAACCAAGCCATGAATCGGCGGAGTGGGGCGAAAACCTTAGAGATCGTAAGGTGGCGGCGATGGCTTCTTTGAGGGGAAGCGCTTATTTCGTTTCTCGTTTTTCGTTTCTGGTTAGGGACGCACGTGCGCAGGCGGAGTTTTCTGACGCATCGGGCGATTCTTGTGTTTCGGGGACGCATCTTTGTAAACGATTGGTATGTTTGGGTGTTAGGAGCGAGAATGGGGTGTGTTGACGCACGAATTTTCGCGATGCGTCAGGCCGGACCGCCGGCTTTTGTTGGCTTGGAGCGGCGGCGATGTGTTGATGGTGCTGTGGCATGCTCTTTCAAGGTCAGAGTACAGCGCGGAGTGCGAAGGGGGAGGGTGGCGGCGTGTAAGGGATTGATGGGGAAGGAAAAATGGTTTTTGATTGGCGGCTACTGGCGGAAGGGAACCGGCTCGGGACGCACGACTTTCACCTTAGCCGGCAAAGGAGAGCGGCTCGATGGCTGGAATAGCCGTCAACAGCTTCTCGTGATTGGTCTCATCTTCTCCGGCCAGGGCGCGCATCATGCGGTCCTCGTCAAGCTCCCGCTCCCACTTGGCCACCACGATGGTCGCTACACCGTTACCCACCAGGTTGGTGAGGGCACGCATTTCCGACATGAAACGGTCCACGCCGAGGAGGAGAGTGAGGCCGGCAATGGGAACCGTTCCTATGGCCTGCAAGGTGGCGGAGAGAGTGATGAAGCCGCCGCCGGTTACCGCTGCCGCTCCTTTGGAGCTGAGCATTAAAATGAGGAGCAGGAAAGCTTCCTGGCCACCGGTCAGGTGCGTGTTGGTGGCCTGCGCGACGAAGATAGCGGCGATGGTTAAATAGATCGAAGTGCCATCCAGATTGAAGGAATAGCCCGAGGGAATGACCAGCCCCACCACTGATTTCGAGCAGCCCAGCGCTTCCATCTTGAGCATGATGCGCGGGAGGACGGATTCCGAGGAGGAGGTGCCGAGGACAATGAGAAGCTCCTCTTTAATGTACTTGATGAACCTCCAAATGCTGAAGCCGTGGGTGGAGGCAATGGTCCCAAGGACAATGAAAACGAATGCGAAGCTGGTAATATAGACACACGCCAGGAGCTTGGCGAGAGGGATGAAGGCCCTCAGGCCGTAATGGCCGACGGTGAATGCCATCGCGCCAAACGCGCCCAGCGGTGCGGCCTGCATGATGAGGCCGACCACCGCGAACATTAGGTGGGCTATTTTATCGCAGCCTGCGATCAGCGTCTCCCCTTGTCCGAGCGCGGCCAGAGCCAGCCCAACCAGGATGGCGAGCAGCAAAACCTGAAGAATCTCTCCCTCTGAAAAGGCGCCAATGAATGTTTTCGGGATGATGTTCATCGCGAAATCGACCGGGCTCAGATGCTCTCCCTGGACGGCGTAAGACTGGATAGCCTTGGCGTCCAGTTTGCTAGGGTCCACGTTCATACCCGCGCCCGGCTGAATGATGTTGACCACCAACAGGCCAAGCAGCAGCGCAAGCGAGGAAACGATCTCAAAATAGACGAGGGCTTTCCAACCGACACGCCCGAGCTTGCGCATGTTGCCGATGCTAGCGATTCCCACCACCACGGTCAAAAAGATAATTGGGCCGATCATCATGCGAATTAGCTTGATGAAGCCCACACCCAACGGTTCCATCTTGTCGGCGGCGGAGGGAGCTACTATTCCAAGGACGACTCCCAGGAGAATTCCAACGATGACCCGGAAATATAGAGTGCGAACGAATTTTTTCGGTGCTTGGTCTGGTGTTTGCATCCCGGCCGAGAGGGGTACTGCGATCGCGGGCGTGAGCAGTGGACCTGGCCGCATAAACGTGCGTTGAAAAGAATCCATGCTTGTCCATATCGGACAGATCACGCAGTGTATTTGATTTCTTTTAGGACTTACTCGAAGAAGCGAAACCGCGACGGTCCATCGGCGTGACCGCGAATCGAAAAGAAGTGCTGCGCTTCCGTTGCAATCAGGTGGGCAATTGTCACGCTGCCGGCGCTTGCCCGGTATAGTAGGGCTACGTATCCTCGGCGATCTTGTCGGCCCCGTTGTCCGAAATAATTTTGAAGGAGCCAACAAACAGCATGCCTACAACCCGGAGAGCCTCAACTGCGGCTACAGAGCCCAAGACCCATCGGAGCGCACGAAGTGCTGCGAAGAAGCCGGCCCGCGTTGCCTCCGCGCCGAACCCCATTCCGGAATTCGACGCGGCCGCGCATTACGAAGAAATCGCTCAGGTTGCCTACCGCAATTGGCTGGAACGCGCAGGGTCGTCCGAAGAGGATTGGCGGAAAGCGGAAATGGAAGTCCGCGCCAAATACACCCGGTAGCGCGCGCGTCCGGCGGCTAGTGGGCTGTCCGCTCTGAAACTTTACTACTGCCGTGCGTCGCCAGGAGTGGCGACGCGGCACGCAAAGGTGCGTGCGCTACGTGCTGTCGCGAACATTCGTAATGGGGAACTAGGCCTTATGCCGTCCAACGGCAGCGAGTTCTTGGGGGGCGGGCTTCGACGACGTTTTCGGTGGGTTCGAAAACTCCAGCGCAGCGTTGTCAACCGAGGCCCATTTGAAGCTGATGGTGTCGCGGATGTAGTTCTGATAGACGCGCCACGGCGACTTCAAACCCTGCTTCGGCCAACTCGCCAGTGCGCGCTGCATGTAGCCCGACGTGAAATTCTCCACGAACGGCGCCGCAGCCGTCTCGCCTCGGTTGTTCGGCGTGACTTGGCGCATGCCTTTCTTGTCCATGAAATTCAACAGCCGGCACACATAGCTGCAGATCAAATCGGCTTTGAGCGTCCACGACGCGTTGATGTAGCCGAACACGGAGGCAAGGTTCGGTACGCCCGACATCATCACGCCCTTGTAAGACAGAGTCTGGCCGGGATCGATGCTGCGTCCGTCAACCGAAAGCTCGACGCCGCCGAAGGACTGCATCACGAGCCCTGTCGCGGTGACGATGATATCGGCTTCGAGTTGGTTGCCCGATTTGAGCTGGATGCCGTTTTCGGTGAACGTTTCGATGTGATCGGTGACCACGCTGGCGCGCCCCGATTTGATGGCTTGAAACAGATCTGCGTTCGGAACCAGGCAGAGCCTCTGTTCCCACGGCTTGTAGCGTGGGGTGAAGTGGAGCGCAACGTCGTAGCCGGGACCCAACTCCTGGGCCACTTTCTTGATAATGCCGTTCTTCATGAAATTCGGGAAGCGCTGCGACAGTTGGTAGATGTAGGTGATGAAGGCCACGTTTTTCCACCGGCTGAGCCTATAGGCCCACATCGCGGGCAGTACGCGGCGAAGCCAATTCGCCTTCGCGTCTTGCTCGGGCGCCGAGATTATATAGGTGGGGGAGCGCTGCAGCATGGTAACGTGGCCGGCAGTCTTGGCCACCGCGGGCACAAGCGTCACGGCGGTGGCGCCGCTGCCTATGATGACCACGCGTTTCCCGGCGTAGTCCAGATCCTCGGGCCAAGCTTGCGGATGAACCACACGGCCTTGGAAGCGGCCGATATCTGGAAACTCCGGCGTGTATCCAGCGGAATAGCGGTAATAGCCCGCGCACGAGAACAAGAAATTGCAAGTCAGTGTCACCGGCTGGTCTCGCCCGTCAGGCAATTTGCGCACCGCATCGACGGTCCACTTCGCCTCTTCGGAGGACCACGCGGCGCGCTTTATGTGATGGCGGAAGCGGATGTTGCGATCGATGCCTTCCTCGCGCGCAGTAGCGGTGATGTAGTCGCGGATGTCGTCTCCCGGAGAAATCGCCTGGGGACTCGTCCAGGGGCGAAACGAATAGCCCATGGTCAACATGTCTGAGTCCGAACGGACGCCCGGATAGCGGAACAGGTCCCAGGTGCCGCCGATGCGCTCGCGTTGCTCTAGAATGATGTAGCTCTTGTTCGGGCAGAATTTCTGCAAGTGGTGGGCGGCGTCGATGCCGGACAGGCCCGCACCCATAATCAGCACGTCGAAATGTTCCAGCGCCATGGACCGCTCCAAATTAATATGTCACGAAGAACATAGCACATCGGCGAAAACTGTCACGCGAATGGTTGGCGGGCGGACGGAGGTCGTGTTACAACGGAAACGGGTTTTGGGAGGGAGAGCGATGAACGCAGAAATACTGCTGGAAATGGCGCGGCATCAGGCCTGGGCGGACGCGGCGCATTGGAAGACACTTCGGGAGAACACGGCGCTGCTCGAAGATGCGGAAATCCGCACGCGACTGAACCACATGTTGATGACGCTGAAGATGCTGACCACGCTGGCACGGGGGCAGACGCCGGACGCCGCTGGGATGAAGGAAATCGATTCCATCGACGAACTTGAAGCATCGATGGGGAAGGCTCATGGGGATCTGGCGGCGACTCTAGCATCCGCCGATCTCGACCAAATGATTGCCTTGCCGCGCGGTCCGAAGGGCCCGTTTGAAGCACCGGCCGGCGTCCTGCTGCTGCAAGCGCTCACGCACAGCCAGCATCATCGCGGGCAGAACGCATCGCGGATGCGCCAACTTGGGGCAAAGCCGCCTATGACGGACTTCGTAATCTGGTATGCATTGGGACGGCCCTAGCTTCGCTCAACTGTAACCTGGAGATGAGAGAAACCAGTTCATAAGGAGAAACAATGCAGAAGCGCAAACTTGGAAATAGCGGCCTGGAAGTTTCGGCACTCGGTCTCGGCTGCATGGGAATGAGCTTTTCTTACGGCCCGGCCAAAGACAAGCAGGAGATGATCTCCCTGATTCGAGCGGCCGTGGAACGTGGCATCACGTTCTTCGACACTGCCGAGGTCTACGGCCCGTTCACAAACGAGGAACTTGTGGGCGAAGCCCTCGCTCCCTTCCGCAAGCAAGTGGTGATCGCCACCAAATTCGGGTTCAACGTGGATGCCTTTCCAGGCCTCAATAGCCGGCCAGAGCACATCAGGCAGGTCGCCGAGGCATCGCTCAAGCGGCTCAAGACAGATGTCATCGATCTGTTCTACCAGCACCGTGTTGACCTGAACGTGCCGATCGAAGACGTAGCGGGAGCGGTGAAGGATTTGATTCAGGAAGGCAAGGTGAAGCACTTCGGCCTTTCGGAAGCAGGAGTGCAAACCATCCGCCGCGCGCACCGAGTACAGCCGGTGACTGCGCTCCAAAGCGAATATTCACTGTGGACGAGGACTCCGGAGAAAGAAGTGATACCGACCCTTGAGGAACTCGGAATCGGCTTGGTTCCGTACAGTCCCCTGGGCAAGGGCTTCCTCACGGGCAAGATGGACGAAAATTCAAAATTCGACAGCTCCGACTTCCGGAGTACGCTGCCGCGCTTCACGCCGGAGGCTCTCAAGGCGAATCAGGCGCTCATTGATTTGCTCGGCCGAGTCGCGGAACGAAAGAAGGCCACACCGGCTCAGATCGCACTTGCGTGGCTGCTGGCCCAGAAGCCGTGGATTGTACCGATCCCAGGTACGACGAAGCTGCATCGCTTGGACGAGAACATCGGGGCAGTCTCAGTGGAGCTTACGCCCGACGATCTACGAGACATCGATGTCGCCGCCTCAAAGATCACGGTGCAAGGTGCTCGCTACCCCGAAAAGCTGGAGCAGATGACCGGCCGCTGAGCGGCCACGCGCAGGAGTTCAAAAATGGAAATCAAACGAAGTGGTTCACAGCCTTCCGGCAAAGGGCCGGCGGAGTATTTTACCGGCACGGTGCGGGTTGACCCGCTGTTCAATCCGCCCACTCCGGCGCGTGCTTTCGGCGCCAGTGTCACCTTCGAGCCCGGCGCTCGGACGGCGTGGCACACGCACCCGCTGGGGCAGACGCTGATTGTGACGGCTGGTTGTGGTCGAGCGCAGCGCTGGGGAGGCGCGATGGAGGAAATTCGGCCGGGTGACGTAGTGTGGATTCCGCCTGGTGAGAAGCATTGGCACGGCGCCAGTCCAACCACGGCGATGACCCATATCGCCATTCAGGAACAGCTTGACGGCAAGGCGGTGGACTGGATGGAACAGGTCAGCGACGAACAATACAAGCCCTGACTTTGCGCTCACGGTGAGAAGTGTGCCTTGGCCGGGATCGCGGTCCTGATGCGCTTCACAGAGGGGCGCTAGCGGAGGGGTGCGGCTGGTTGGCGGGAGGACAACGCGCCACTCGGAAGTTGGGTTGTGGCGTTCGGGTTGGAAAACGCGCTACCCATTGATCTGATGACGGGCGTCCACGTCGGTGATATGCCGACTAACCGTCAAAGTGGGTTCGTAAATGCTCCCGCGTCAGGGAGGATTTGCGCTATTTGCGTGAGACTGACAAGTGGTGCCCTCAAGATGCTCGTACGCCCACGCTTGCCCATATGATCGCGTCATAATGGAAAGAAAGCAGGTGAATATTGAAGCTATTACCCGGGGTTATTCTCGTGGCGCTCGCGTTATCCGGCACCACCGTTGCGGCAACCCGCGTCAACAGCGCCGGGTCGAAATATTTTGACGAGGCGGATCGCGCTCTGAGGGACGGCCAAACCGCGGATTCTAATGCTTCCGTCGAAAAGGGATGGGCAGCCGTGCTCGCCGCTGGTCCAATCGCTCCCGGTTTTCTCGAGGGGGTAGATGACGCATCTCGCATTTTTTCCGCTCTCGGGCTTGGGCTTCGAGCCGAAGGCGTGTACAGTCAAGCCGAAACGCTTACCGCCGATCCAGAGCAGAAACTCCTGTGGCTCCGCCTGCAGTACATGCACGCCGACTATTTCATTCGGCATTCGGAATATGTGAAAGCTGAAAGCACTCTGCGGTCGTCCTTCTCGGCAGAGAATCGCACGGCGCAGAAGAGTTCACTTTACGTTGCGTTCCTTCAAAGCCTGGCGTTTGTTCGCGAGCAGCAGGGCGATTTGGATGGCGCCGAGGCCTTTTACCGTATGACGATGGGCTATCCTCCGCCCGATCTTCCGGATGTGGTTGGCCAACACCTTTTCTTCGGCAAGCAGCCTCTCCCGTTTATCGGCGAGCCGCGCTTGTCGATGGCCGCGTTTTACGCTAATCACGGTCGCACAAAAGAAGCCGAAGCCCTTTACCTCGAGCAACTGGCGCAGCCCTCTCTCAACAGCGAGGAGCGTCTGGGCATCCTGCAGCAGCTGACCGGCTTCCTGAGCGCACATGTTTCAAAGACCGAGGCTCTGGCGGTTCAGGAGCAAATTGTCGAGTTCCGCAAAACCCAGCCTTTGACCACGCCGGCGCTGAGAGACCTGCTCGCGAACGAGCGCTATCAACTGGCCAACTTGGAAGTCGATGTGGGACGCGCCAACGATGCCAAAGCTCTTTTGGAGTCAGATCTCCGGCAGGCCGAACTGCAGCATGGTAAGACCAGCCCGGAATACACAGAGGCTCTCAATTATCTTTTCGAGAACCGCACTTATGCTCGCGATTACGATTCGGCGGAAAAATGGGCTCGCGAAGAAGTGGAACGCGCAGAAGCGCTGGGGGCTTCCGAGAGCATCGGGCTCGCGTCGGCCTTGTTCCACCTAGCGGACGTGCGCGGAGCACAAGGACACATCAAGGAGTCTGAAGCTCTCGGGAAGCGTGGCATTGAGGTGAACCGCGCGGACTTCCCTGAACCGCTGTCCACACGCCGGTTTGCCGATGCCGAAGCACTAGTCCGTGCCGGGAAACCTGGCGAAGCCGTTCGAATAGCGCGAGAGATCTCTGAAGGCGCGGCGCGGCGCGACAGCCGTGCGGATCAGTTTGGTTTTCACCACTTGGCACAGCTGATGGTTATCGATGACAAGTCGGGTGCAGCACAAGTGGCTTCGATTGCGTTATCGGTAGCCGAGCGTGGTGCGTTACCGCAGGACCTTACTTTAGCTCGCGACCTTACCGATTGGGCCAATTTCTACCGTGGAGCCTTGGGTGAGCCGGATCGTGCCCGCGATCTTCTCACGCGCGCGCAGACTATCGTACGCGCCTGCTGCGAAACCACGTCCCCAATGATGGAACCGGTGCTACAGGAGCGTGCTTGGCTGGCAGGGGCGACGGACGGACAAGCCGCCAGTATCCCCTATCTTGAGCAACTTCGCGATCTCCGAGCCTCCATCTATGGAGTCCACAGTAGACAAGTCGAACAAACTACCCATGACCTGGCGGCAGCTAAAGCGAAGGCCGGCCAGTGAATTGAAGCCAAGCAAGATATTTTCTAGCGTTAAGGAAATGCCGAACGGTCCTGGCGGAGGTCAACCGGGCGAGAAACGGCCTACCGGCGGATGTGCGCAATCCGACGTGAGCCCCAAGTCCCGTTGCGGTCAATTATGCCGTGTCGATCAGGCTAGCGGCACGTTGTCCTAGATCGCCGTCTCCGGGCCGCGAATGGCACAAGTCACCTTAGCCGACAGGACGACCGAGTGGACTTTGGATGCTAGGTAGCTAAGCATCTATCGTTGGCCGGGCCGCTCCGGGCGAGGAAGAGCAGGGCCCGAGTCAGAATCCCAGCTTTCCGATAGGATCCACTTGAAGTGAGCCGCAAATTCGATTGCAAGATGCGGTTCGCTCCGAAATTCTTTGGGGCATGGACCAACTCGTGTAAACCAAAATGCAAAGTACGGTGAATTGGAAAGTTCCGAGACGTTTTCGCCTGCCGTGAGCATCTCTCCGACGAAAAAGAACCAACCGCCGTAATGATGAAGTCCATTCTGAAGTGGCCCGTCCGCCACCACTTCGGCGTCCTTCTTCGAATCGATGTCCAGTCGATTGAGCAACTCACTAAACGCAGGGACATAGACGGCGTCTCGTTGAGCTAAGTAGTTCCGGCACCCCACGCAGCGACACTTTTCGGCCCAGCCGGTAGTGATGCTCGCGTATATTCGGGCGGTTGCGCGGCGGTCATACCGGATGGTCTGATCACCGACCTGCATCTCGACCATTGGCATTTTTCCATTATGAACGGCTTTGTTGGTGCGCTTCCGGGATATCGTATCACGCGCTACACGCGGATGTGGCAGATGAACCGGCGCTCCTGTGTCACTTCGGCGGTTTGTCAACTTTTGGGGACGAATGTCTCAACTTCGATCCTTTACCGTCGATAGGTATATGTAGAGATTGATTTCACCATGCCGATTTCAGCAGGATCAGCCATTGGTACAATTCCAAGACATGATCGCCGAAAGCGAACACGCACGGTGAGCGGCAGCGTGAGCAAGAGCAAACAGCTTCTTGCGGGCGTCATAGCAGTAGGGCTCGGTTGGGCTTCGCAGGGTACGGCTGATGCGCAGGAGACCCTGTCGAATTGGACGAGCGCCGATGCTCCGTGCACCAAATACAATGATTTGAGAAAGCCAGATCTCGGGAATATCGGGGTCAAGATCGACGCGGCCGAGCGTTGGGCGGAGGGATTTCGGCGGGCGCTCGGGTTCTGGAATACGGTGCTTGCCGCGCACTTCCATGAAGAAACAAACCTCGACTCTTGCGCAGTGAGGATCTTTGATGCAGCTCCCGACGTTCTGAATACCGCGATGGTGGCTCGATCGCAGCTCACCGAGTGGAAGAATTTTCGCGGCAAGATCGCTGTGAGTTCGGGAGCGGCGAAAGCAATGAGCAGCGCTGAAATATATGGCACCGCCGTACACGAATTAGGTCACATGCTAGGTCTCAAACACAATGCGAGCAGCCAATCGGTTATGTACTTTCTCAATGTGAACGGCAGCGAGGTTCTCGACGGGAAAGACATTTTGGACCTGAGCGCACACCACAAGCTACGTGTGGCTGCCATCCCAACAGGATTTCAATCGATCAAAGTTGTCTTCGTTGCTGCGCCGATACCTATGCGCTTCGGGTCCGAATAGTCCGCGACGGCTGAAGCGCTTCGTGGGGGGAGGCTGCGCTACGGTTCGGCAGGCGTTCCGCCCCATTCTCTTGGATCAACGTCGGCAATGGATTCGGAGAAACACCAATGGTGTCCGGCGAAGTCCTCAATATTATATTGTCGTTCGCCGTAAGGAAAATCGGTAGGTTCCCGAATAGTCCTTCCACCGCTTCGCCTGGCACGGATCCGCGATTCGAATGCGGAGGGTGAATCCGAACGCTTTGCACAACCAATCAATCGCGCCGCCGATGTCCGGATACGCCAATTCCGGAATCACAATGCTGGGAGGCATTGATCGATTGGAAAGCATCGAATCGATCATATCAAGCCGAGGTAAGGGGGATCTGTTCCGCGCCCACTGGGTGCCACAGAGCAGCATAGCCGCAACCAAAACCGGGCCGACGTGGGCGTCGGCCGCGGACCAGGGGGTCCGCCCCACAAATCGTCGCAGGCTGCAAAGAGTTTCAGGTCTAGTAGTACATTTGTCGCGTTCGAACGCGTGTGGTCCCGAAAACGAACACTTTCTGGGACATGGCACGAGCTTAACGGCCTTTGTTTGTATAACATAACAGGGGCGATCCAGTTGCCCAGGGTAATCTGATACAAGGAGGATTGTCATGGTCGAGAACATCGTGACGTTCGTGCAGGATCTGAGAACCGCATCCCGTTCGCTGACTCGCGCAAAGGGACTTACCGTAACCGTCATTCTGACCCTGGCCCTGGGAATCGGCGCCAATGCCGCGATGTTTAGCCTGGTGCGGGGCGTGCTGTTGCGGCCTCTGGTCAATCGTGACGAGGACAACCTTATCTATCTCCGCCAGAGCGCGCCAGGCAAAAGCGAAGACAACTCTGCCTTTTCAATGCCGGAGATCGGAGACTTGAGCTCGCGAGTGAAAAGCCTGAACTCGTTCGGCGATTTCTCTATTATTGGCTTCACCATGGCCGGGCTCGGAGAGCCTCGCACGGTTCGGGCTGGCGTGGTGGGAGGGTCGTACTTCCAGGTGATGGGGTTGCGCCCGGTGCTCGGGCGGCTGCTGGATAAGCACGATGATGGCCCGAAGGCCGCAGGCGCCGCTGTTTTGACCTATCGTTTCTGGTCGACAGCCTTGGCCAGCGATCCCACGGTGATCGGCAAGACTGTCCGCTTAGGCTCGTTCATCGACTCGCGTCCGGCCACCATCGTGGGCGTTCTGGAGCCATGCGTCCCTTATCCGCAGGACACAGACATCATCGCCAACATCGTTACCAGCTCGCATCATCTCTCGGCCACCATGAAGACCGACCGGATGCATCGGATGACCGAATTGTTCGCGAGGCTGAAGCCGGGCGTGGATCTGGACACGGCGCGCACTGAGTTGCGTACCGTTTACGGAGCCATGCAGAAGCAGCATCCCGAAGCCTATGCGGCGAAGGCCGACTACCGCATCAGCGCGGTGAAGCTGCGCGACGAGCTTACATCGAAGGCGCGGACCATTCTGCTGGTGCTGATGGCGGCATCGGTGCTGGTTTTTGTCATCGCCTGTTCTAATGTCGCGAACCTGATACTGGCGCGCACAGTGCGCCGCGAAAACGAACTGGGCATCCGCGCGGCGCTGGGCGCCAGCACGCTGGACCTGCGCCGGACGCTATTGGCCGAGAGCCTGCTGCTGTGCGTGGCGGGCGCGGCTCTGGGACTGCTGATCGCCACCCCGCTGGTGACGGTGTTGGCGAAATACGCCTCCCGTTATTCCGTGCGTGCGCTGGACCTCACAATCGATTCGAGCATGATCTGGGTGGGTGCGGGTCTGGCTATCCTGGCGGCGGCGCTACTGGCATTCGTTCCGCGGCTGCCATCGTCGGGAGGCGCCCAGGGATTCGGCCTGGCCAGCGGGAGCCCTCGAATTACCGGCGCCACGAATCGCAAACTGAAGGCTTTCGCCCTGATTCAGATTGCCGCATCCTTCGTGCTGGTGGCGGCGGCCGGCGCAACCGTGAAGACGCTGCTTGCGCTGGAGGCCGCGCGGACGGGTTTCGATACACAGCATGTGCTGGCGGTGAACGTGCCGGTGATGCGTGAAGGAAAAACCCCTCAGCAGGTGGTGGATTACTACCGGGAAGCAACGCGTCAAATCCGTGAACTGCCCGGCGTTCAGAACGTGGCTGTGGGCAGCTCCGCTCCGTGGCGCGATCGCGGCGACAACTTCGCACTCCAATTTTCGGTCGACGGGCACGTTCCGGCGGCGGGCGAGGAACAGCCCCGCGCGGGGTTTCAGGTGGTCACACCCGCGTTTTTCGCATCGCTGGGCTTGCCTGTCCTGGAAGGACGCGATTTCAATGATGCCGACCGCCATGGCAGCGAGCCGGTGGCGATTGTAAGCGAGAGCTTGGCGCGACAGATGTTCCCGAAAGGGGATGCGCTGAACCATCACGTGCTGTGGACTGACCCGCTTCTGAGGTTCGTCCCCGGCTTGAACCCCCAACCGCGGCGCATTGTCGGCGTGGTTCCGGATATAGATAACACCAATCTTGAGTCCAGGCCGACCATCACCGTGTATCATCCTTTCGATCAGGAGCAATTCTTCGTTGGAGGGCGTCTCGTGGTACACGCGGGCTCCGATCCGCATGCTCTGGTGAAGCCGATCACGGCTATTATGCGCAAGTTGTCGGCGGATCAGCCGGTGGAGCACGCGGCGACGCTCGAAGACATTCGTGCGGAGGTGCTCTCATCGGATCGGCTCAATGTTAAGGTGTCCGGTGTTTTCGCCGGCGTAGCGTTGCTCATTGCGGTGGTAGGTGTTGCGGGCGTGCTGGCATTCTCGGTCAGCGGACGCACGCGGGAGTTCGGCATCCGGCTGGCGGTGGGGTCCCAGCCGCGGCAACTGCTGATACGGGTGGTCGCGGAAGGCGCGGCCATGGCCCTGGGTGGACTTGCCCTTGGCTTCGCCTCCGGGTTTTGGCTGGCGCAGCTGGCGGGCACTTTTCTGGGAGATCTGAAAATGCCGGGCGTACTGCCGGTGGCTGGTTCGGCTTTGGTGCTGTTGCTTGCGGCCGTGATTGCGTCGGCGATACCGGCGGCGCGGGCAGCCCGAGTGGACGTGATGCAGGCGCTGCGAACGGAGTGAGTTCGTGCTGCTTGTTTGGGTAGCCGGCGCGATGGCGTTGGCCGGTGTGTTCAATGTCACTTAGTTTCCCGAAACTGGGTACTCGGGGCGCAGTCGCGGGGCAGCCCCCTCCTGGTGTGCGCGGGTCCCCTGGACTCGCTCTTCGCCAACGGAATCAGCTTCTTTCCAAATCCAGCGAGCCGACGTGGGCGTCGGCCGCGGTCCAGGGGGACCGCCCCACCACCATTTCAGACTGGGCGGGTTGGCAACCCGCCGCAGGATGGCATCCTGCCCTACTCGCGGCTCTAGCTTTCTAGCTTGTACCTGGTGGCGGCCAGGACGTACAGGCGGCGCCAGAGTAAGCGGTTGATGGTGACTACCATGGCTGCCATCACTACCGTCGCTCCTAAGAGGACGGCGAAGTTGCCGGTGTCCGTGGCTTTACTGATTACTGCGCCTAGGCCGGTGGTGGAAATGGTTTTGCCCTGGAAATGGACGTACTCGGCGACGATGCTTGCGTTCCAGGCACCGCCGGATGCGGTGATGAAACCGGTGACCAGGAACGGGAAGATTCCTGGCAGGAAGAGTCTGCGCCAGCGTTCCACTTGACTCAGGTGGAATATGCTGCAAACTTCCTTCAGATCCGTCGGGATGGCGCTGGCGCCGGCGATCACGTTGAACAGGATGTACCATTGCGTGCCGAGCAGCATCAAAGTGATGGAGCCGATTCCAAGTCCGCCGCCGATGCGGATCAAAAACAGCAGCACGATGGGGAACAACGCGGTGGCGGGAACGGAAGCGGCGACTTGCGCGATGGGTTGAGCGACGGCGGCGAGCCGGGGGCGCAATCCCACGTACACTCCGACGGGGATGGTCCACAAGCCTGCGAGCACCAAGCTGACTTCGACGCGGAGAAAAGTGGCGCCAGCGCCGCGCAGGATGGAGCCGATATCGGGGCGCGATAGCGTAGCCAGCATGGCGCCCATTTTCACGACGGCGAAAACGACGCCGAAGGACGCGGCCAGCAATAGCAGACGGGTTAACCATTTGTTGAGCGTGCTGGCGGGTTGATTCGGCTGGAACTTCGCGCGCTTTCTTGCGAAATATAAAGCCAGAGCTTCGCGGGTGGGCGCCACCGACGCGCGACCGATGCGGTGAACCAGTCTCGAACGGCGCAGCAGATCCAGAATGGGCGAGCGCGGGGATTGCGCAGCTTCCACTTGCTCGAATTTGAATTTGTCGCTCCATGCGATGACGGGGCGCCAGATCAACTGATCCATCAGGACGATCACAGTGATCATTACCAGCAGGCCCCAGAGAATGGCTCCCATGTCGCCGGCGTTGGATGCGGATTGCAGATAGGAGCCGAGGCCGGGCAGCCGGAGGTCGCGGTTTCCAAGGACGAACATTTCGCAGGCCATCAGGAAGAACCATGCTCCGGCGACGGACATCATGGAATTCCAGATCAGCCCGATGGCCGAATACGGCAGCTCGAGTTGCACGAATTTCTGCCAGGCGCTCAAGCGGTAGACCTCGGCCGCCTCCAGCATCTCGCGCGGGATATTTTTCATGGAAGAGTAAACGCTGAAGGCCATGTTCCATACCTGGCCGGTGAAGATCAGCACGATGGATCCCAGTTCCACGCCCAATTGCCGGCTTGGGAAAAGCGCCACCATGGCAATCATGACGGTGGGCAGGAAGCTCAAAACCGGAATGGATTGCAGCGTGTCGAGGAGCGGGATCATGACTCGCTCGGCTTTGGCGTTATGAGCGGCGACATAGGCGTAGACCAACGTAAAGATCAGGCTGACGAAGTAAGCGAGGGTGATGCGCGCGACTGAGTAGAATGCGTATTTCGGCAGCGCGCTGGGATGTAGATCGATGGCTTGCTGCGGGCCAACGGGGCTTGCCCAGTAATGCGCCAGCGAGAGCAATCCGTAGAACAACGCGAGGCCCGCCAACATTACCGGCAAATCTCTCAGCAGCGATACGGCGGAAGTGGGGAGCGTCGCCCAAGGGGGAAGTCCCGAGGCAGTTTTTTGGGCTTGCGGCTGCATTAGTGTGGCTGCACTTCTCCGCCTTCAACGTGGCCGGCGGGCTGATGCAGCGTCAGACGGTCGCTAGCGGAGTCGTACTCGAAAATGTCGGCGTAGCGGCCCCAGTCCAAGGCGGTATCGATCTGCCGTTGCGTTTCGTCGCTCGCGAAATGTTCGTCCAGAATGTCGCGGAAAAACTCCAGCGGCATGGCGTGATCGGCCTTGCTGTGCAGGGTATTGTGGATTTGCTTTAGCAGTAGGATATGGGCCAGCACGGCGTCGCGGAACAATGCCTTGCGGGTGGAAATATCGGCCTCGGCAAAAGCTTTACCTTCGGGTGTCATCTCGACATCGCCTTTATCGGATTTTGCGAATGCGAGCAGCACGGCGGCTTCGACGATGGGCAGCAGGTCGTCGACTTCCATTTGCAACTCGTCCGCAACGTGATAGAGATCCTCATTGCCGCCGCGATCGTTCAGCAGCTCGAGCAATCCCGCGATACCGCCGGGGCGCGCGTGCGGCAATCTTTGAAATACTTTTTTCACCGCGGGTCCTGAGGCGGTGGGAGCCGCGGCAGCCTCGAGGTCCGGCTCGGTCATGAGTTTGTAGATGTAATCCACGTAGAGCAGGAACTCGGCTGCGTTGCGCTCTCTTGGTTGCGAAAGCGGGATACGGAAATCCGCGCGGATGCTGGCTGGGTGACGGCCGAGAACGATGACACGGTCGGCCAGCAGAACGGCTTCCTCGATGTTGTGCGTAACGATAAAAATGGATCGCGTGGGAATTTTCTTGCCGAGCCACAGCTCCAGCAGCTCGCCGCGTAGGTTTTCCGCTGTAAGAACGTCGAGGGCGGAAAAGGGCTCGTCCATAAAAAGGATTTCGGGTTCCACGGCGAGCGCGCGCGCGAAACCCACGCGCTGTTTCATTCCGCCGGAGAGCTCCTTGGGATAGGCATTTTCGAAACCATGCAGCCCGACGGCGGCGAGTGTCTTGAGGGCGCGTCGATGGCGCTGCGGGTGCTCCAGACCGCGGGCCAGCAGCGGCACTTCCACGTTGTCGAGTACGGTGAGCCAGGGGAACAGCGCGAAACTTTGAAATACGATGGCGACGTTCGGGTCGGACTCAGCCAGTGGCTGGCCGTGCCAGAGAACTTCACCGCGCGTGGGCGCCGTGAGTCCCGAGAGAATTCTGAGTAGCGTGGACTTGCCGGATCCGGAAGGTCCCAGCAGCGCCGTGATCAAGCCGGGCTCCACGCTGAGGTCGGTGGGAGCAATCACCTGCATTTCGCCGCCGCCAGGC
>CABEDY010000224.1_pt1 | contig 26634 bp, 32 predicted proteins | sample 3423171 | NCBI WGS metagenome assembly CABEDY01 (sample SAMEA5534333, study PRJEB31848) | metagenome | biome: tundra; feature: field; material: soil | place: USA | collected 2013-05 | depth 0.15 m | reverse complement strand
GAACAACTCTTTTCAAATCACTGGGAGTTGTGGTGGGCGCGGCAGGACTCGAACCTGCGACCTCCTGCGTGTGAATTATCAGGGTGAGTTATTCGACATTGCTCACTATTAATAAATAGTGCTTTAGATACAGGGTGATGACGCGTTTGCTTAGTCACCCTGAGCACTTCTAAAATTCGCTTGGTAATCGTGGGTAGAGCGCTTCCTTCCGTACATCTTTCCGTACATCTTTCCGTACATCCCCGGACGACGCCGGCAATGAAACCGAGCCGGTAGGTTGCTACGCTCAGGTCATGGCGATCTACATGTGTCGATGGCCCAACGGCGAGGTTTCTGTGGTCAGTGCGAAATCCAAGAGCGACGCAATTGAACTGCTCGATGAGTGGGGAAATGCCGAACAAGCGTCCTTGACTCGCATGGACTGCATGTTCGATTTCCGGCTCGACGATGAAGGCGAAATTGTACTGGCCGACATTGGCGAAGCTACCCATGACCACCTGATGCGGACCTGCTATCCAGAACTCGAAAAGGCTCTCGAAACAGCCGAATGGGATGACACGGGCGTAGCCTACTCGGCTGACAGCCGCTTCCGAATCCGAGAAGCGGTCGAATCCGAGCGGAAGCGACTTTGGAACAACCAGCCGCCAGCACCGGAGGCGCAAACCGAGGTGGGACGCCAGATTCAGAAGCAGACGGGAGCCGCCAGCGTCGTAATAAATCGAATCGTGCGGAGGGCCGCGACGAAGCGCTTGAAATCGAAAGAAGGCGAGGGTAAGAAGCCGAATTGAGATCTTGCCAATGCGATCAGGGGATAAGTTGCATGTTGAATATCTAGGGAACCAGTGACAGAAGTGACAGAAGTCCCCCGCCCAGAGCTGCCAACGTCAGCAGATTTAATCGCTTGACCTTCCAAAGCCATTGCCACATGATCAAAGTGAAGAGCCTACCACGATGCCAGTTTTGCGCAACCCGCGGCATGAGAAATTTTCTCAGCTCGTCGCTAGCGGCATAAAGCCAACCGAAGCATACGTATCCCTAAGTTACAGCAAGGCCGGAGCGCCGCAGTCTGCTAACAAAGTCTGCTAACAATTTACTGAAGCGTACTGATGTTCGAGAAAGAGTCAACGAGATTCAGTCTTTGGCTGCTCAGTCCTCGGCGGAAGAAGTGGCGTTCGATCAGAAGCGGGTGCTGAATCGGCTGGACGTATTGAGCAGGAAGGCCGAAGAACTAGGTCAGATTTCGGCCGCCGCCCGTTGTGAGGAGCTAATTGGTAAGCAGCGCGGCATGTTCGTCGATCGCAGCGCCTTGCTGTGGGAGACCGATCCCGACAAGATGACGCCCGAACAACTGGATTGCATCGCAGACCATTTGCTCAACAAGGCATTAGGCGGAAATCAGCGGGCCGTGGCAGAAGCGCAGCGGCTCATCGAAGCTGGGGAGAACCCGACGATCGAGGATTGCATGCGTGTGGTGGAGCACGAGCCGGGGAAATGAGCCCGCTGTTGGTTCTCGAGAAAGGCAAGCGGGCACTGGCGTGGTGCCGGAAGTGTTGACACCACTTTAGCCGAGGCTCGCAAACAGCTTACAACCCCACCAGCACCGTCTATGCCCACTAGTTTTCCAATTGCCGGTAGTCCGTCAATCTGAACAATTCGACAACGTCGCGGCTACGGCGTTGGGATGAGCGGGTGCGGCTCAAGGGAGCGGAAGCAGGATCGAAGGAATGGCCTCGATCTGGCGTTTGAAGCATGGGCGCTACGGCGAAGGTTGGTTCAAGATCCGGAATCCGAAGTATTCGCAGCGCGAGGGGCGGCGGGAGTTGTTTGAGAGGCATCGCACGGGTAGCGGTGGCGTCTGAAGTGTGTGTTGACGGCCTTAGCGCATTCTTGTCCGGCGACTGGTGACCGGGTTACTTTCGATCGAAGTGAATCGGCTTGATTGGGATCGGAGCATCCAGGATTCTCACCTCTGCCCGGCGGTCCCCAAGCAACTTCATTTCGAATTTCAGAACATCATCGTCGTCTTTCATCTCGAACGTCAGTGATTTCAGAACTTGACGCAGCCTTGATGGTTGGGCTTCACGAGGACGCGTATTGCGCCGACGGCAAGTTGAGAACCGCCGTCACGAAGGACGTGGACTTCATCTGCAACGTTTCCGAGAACCACAATCTGATTTGTCCGGTTCAATTAGCTTCCCGTCATGTGGGCATCATTGCGTTGATGTTGCAAATGAATTCGAAACTGGTGCTGCGTGTTTATTGCACAGGCAGGAGGACTGAATTGCTGGAAGCTCCGGCTAGCATGACCATTACCTGTTGATTGCCGGCGGTGAGCCCGGCTGGAACCTCGGCATTGATTTGATAGAGGCCCACAAAGCCGGGCGCAAGGCCGCTAAAACTGACCATCGCGCTGGCGGCGCCGATCGTAACAGTCGGAGTAGTTGCGGTCGGCTGTCCGTTGCCGGGCGCTCCATCCGCGGGTGGCGACGATACGGCGCCGAGACCGGTGCAGTAGATAAGCACTGTCTCGCCTGCCTTGGCGGGATGACCAGTATCGGCCAACTGAAAATTGGCATGCAGGATCGCGCCGAAAGTGTTCCCTCCAGCGCTGTAGTTGAAGATGCCGGGTTGAGCGGCCAGGACCGGCACGGAAATGGAAGCGCCCGTCGTGCCGTTGTTCTCTACAGCCACAGTAGCGTTAGGTCCACTGGCTGCTTCCCAAGGGACCTGGAAATTAATTTGTTGTTGGCCGCTGACATTATCCACCGCGAACAGCGCGACGGGCTGGTTATTGATGATTACTGCATCGTTCAAGAACATCGTCGGGAGCGGCAGCGATGAAGTAAGGTTGATGCCGGGGCCGGAGGTTAAGTTGGTGCCGAACGCGGTGGCGATCGCGCCGGGAACAACGCCTCCGCCCACGAAGCTGGCGCCATTCACCACTGCGCTGACGGCAGGGGCAGGGCCACGGCTCCAGGTCCAGGTCTCGCCGAGAGCGGTCATCCCGACGAAGCCCCCGAACAGGACGGTTTGATCGTGAACGGAATCATAGGCCATGGCGGTGCCGGTCCGCGCGGTCGGGCTGGTTTGCGGGGATTCTTGTGTCCAGTTGGAGCCGTCCCACACCCACGTGTCATTCAAAACGTTGCTTTTTGCACCAACAATTCCAATTCCCCCGAACAGGAGGACCTGGCCGTGGGCGGATTCGTTTGCCATCGCGTAGAGGTATCGCGCGGACGGGCTGGTTTGCGGGGCTTTCTGCGTCCAGTTGGAGCCGTCCCACACCCAGGTGTCGCCGAGAAAATTCCCGTTGGCCTCTCCCCCGAACAAGACGACTTGGCGGTGTGCCGAATCGTACGCCATCCCGTGAGCGGCTCGCGCGGGCGGGCTGGTTTGCGGAGATTTCTGGGTCCAGTTGGAGCCGTCCCACACCCACGTGTCTCCTAAAGTCTCGGGGTACGCTCCGCCCGCTGCCCGTAGCGATGTTCCGGACGGTGGATTTGCGCCTCCGAACAGGACGACTTGACCATGGGTAGAATCGTAGGCCATGGCGAGACCGTACCGAGCGGGCGGGATGGTTTGCGGAGATTTCTGGGTCCAGTTGGAGCCGTCCCACACCCAGGTATCATTGAGCAAGTTTGAGTTTGCGCTTGCTCCCCCGAACAGGACGACCTGGCCGTGCGCGGAATCGTAGGCCATGGCGTGACTGTACCGCGCTGGCGGGCCGGTCCCCGGAGATTTCTCGGTCCAGTTGGAGCCGTCCCACGCCCACGTGTCATTGAAAACGCTTATGTTGTTTCCTCCTGCGAACAAGACGACTTGGCCGTGAGCTGAATCGTACGCTTGCGCATGGACGAATCGCGGGGGCGGGAAATTTTGCCGAATCTGCTGGGTCCAGTTGGCTGCGGTCTGAGCCACGGCCACCGGCGCGCAAAACATCGTCAGTACTGCGACAGCTCGCCACTTCGTCATTGATACTGTTGCCTTCGAAGTAAAGCCACTTTGGGTTACGCTACTAAGTTCTTCATCTCGGGCTTTCGCGGTGGCAGCATCATCAGCGGATACGGGACTTTGTTGTTTGGAATCCATGACGCTCTCCTTTCGAATGAGGATTGGTTCTCAGCGCGGAGAGCTTAGTGAAGATGGGTAGCCGCTCGGTTGGGAGAGAATCTTTTTAAAGAACTATAGCACAAGCATGTCTTTGGCCACGCTTGGTCCGGAAAATGGATTTGCTTGAAACCGCGGCCGGTTCGTTACCCGCGGTGGTTGAGACTCAGGATAATGAGCTAACGTGATGCCGAGAGTCCTGGATCCATTCCGGTTCGTCCTGATCGCTGTGGGCGCGTGGATGAACCAACATCAACTGCAGATCATCGATTACCCGAAGCGATCACGATGCCGTAGATGCGCCCGGCCCCCAGCCAATTCTTTGCGAATTGAATCATTGGGAACGAAAGGCCGAGTTGCATTCTGACCCCGCTCTGTATAGGGGTCGGTTTTGTCGGGTGCTTAAAAAAGGACCAGTAGCCGCCAATTGCTCCGATGCTCGTTGGAATGTAGCTCTCCCAACTTGATAACTCAAGATTTGCCTTGATGTTTCTCCCGACCCGAGGGATGAATGGTCACGACCGATACCCGGTCAAGGAGAAACGAGAATGAACACCACGACTGAATCAGAAAAGAACGCGACGGCAACCGAGGCTGCCGCAGCCAAAAGCCAAGCGCACCCCCGCCAAGAAAGCCAAGCCCGCGAAGAAGGCGGGGCGTACAGGGAAGCCAGCCAGCACGATGTCTTCGGTGAAAACGACCCCGCGCGCCGACGCGCGGCTGTCGACGAGATCTTCACCGAAGATTGCGTGTTCTACGATCCCAGCAAGGGTGTCTATCGTGCGTCCGAAGTCTGCGTTCCACGGAAAACAGCGACCGACTGCATTCCTGCTGGTAATGATGTTTGCTCTGCACAGAATCGCGCGGCGCATTGTGGAGAACCTAAGTACGAAGCTCGTCGTGGCTGATGACCTCATCAAGGAGTAACGGATGACCGCAGGCGCGCTACGGCACAAAGGGCAGAAGCGCGACGGGGAAAAGGCTTGGCGTGGAGCATCTCCGCAAGATCGCCGAAGCCGGTGTCATTAGGGCGAGGAAGGAATTGGTAGCTGCGCTAGCGTTTGCCGAAGCACCTGCGGGTGATCCCGATCAATACCGAGCCGATACTCAAAATGGCAAGGGTCGACGGTTCCGGTACCGTTGCCCCTGTTCCTGGTCCAAGCGTGAGTGTAGCGGTATAGGTGGTTAATATCGATCCACCCGTGTCGATAACCGCTGCGATGTCAGCCGTCGTAAAGCCGAGCGTCGATGAAAAAAGGCCCGTGTACGGTGTCGTGCTCGAGTTCCCCGTATCCGTGACCACACCATCTGTGGTAGCGGACAGTTCTGTCGAGGCGCCCTGGCTGATTAACAGGAAAGGGGACCCCACAACTGCGACACATGAATGGGCCGAAGCGAGAGCAACACTATTGCTGCAGACGCCATCGGTCGGTGTTGGAGGTTCGAATGATGCCAACGAAAAATCCAGCACCCCGCCGGCTAGCACCAGAAAAGGATCAATGCTGCCTGTCGTCAGGTTCTCAATCGTGCCCGTACCCGCCGCAGTGAGCGTGCCGCCCGAGTAGCTGATACTGGTTGGAATGCTGGTGGCAATGCATCCCTCGTTCGCGCCGGCTACAGGGAGCCAAGTGATCGAAGTAACGCTTATTTTGACCCCGCCGTTCGGTGTGCAGTTCGTTATAGTTGCCACCCCGGTCGGATTGGCGCTGGCATGGGTTGAGAGCCCGAGAAATGCTATGGCAGCCATAAAGATACATTCGATGGTTAAATTTCATACTTCCTCGCAATCCTTGGTAAAGGGTTTCACCCCCCCCGTGAGGCTTACACCATAGCACGATTAAGTGCCGAAATTCAATAGCAAATTCGCGCCGCGAGACCATCCCGACGATGAAGCTATTCCGGCAGCGGGTTCATCCAGACGATCTCGCGGCCGTCGAGGTCGTTGACGAGGCTCTGCGTGCGCATGTTTTGTCGGGTATATAAAAAAGGACCCCAACCTGCCAATTGGCCTGATCCGCTGTCTGCGCGATGGGCCTCAGCCTAATCGTTGAACAATTTGACTTGCAGTTTCTCCGAAGCGGAGTGATGAATGGTCACGACCGCAACCCGGTCAGGAGAAACGAAATGAACACCGCAACCGAATCGGAAAAGAACGCATCGGCGCCCGAGGTTCCGCAGCCGAAGACGAAGCGCACGCCCGCCAAGAAGGGCAAGCCCGCGAAGAAGCCCGGCCCGGCCAAGAAACAGGCCACCAAACCCAAAGGGGACCGCGCCAACAAGAAAGCCGAAGTGATCGCGCTGATGAAACGCGCCAAGGGCGCAACGCTGGCCGAGATCATGACCGCCACGAAGTGGCAGGCGCACACCGTACGCGGCTTCGTAAGCATCCTGGGCAGCAAGGGAGGGGAGACGATTGACTCGTCCAAGAATGCCGCGGGCGAGCGGACCTACAAGATCGGGAAGTAGCTTCAGGCAACCTGTCGTCCAAACGCCGCCTCGGCCAAGCGCAGGGGCGGCGTTGTTTGCTTTCAGGCCCAAGTAAGTGACGTCACGGACCCGTGACGTCAATGGGTTCGGGAGAATTTGGAAGTAAACCATTCCGGAGGGCCAATGTTTCGGAGGCGTAGGGTCCCGAATGCCGTTTCCTGGAATTTTACCAGGTTACGGCGCTGTTTACGTAAACGCTACTTGGCAGAGATCGTAGCGGCGACGGGCTGGCAGAATCACACCGTGCGGGGCTTCGTCAGCATCCTGGGAAGCAAGGGCGGGGAGAAGATCGAGTCGTCCAAGAACGCCGCAAGGGCTTTGGCTGGATGGGCGCTACTGGGAATTGGATGGTGGGAAAGCGAAGAAAGTGGAGCGAGATCGCTGACTGGATAGTCCAACAGCGAGGCAGAATTCCGTTGCGTGGCAAGTCTCTTCCGACGGTCCCGAAAGAGACTTACCAGGCCAAACGAGTCCTGAAGCCCGAGGCGCCTTTTATCCGCGCACGCGCAACCGACGGTTGCGCAGGAAAGTGATTCCCACGATACCGAAGAAACCAAGGCCAGTCAGGCCGAGAAACGCCGGCTCAGGAACTGCGCTTGCAGTGGTGTTCAACTGTATGGAGGTCTCTCCGTTTAAGGTGCTGGGCGGTACCAGATCATAGCCGCCGGGCGGTTGCTGGAGTGTGTATACGATATCGCCGAGTGTAAGGCTCGTCGAGGTGAAATCCAGCGTTCCGAGGCTGGAATTTGACGAGATTGTGCCGGACAGATCACCATCGAGGCCCCCGCTACCGACTGACGGTGCCGTTTGGTCGATAGTTAGGGTAAAGGTTCCCCCCGCGTCACCGCCCGTGCCAGTTACGGAAGCCGTAATGAGTCCCGCACTGCTATTTGTAGGGGTACCTACAGTTGAATCGACGATACCAGCATATGACAGCGTCAGGGTGCTGAGCCCGAAGCCAAAAGTTGCGCTACTGGCGCCCCCACTTGCGGAAAAGCCACCCGTTGTTGAAAATGTGACAGGCTCAGCCAGCGCGGGCGTTCCCATCGTGAACGCAAGCGCCGACAAAGCAAGCAGAACGAAAACTCCTGAAATTCTCCGAGTCATGTTTTTTGTTTTTTTGTCCTGTCTTTATGTATCTCTTATTGGCCGTGTTGGAATTACTCGTACTGGGCAAGGAACAAGCGAGATCTGCATGCGATCGATTCGCTCGTTTCGACGTACCGCGTGCTTCACATTGACGCCGCGATTGGCCAGCGTGCGTATGAGTTGCTGAAGCGATACGCGAAATCAGACGGCTTGCGCACATTCGACTCACTGATCGCCGCCACGGCGATCGAGCAGAATTGTGGGCTCGACAGCAAGAACAGGAAACATTTTGCGATGATCGAAGGCCTGCGGCTTGAAGCGCCGCAATATTGAGCGGGCTTCAAGAGTGACAACTGAGTGACAACCTCTGGAATTTTGGGGCAGGTTTAGGCAGTCCGCGCGGTACCAACTGAACCTACTTGCACTCACTTAGACCCAACTGAACCGAACTGAACTGGCCGTTAGCACCTTCGATTCCCGTTAGCGCTACCATCTAATCACGGGTTTACGAACGTCCTTGCTCACACATTTTAAACACCTTATGAGCTATCCTTTGGTCTTGCAATACGGGTTTATAAAGCCCGTTAATAGATAGCGGTTGAACAAGCAGCGCGCGGCCCTGTGCATCGACAGGCCTACTCCCGGCATGCCTCGATGTGAAGCGCATCAACATTTCCGACGAACCGTTGATTGTTCCTTGATTCGTTCCACAATGGGTAAGTTTTGCAACGTTGTCGGCAGGCCCGTTACCACAGGGTCGCGGACGTTGTAAAAGTCCAGTGCGCAAATGCGACTGCTAACCTTTACGGTGTGGAAGTGGCGCGCGCAATCTCTACCTCTGCCAAAAAAGTCGGCGCGCCCCGGCATCTTCAGAACCCGACCACTTTACTCTTGATAACGTCTAGGATTCTATCCGCAATGCTCCGGCCAGGACCTTGCGTCGTTCCACGAGAATTGGTCGCCGGAGCACTGCGGGTGCGTCGGCAAGTAACGGCGGCGTTATTCCGATCGGTGCGAAATCGCGATCAGTCTCGCGACGGTGTCACGTCAACTGACGGGTAAAGCCTTACGCTGACTTCTGCAATGGCCCGACCTTCAGCGGAGCTCACATCGGTGGTTTGGCGACTACACGCTCATATGGTTTGCCGTACCCTCGCTGTGTCTCGGTACTGATTCGCGTTGAGTCCGAGTTACGGTCGGATGGCCCAGGCTAAACCGTCCGGATCGCCGCCAACGTCGATGTGCCTCGTGACCTCTAAGGTCTTTAGGCCCAATACAGCGACGTAGTTGTCAGGCCTACTGGCGATGAAGGCACGACAGCCATGCCGATCCATCAGAACGCCCGCCGCGGACTTTCGCACTCGCGCTCCGGCGGTGTCCACACTGAGCGTTAGCTTGAACCGTGACCTGCTCGGCCAGCGTGGTTATCCGCAATCGGCTGGGTACCTTTGGCCCGCTGAACCTGGGAAAAAGGAGGCTTCCGGACGGAAGGCCGCGCCACCCAGGCACCGATTTCGTAATCGCCGGACGGGAGACTCTCAATCGTCGAGTCAGCGTTATCGGCCGACCACCAGAATATGGAAACTGTCGGGCAAGATCGGAGGCCGGGCTCTCTTGCCGGCTTCGGCTGCCGGAGCGGGGCCGTATTCGGCGGCCAGCAGATACACGCGATGGTTCTTGGAATCCACCGTCATGGTGCGGGCGCCGCGCTCCGTGGGCACATTTTCAACGTTCTGGTACTTGCCGTTGACTTCCTTGATGATGCTGAGTGTGCCATCGCCGCCATTGGAGCTGAAGGCCAGGCCTAGGCCAGGGTCAAACCCGGCGCCGTCCGCACCCGCTCCGGTGGGCGCGGTAGCGATCACTTTCAACGAGGGAATATCGATCACAGCCATCATCTTGTTGTCGCAGGCCGCGAAGAGTTTCTTGTTCTTGATATCGATCGCGAGACCGGAAGGGGATTCGCAGGGCGCGAGCGACGCGTGCCGTAGTACGGACGGATTTGCGGCGTCGATCTCGATGATCTCGCTGGAGTCTTCTAGATTTACATAGAGCTTGCCCGTGCCGTCGGCCGCGCACTCTTCAGGCTTTCCGCCGACCGAGAAGCTCTTGATCACCTCATTGGTTTTAGGGTCGATGGCCGTGGAGTCGTTCGACTTGCCGTTGAAAGTAAAAATATGTTTGGTCTTAGGCTCGAAGCAGACTGAGTCGGGATTTTGACCGGTCTGCGGCTCGCCGACTTTGGCGAGAGTCTTCAAGTCGAAGATGGTAACGCTATTAGACTGGCCATTGGTGATGAATCCCTTACCGAACTCTGGCGCTACCGCGACCCCGTGAACACCATGTAATTGGGTAATCTGACCCACCACTTTGCCGGCCTTGGTGTCCACTACTTCCACCAAGGTGCCATGGGAAGCGTAAACGCGGTCGGCGTTCGGATCGACCGCTACGTAATCCCAACCACCGGTGCCGCCGATCTTAATTTTGGTAATGATCTTGTAGCCTTCAGCGGCAAATACAGCAGCGGCCACCAAGCCTGCGATCACGAGTTTTTTCATAATATTCGTTGCTCCTTTTCGAATCAGCCCCGGCCCCCCACATAGAAGCGAACGGCCGGCGTAACTACCAGAGAAAGAACCATCGAGGCGAGAATTCCGCCGATAACAGCGATGGCGAGAGGTTGCAGCATTTGAGAACCGGCCCCAACGGCGAAAGCCAGTGGAAGCATGCCGGCAACGGTTGCGAGCGCGGTCATCATGATGGGACGCAGGCGGCGCTCGCCCGCGCGGATCATGCTTTCTTCAGGGGGAGAGCCTTCGGCGCGAAACCTCTGGTCGGCATCCAAAAGCAGAATTCCGTTCTTGGCTACGATGCCAATCACCATGATCAGCCCCATGAATGAGGACAAGTTGAAGGTGGTGCGCGTGATAAGCAGTGCCAGGAAGACGCCGCATGTGGACAACAACGCGGACGACAACACCGCGATGGGCGCGCCGAAATCACCGAATTCAAACAGCAAGACCATGAACACTAAAACAATCGCCAGCGCCAGTACGAATTCCAGATCGCGAAAAGATTTTTGCTGCTCGGCGTATTGGCCACCGTATTCCACGCGGATGCTGGGAGGAAGGTTAGTCTCCGCCACCGCCTTCTGAACCTTCGTAATGCCGTCACCCAGGCTGATGCCCTCGAAACGGGCCGTGACGTTCACGCATCTCTGCAGGTTCTCGCGGATGATTTCGGTCTGTCCGGGGATCTCGGTTAAGGAAGTGAGGGAACCTATGGTGGCAGTTTTGCCGGATCCACTCACGATCAGAGTGTTGCGCATGCTATCTAAGGTTCTCCGCGCGGAAGGCGGGAACTGCACGCGAATGGGGTACGAACGAGCATTCAGAACCACCGGCGGATTGGCGGGCTCGCCCTGCAACATCGCGCTTGCATCCAGTTCCACCTCCTGCGGAGTAAAACCGGCGCGTGCAGTGACTACCGGATCGATAGCGAACATTACGGCAGTGCCGCTGGTGGTGTTATCAATACCATTCTGGACGTCCACGACGCCGGGGATCTTCTTAATCGCATTCGCTTCCACCGGCGCCCAATGGCGTAGCAGGTCGGGATCCTCCGAGAAGAGCTTTATGACCACCGGCTGGGGCGCGCTGCTGAGATCGCCAATCATGTCCTGGAGGAGCTGAGGAAATTCGACATCTAGAACCGGCTCAGCTTCACCGATCTTGGCGCGCACGTCGGCGATAACCGCTTCGCCAGAACGGGATCGCTCATTCGGCCCCGCAGCTCCGAACATCCTCGACCAGAGCGGCGCCATCGGCTTCAGCTTCACGCTGATGTCGCCCTGGTTCGCTTCCGTCACCGTTGCCAAGCCGAGCTGCAGGCCTGTCCGCCGAGAAATGCTAGCCACCTCGGGCGTGTCTCGCAGGATCTTTTCCACGTGGCTGATCACCCGATTCGTTTCCCTCAGCGAGGATCCCGGCGGCATCGTGTAATCGACGATAAAGCCACCTTCGTCCATGGCGGGCAGCAGATCCGAACCGGTGTGCGAGTAACAAAGGTAAGACCCGGCAATCAGCAGAACGGTGAAAAGCACGAGCGCCAGCGGATGCTCCAGGGTGAAGCGTAGAGTGCGCTCGTAGGTCCGCATCAGCCAAGGCGGCACACTTTCGTGTCTCGCAGGCGCGAAGCCATCGTCTCGTCTATTTCGCAGGAAATAATGACTCAGCGTTGGCGTCCAGGTGAGAGCCAGGGCCAAAGATGTGAGCAGCGCCATCCCGACGGTGATGGCCAGAGCGCGGAAGAAAACGCCGGTGACACCGGTTATGGAGATGAGCGGCAGAAAGACAACGATGGGTGTAATGGTGGAGCCCACCAGAGGGACGCGGATTTCGCGTATGGCGCTGCGAATCGCTTCCGCGCGCGATTGACCCGAATCGCGATGCATGACGATGTTCTCCACCACCACGATGGCGTCGTCGATCACCAATCCGACGGCCGCGGCCAGCCCGCCGAGCGTCATGAGGTTGAAGCTTTGGCCCAGGATGCGCATGGTGATGAACGTAACCCCAATGGTGGCGGGGATCACCAGGCCGGCCACCAGCGACGTGCCCCAGTCCCGCAGGAAGAGGACCATGATCAGGGACGCCAAAATCAAGCCGAGAAGGATCGCATCGCGCACGCTTGCTATGGAATCGATTACCAACTCCGACTGATCGTAGAACGGACGAACGTCTACGCCGGGCGGAAGGCCCATCTTTAAATTCGCGATTTCCTTATGGACGGCATTCGCTACGTCCACCGTATTACTGGCGGGCTGCCGGTAAATGTTTAGCAGAACAGCCGGCTTGCCGTTGGCCGTTACTACTGTGTAGACCGGCGTCACCGAATTGTTCACGCTGGCAATGTCATTAATGTGCACGGCAGCGCCGGCGGGGGTGGTCTTGACGATAATGTTCCCAATGTCGTGAAGGTCCCGAGCCTGGCCGCTCATTAGCGTGAGTACCAGTTGGTGGTTGGTGTCGATAAGGCCGGGCGAATCGATCATATTGCTCCGGCTGATGGCGTCCAGGATATTCGGGACTGTAACGCCGGCCTCGATCAACTTAGCGGGATCGGGCTGGATTTGAAACTCGGGCACTTGGCCGCCCTGCACTACTACGGAGGAAACACCGGTGGCGCGATTCAGGCGGGGTTTCATCGTGTAGTTGGCGAGTTCCCACAGCGTCGTCTGCGGAATCTTGTCGGAAGTCAGACTGTAGCCCATGATTGGAAAAGCGGCGAAGGTGAGGCGATCTGACGTCACCTTGGCATTAGCGGGAAGTGTGGGCTGGACCCGTGCCAGCGCCGCGTTCACCAACTGCAGCGTCTGGTCCATATTGGCGTTCCAATCGAAAAACAAATCGATCTCCGCGCTGCCTCGACTCGTAATGGAAGTCACGTGATCCAAACCGGGAACTGTGTTCACAGCCTCCTCCAACGGTTGGGTGACCGTCACCAACATTTGATCGATGGGATAGACACCCACGTCGGCGCCCACCACAATCCGGGGAAAATTGGTGCTGGGGAAAACCGCGACGGGAATCGATAGCGCCAAGTAGATGCCGACCGCCACCAGGGTCAGGATGAGGAAAAGGATGGGCTTACCGTGGCGCGCCGTCCAGTGCGGCGTTTGATCGACGGTACTCATGATGGGAGAAGCTGTGGAAAGATCGCTCATTTTCCTTGCGGCTTCGCCTGGTCTTTCTTGGGAGCGCCTTTCTGATCCTTGCTGGGTGCGGGCTCTTCGGCCCCGCTTTCGTCCGGTTCGTTGGATTCTTCCACGGCGGTAGTTACCACTTTCACCTTGGCCTTGTCATCCAGGCCCATGCCGCCTACTACGACAACCTCTTCGCCGGGATTGGCGCCGCTCAGGATTTGCACCTGATTGCCTTCGCGCACGCCGACCGTTACGGTGCGTTTGTGAGCAATCGAGTCTGACGAAACCGTGAGGACGGCGGTACCCCCTTCCTCGCCCGGTAGAATCGCGGCGGCAGGTACAACCGTGGCAGCCTTGTAGATTTCGGTTGCGATTGCTGCGTGTATTGCAGTTCCGGGCTTCAAGCGTTCACCGGGGTTTTCGATCTGAATCCAGACTTGAACGGTGGTGCTGTTGGGATCCGCGGCCGGGCTCACCACCGTGACTTTACCTTCCACTTCATCCTTGCTGTCGGGCCGCGTGAGTATGGCGGTTTGGCCCACCTTCACGCTGGAGGCTTCGGCCTGAGGAACGTCGATGCGCGCGATTACACGGGATATATCAACGATGGTAATCAGTGGCGCCCCCGGGGTGGCCATCTCTCCGGCATTGAGGGGACGATCGGAGACGATGCCCGATATAGGGCTCAGGATGCGCGAATATGCAACCTGCGCCTCCTGGGAGTCATGATGCGCCTTGGCGGACGCAACCTGCGCGGCCGCGCCCTTGATCTGGTCTTGCTTTACGGATTGGAGTGTCTTGAGATGCTCCTCGGCGGCGCGATACTGGCTTTCGGCTTGTGCATAGGCAACCCGGGAATCGTCCACTGAGCGGCCTGCTATCGCGCTCTGTTTGAATAATTGCTGGCGGCTGTCCAGGACTGCCTTGGCGTTGTCGCGAGCCTCGCGGGCAAATTCCATATCGGTCTGCGCTTTGACCACCGAGTCGGGAACGGTGGAGACTTCCGTGGTCCTAAAATTCGATTCGGCCTGCTCCACGGCGCCTTTGCTCTCTGAGGCAGCGTCGATGAGGTCGCGGTTTTCGAGCACCGCGAGAAGCTGTCCTTGCTTCACGTGATCGCCGCGGTTCACATAGAACCTTTGCACTGGCGCCGCGATTTTGGGCATTAGTCCCGCCTGATCGCGCGGGAAGAGTGCTCCGTCGCCGTGAACAATCCGCCGTATGGTCGCTTGCGACACGGCGGTGACTTGCACCGGGGCCGGCGCCTTTTCCTTTTCCTCAGGGTGACTGCAGGCCGCGAGAAAAAGGAAGGCTGAAACGGCGAAGTGAATCTTGGACGGCATGGCTAAAAGGTTCCGGTGAGCGTTTGAAGATTGCTAACGGCGAGGCGATAACGCACCATACCGTCATCGTATGAGTTGCGCGCCTGGATGAGGCTCGACTGGGCATCCGTCAATTCCACGATGGTGGCTTCGCCGGCCTGATAGCGGAGAGCGCTCAAGCGCAGACTCTCGGACGCCAGGTCGACGGCTCGCCGCAGGTAATCGATCTGCTGACGGGCGGTTTGCGCTTCATCGTAAAAGCCACGTAAATTTCTGATTAGCGTGCGCTGCGTAACGCTGAGGTCCTCGGTTGCTTGTTTCTGCTTGAGTTCACTCTGCCGTACCTTGCTGCGCCGAACGCCCCAGTCCCAAACGGGAACGTTCAAGCTGGCGGTGATAAAGTACCCGAGGTTCGGGACGGGGCCGAGTTCCTTGTTGGCGGCCGTCGCGCTGTTCAGCGCGAATGCGTTCGCTTCGATGCCGTAGACGGCGTCCACAGTTAGGGTTGGAAGAAAGGCTTGGCGAGCGATGGTGACATCCAGTCGGGTGCTGCGCAGCGTTTCCATAGCCGCTGCCAGCGATGGATTCTGCCGTCCTGCCATGGTCTCGACATCAGAAAGCGGAGGCAGTGTGGGCGCAAGATCCAGGTCATCGACAATCGAAAACGATTCGTCGAAGTCGCGGAACAACAACACCGCCAGATCGAGCCGGGCGTTTTCCATGCCGAGCTTGGTTTCCTGGAGGGCCTGCTGCTGGCTGTTCTCCTGAAGCTGCGATTTAACCACATCGCTGTGTGCCACTTCCCGGCCGCGTTCCAGGTCTTGGCTGATGCGGAGCGATTGCACAGCCTGATCGAGAGCTTGTTGCGCAGTCGCGTACTTGCGCTGGGCGACGATCAGGGCGTAGTAATTTTTGGTGACCGTAGCCCGGAGGCCCCGCCGTGCCATTTCCAGCTTCGCCCTGGCGATTGCTTCTATCGCGCCCGCGCGCTCCACCGCGACCCGGCTCAGAACCCCGGGCGAGAGATCCTGATGCAAGACGGCCCAATCCCGGTAGACGTGGACACCGTCGTTGGTGACGAACCTGCCCTGGGGCAACTTTCCGTCACCTTGGGTGCCCAAGTACTCCGACCTTCCCGAGAGCAAGGGGTACAGAGCGGCGCGAGCCTGCTTTCGGTCCTCGCCTGCTGCGATCGCGTCGCTGGTTGCGGCAAACAGCGCGGGATCGTTCTTCTCGGCCAGTGCCAGGGCGTCTTTTAACGTGAGCGTCAAAGGAGCTTCCTTCGTGCCGCTGGGTTGCGCGGGCAATGAGAAGTTGACCGTCTGCGCAAAACTCGGCAAGACACAAGTAGCCATCGCAAATGTCAGACCTAAAAGCCGGATGCGCTCATCCCGAGCGTGCGGAGTGTAGCAACGCACAATATCTCCCTTCCATAGCATCTGTTTTCGGCAGCAACTCTCATGTTGCAGCCGGAGCCTAGGGTATCAGCACCACCTTAAAATTCTATTAAGAACAGTCCCAACGATACCAAAGCAGAGCTACCCCAATGGATTGGGGTCGGCGCCTCCAAATTCGCGCGCCGCTATTCTAGTCTTGGTTGTCAGCTACTGAAGGACAAGCGACATGGACTTAAAATCGACGCTCACCGAATGGGCTTGACTGAGCAGGTCCATCCCAAGATTTCCGTGCTGAAACTCATTACCCACCGGCCTGGCGAAGATATTAGCTGGCTGAAGTGAGGCTTCGAACCCACCGACTCGTAGATGAATCTCGGGAAGCACGGTCGCCTCGCGATAATTCGAGCCGCCAATCCGTGTAACGCGCTTACTCTCTCTGACGCTCCGCTCCTTGACGATCGTGGCGAAGTCATTTGAGAACCGTTCCCAGAGTTGAGTCCCGGCTCCGTTGCCAGTGTCGAAGATGAAATCAAGCTGCTTGCCTTCCGACTGCACACGTGCGAGTATGTTCAATCCGTCAAAACACAAGTTCCTGTCAGCCCGGTTCGGATGTGGGGCAGAACCGATTACGAACTTCCCGTCCGTGCTCCAGCGAAAAGTCTGAAATGCGATTGCCACCGGCAGACCAATTAGCCCCCTCTGGCCTGGCCGCAGTCCATTCATTGCGGGCTGGGAATCGGGGATGACGAGCATCGGAACATCGTTCAGTTCCACTTCGCCGAACTTGAGGCGGCGGACAACGGCTGAACCTCCTGGACCTCCAGTCCCAGCATTTGTGCCTCGGACTCGCTGACCGCCCCGAGGTTGAGCCCCGAATCGAAAATCCAGCGCACCGTCTTCCCATTGACGGAAACGGGAAGGATCAAACCGCGCGCGTTCGCCGTGCAGGAAATGGATGAATGCCGATTGCGACCGATCGACTGATCCGGGTACCGATTGAAAGCCGCGAAGAGCGTACGTGCATTTAAAACGTCGGGTCTGCCTGGCTCAATCTGAGTATCTCGTCAAACTGGTGGACGGCGTCACGCGATCTTCCGAGGCGAGTATACAGATATGCCAACATGCCACGAGCTTTGACCGCTTCCTCCACAGTGGAGGCGTGTTCCGCGGCTTTGTTCAGGTACTCCTCGGCACGCTTGACGTTATTGAACGCGGATGCGACGGCACCAACGTACAACGGTGGGGCCTGCTTGCCTTGGAGCGCGTCACGAAGCTCGAACCACCGATGGTGGTCATACAACAACTTGAGCGATGCATCACTGCCGCTCCCAGCCAACTCTGCAAACACGAGCAGGAAGACTGCCCACGATAGAACCCGCACGTAACGAGTTTATATGATCCAGGCGCCGACCACCGTGCGAAGATCCACACAGATCGGATCTGGTGCAAACTGAGGTGGAGATCGCGGGCGCTGCGATAATGGCCCAATGGTCGCGCAAGTGCCAGCATCGGATTTGTTCAAGGGATGACAATTTGACCAAGCCGTGCCGATGTATCCGCGAGTAACTTCGGAGTCATCACGACTACAATCAGCAACTATGCGACTGGCCGAGGCACTCCTCGCGAGTTCCAACTGTCGGCCAAAATCATTTTCTAAATTCGCACGCGTGGCCTAACGAGGTATTCTGCGGCGCAACACTTTGCCCGCCTACTCCCCGTATCGGCGAATGAACGAATCGCGAGAGGTATATTAGCTTGATAGCGGAGTACTGGAGATTACATCGTCTGGCTTCTCACGTAGCGCAGACTATGGACCCGTAGGGATCGCAAAGCAAGTGATCGACCCGCATTCCGCCGACCTGATTACTTAAGTTCTCCGTGAGAGCAAAACCGGGTGTGTCGCACTCCGTTCAAGCGATCATGAAGACTCATTCTGTCCGGCTCGGCACTCTAGCTCTCGTGTGGGACCTTTTCTGGCGGCGCAGCCAGCCGCAGCTCAATCTGTCGATGATACGCAACTCAAGCAGGTGATTATCTTTGGCCGTCACGGCGTGCGAACTCCCGTCCTGCCGAACACCGCGCTAAATAAGTATGGGGTACCGTGCTCCAAAGGAGCCAAATTATGACAAGCAACGTACATTTGTCTTTCCGTTCAGCGCCTGCCTTGGCGCTGGCATTGGTTGTCTCGGGCGCGCTGGCCTGTGCGCAGTCCCTCTTTCTATTGCAACTTCCCGGTCATTAGTTGTTCCACCGATGGGGCGGTCCCGTGTTGGCTTGCGGCTTCAGCCGGGGGGCGTCGTTCTTCATGTCGCCCATTGCGATGGCAGTCACTTTAACGCCTCATTGATTTCGATATCGCGCTTTAATACATCGGTGAGGAGTTCTGACAGATCAATACCCTTTTGCTGAGCTTTGCCGGCGAAGTACTCCCAGACGCCACGTTCAATCGACGCTGGCAAAAAGACCTTCGCGCCGGGCGGGATGTGATGGAGACCACGAACACCGTCACGGAAATCGATCTCGACTGGCATCTTCTCATCCCCGATCGGTGAATCATTCAATAGGCTCTCCTCGTAATAGTGAATTTCGGTCTGTGTGGCTGCCCGGGCTGATATGATTCGAATTTTCGTGGTTGCGAAATCGCCTTCTGACCAGAGGTACGCGATGGAGAGCATCGCTCCGTTGCTCCGCCAAGCCAATCGAAAACCAGCGCTCCTCGTTTTCGCTGTGTTCCAGGTCGGCAACAGTAAGGAGTCGCGGATCATTGAAAACACTGGACGCAAGCTCGAAGGACACGCCGTGCTTTTGCAGGTTTGAGGCTGCCTTGATTTCGTTCCATTCGAACTGAAACTGCCCGCCATTCCAAATTGAATCTCTCGTACCATGCTATAGCAGGTTCCGTTGCCGGCGCATACTCCCTGCTGCCGTCGGTGGGTGACAACCGAGTGACAACGTCCGGCGTTTGTGGGAGGTTTGTGAAACTCAGCGCCGTACCAATTGAACCCGCTTGCCCTGGGCCCCGTTGTCTGTATATCCCTTGCCACGTATATGCTCCGTGGAGTATATTAAGAGGGTGGAATCTGTGTTCGAAATCATTGCGGAGCCGAACCGCCGCGCGATACTGAGCCTGCTGGTCTCGTCGCAACAGTCGGTGGGAGAGATCGAGCGTGAACTTCGTATGCCGCAGCCGATGGTGTCAAAGCACCTGCGAGTGCTGCGAGAGGCCGGATTCGTAGAATCCATGGTGGACGCACAGCGCCGTCTCTACCGGCTGAGACCTGAACCACTTCAGGAGGTGGATGCCTGGCTGGCTCCGTTCCGCCGGTTCTGGTCCGCTCACGTAGATGCTCTCGAACGCCACCTCGACCGCATGGATCACATGGATCAATCATCCACACCAACGAAAAGGAAGACAAGGAAAAGAAGATGATCGATCGCGAGCAGTACACACCGGGTCCGGCCAGCGGGGCCGAGATACAAAAGGACGGAGAGAAGTGGACGCTCATTCTGGTCAGAGAGCTGCGCCACTCGCCGGAAAAAGTCTGGCAGGCGCTGACCGACCCGGCGCATCTGCGCGAGTGGGCTCCCTTTGAAGCTGATGGGAGCCTGGGTACGGTTGGAACCAAGGTGAAGCTCACCACGATGAGAGCGCCCGCGTCGTACGTTACCGAAACTACAGTGACGCGAGCCGACGCTCCCAAGGTGCTTGAGTACAACTGGGGTGACCACGATATGCGGTGGCAACTTGAAGCCTTGGGTGGTGGCACGCGCCTGACGCTGTGGACCAGCATCGGTCGGCCGTACATCGCAATGGGTGCTGCCGGGTGGCACATTTGTTTCGATGTTCTGGATCACCTTCTCAGTGGAACTCCCATCGGCAGAATCGCCGGCCCCGAGGCGATGAAGTTCGGCTGGAAGCGGCTGCATGCGGAGTACGCCAAACAATTCGGAATTGAAACGCCCAATCAGCCGCCTCAGGCGGCTCAGTCGTGAATCAAGAGGGGATCGCAAAACCATGAAGACCGCACTTTGGATCGTGCAAGTGTTGTGGGGCGTTTTTTTCAGCATCACCGGTTTCGGCAAAATCCTATGGTACAAGCCGGCCCTCTGGAACCAGGCGCTCCACGAAGTACCTTGGCTTTCCGCCGTGCCGCAGGACCTGTCCATCTTCATCGGAGTCTGTGAATTTCTTGGAGGCGTGGGTCTGATCCTGCCGGCGATGACCGGAGTGAAACCGAAGCTCACGCCGTTTGGATGGCGCGGTTTCGCACACATAGGGTTCCAGGAATGACGCGGCTCAAACCTCGAACGTGACAAAGGAGAAACGAAATGAAAATCAAAGTGATGAGCATATACGTGGACGACCAGGCCAAGGCCCTGCGCTTCTATACGGAGGTACTGGGCTTTGCCAAGAAGACCGATTTCAGTCAGGGCCCATATCGCTGGCTGACCGTGGCGTCGCCCGAGGAGCCGGCCGGCACTGAGCTGCAGCTGGCGCTGAACGACAACCCCGCGGCCAAAGCGTATCAGCAGGCGATCTTTCAACAGGGCCAGCCCGCGGCCATGTTTTTCACCGACGACGTGAAGGGCGACTATGAGCGGATCAAGGCCCGCGGCGCCGAGTTCACGATGCCGCCCACCGACGTGACCGCCTCGACCATTGCGATGCTGAACGACACCTGCGGCAACCTCATTCAGCTGACCCAGCTGGCACGCTATTGACGCCGATGATTCAAGGTATAGAGATCCAATGAATCCATCGAAACGTATTGACGAACTGATCGCAGGACTCACGGATTGGCGTGCGAAAACGCTCGCCAGCCTCCGCAAGAGCATCCTCGAGGCCGACCGGGAGATCATCGAGGAATGGAAGTGGATGGGAAGCCCAGTGTGGTCCCGCGACGGAATAATCGCGGTCGGCAACGCCCACAAAGATAAGGTGAAGCTTACTTTTGCCCACGGGGCGAGCCTCCCAGATCCTGACAAGCTCTTCAACGCGGGCCTGGGAGGCAACGTGTGGCGAGCGATCGATTTTTTCGAGGGCGATAAGATTAATGAGCGTGCTCTGAAAAATCTCATCCGTGCCGCCGTTGATTACAACCAGATCAAATTGAAGAGGAAAGCGCCTGCGGGTACTCGAGCGAAAGTACGTAAGAATAAATGGTGATGTCTCAGGAATACATTGAGATCCTCGGTGCGCGCGAGAATAATCTCAAGAACGTCTCGTTGCGCATCCCCAAGTTCCTGCCGCGCTACTCGCAGCCCGGCGCCGACGCCATTGAGAACCTGAGCATGCCGATCGTGGTGGACCAGAAACGGCTCGGCGGCGGGTTCCATTCGACGATGGGCACGATCACCGACATCTACCCGGTGCTGCGCCGGTTGTCATGAGGCCGTGCAAATGCCAGCCATCCCGCTCTGGCGATCAACTTCGATCGGCATGGTCACCGTCATGACCGCTTACTTTTCCGCGGCCGCGACCTTGCTAGCGTGAGCCTTTTGCTTCGTCTTAGACCGGCGATTCAGAAAGTCTTCGATAAGTGGCGTCGGATTAGTAAGGCGCGAGCAAAGCTGCCCCTCCTCCAACCCTGCGCTTTCAGGGTAATCCTCGTGATGCGGGTATGGCGCCCCGGTTGGAGGCCCAACGACCACGGTTCGCGGAGCGTAAGGATCTGCTTCTTCCTTAAGAGCTTCATCGACGCTCTTCGGCTTTTGAGCGAGCCGGCGTATTTCCAGAAGACTAAATAAGGTCGCCCAAGCGCCTAGCAAGCCGCCCATCAACAGCAGCACGGTCTCGAACCTATTGAGATCAGCTATCCAACTGAAAGTCATTGCGCATCCTACGGCGGCTACCGAAATCACCACATACAAAAAACTGAACCTCGCATTCAACAAATGTTTATTCATGACATTTCCCTTCAGAGCTCGAACCTGTTTGAGGGCGGGTGAAAGTAGTCCAACTCAGGCGGACGGTGTTCGCCCTCCTTACAACGCTCAGCTTGCCATGGGTACTTGGAGCAAATTCGGTACCATGAACTTTCCTTCGATTGCCGAGACATGAAAAGGGGCGCTGCGGATGTTGGGTCTAATCGCGCAGGTCCAGTGGCTCGCCTAACTCAACTCCAGCCTGTCCTTGGTCCAGACAGCTGACGCTCTCACGCGGTGGGCTCCTCAGCGCGAGGGTCTTATTATCCATTCTTGCGCCATACGCCTGGTTGCCATTTTCAACTGCGGAGAATGTAAGAATGAGCAAATGCGACGGAGAGATCTTCTAGGAGCTTTGGCGGCGACTGCTTTTCCGGGCGCACTTCTAGAAGCGAGCCGTGCGCGGGCGCAAGATCAGGCCGCAGCCGACTTCACGCTTGAAATCGGACCGGTCAGCGTGGAGCTCGCGCCCGGAACCACCGTGAAGACGCTTGGATACAATGGATCGGCGCCAGGACCGCTGCTGCGAATACCGGAAGGAAAGACGGTCAGCATCGAGGTCCATAACAATACGTCGGAAGAAGAAGTGGTCCATTGGCACGGGCTGCACATCCCTTCCGATGTGGATGGCTCGCTCGAAGAAGGTACACCGGGGGTTCCTCCGCGCGGGCGGCGCCGTTACAGCTTCACGGCCACGCCAAGTGGGACGCGCTGGTATCACTCCCACACCATGGCGGGCCGCAATTTGAAGCGCGCGACCTATACCGGGCAGTTCGGCTTTCTTTATGTTGAACCGAGGAGCGATCCGGGCGCCTACGATCAGGAGGTTTTTCTGGCGTTGAAGGAGTGGGATCCCTACATGTCCACCGGTGGGGACGGTGGGGGCGATGAAGGCAGCATGGACGCCGCATACAAGCACTTTTCGATCAACAACCGCGCACTCGGGCACGGCGCGCCCATCCGCGTGCACGAACGGCAACGCGTCCTGTTCCGAATTCTCAATGCGAGCGCTACGGTGCATCGGAGAGTTGCGCTGGCCGGTCACAAGTTTCAGGTAACAGCCATGGACGGCAATCCGCTTGCGGCCCCGAAAGAGATCGAGGCGCTCGAACTGGGGCCTGCGGAGAGAATCGACGCCATCGTCGAGATGAATCGGCCGGGGGTTTGGGTTTTTGGAACTACCGATGATCACGATCGCGAGCGGGGGATGGGCATCGTGGTGGAATATGCGGGACAGGGCGGCGAGGCTTGTTGGATGGCTCCTGGCAGCGAACGGTGGGACTACGTTTTTTTTGGAAATCGAACCGCCGTGGCCGATCCGGCGGAGCGAATCCCGTTGGTGTTTGAGAAGAAGTTTGCCGGCCACCGGTGGGTAGACAAATGGACCATCAACGGAAAATCCTTCCCCAAGACCGACCCGATTCGCGTGAAGGCGAACCGGCGGTATCGTCTGGTGCTGGACAACCGAAGCGACGAGGCGCATCCCATCCATCTTCATCGCCACACGTTTGAGCTCACAAAAGTAGAAGGCGTGGCGACTTCGGGGGTGCGCAAGGACGTGGTGATGGTGAGGCCGAAGACTCAAGTGGAAGTGGATCTGGTGGCCAACAATCCCGGGCTGACGCTGTTCCATTGTCATCAGCAGATGCACATGGACTACGGTTTCATGGCGCTAATGGAATACGTGTAAGCGCACGCATCCATCAGCGAGAAAAATCATTTGTGGATGCTGCATTCTTCTCCCGATTTTGCCGATTGGGAAATGTCGGCAATATTTTGGGCCATCTTTGTGGAGTGTACAATTACAAAACGGAGGCCACGCAGCTTGTTTGAGCCGAGGTCGAGTTCCGGCCTTTTGTTGCTGGCTGTTATCGCCCTCTGTTCCACAAGTCTTGGCCAATGTCAGGCGGATCCAGTGGTCGAGATCGTCACCGTCATTACGAGCAGCATTAACGGGACAGCCGGATCGCTCGATTTCAATTTCAATCCGGGCACGTTTGTTTCGCAATTCGCGTCGCTCCAGATTCTCAACTTCTCTTCGGACGGCGCGTTGGCTGGTTCGCCCGCGACCACAGGCGATGTGAGCGGCACTCTGCCGGGAACGTTAACCTTCGACAATGGCACCGCCCTCAATGACTATTTCGAAGGATTCACGTTCGGCACTGTCTTGAAGTTTGACGTGAGTTTGTACGGACCGGCGCTGAGTTCACCGGATGGTACATCAAAATCCGGTAGCTCATTCGCCTTCAGCATGTTCTCCGACCCGGAAGGCGCGACACCGGCTTTGACCAGCGACCTGGTTGACGGTATCGCGTTGTCCGTCAACGTGAACTTGGATGGGTCGACCACTCTCACAAATTTCTCGTCGGAAACGATTGTGGAAGCGGCTACAGTTCCTGAGCCAGGGAGCTTAGCTGAAGTCCTGCTGCTTTTCCTGGGGATGACGATAGTCGCAGCTCGCGGCTCGGGCCGCGCAGCAGAGCGGCTACGGAGTCATTAGGCGCTGAGGCGCCGCTTTGACCTCGTTCTGGTCTGGAGGCTGGATCGGTGGGGTCTATTCGCTGTCAATATCTTTGGTGATTAACCAGGTTCGGGGGCTTTTCGCCGGTACTGTATGACGGGATGTGACTGAGCCGATCCGATCGTCTAAAACAACTCTCTAGAGAGGCTTCCTGATTGCTTGGACGCGCGGTCATCTCCGATGGTATCTTCAAAAGCGCCCCGTTCCGAATAATCGGAGGCGCCATGCACAAGTGAAGATACCGGCGAGAAGAAATCCTAAGGCTTAAAACTGTAATGGGAAACAAAATGGGTCTGTCTGCGTGCTTCCCGGCCATAGCGCGGGCCGCAGTTGCGTTCGCGCTGCTGTCGCATTTCTCTTTCACATGCCTCGCCAGTACATGTACCGACTTCGGTACGCCAATTACCGGTGATGAAGCTTCTAGAAGTCTGTATTACGGCACGAGCTTCCTTCAATTGAAAGTCATGACCAAAGGAGGGGCCACCAAAACCTACACTTTTACCAATACCCCGAGTGGCTACCAAGTTTCCGAGAACGGAGGCCCCGTCAGTTTAAAGGACAATAGCGACGCCGCGTCGTTCGCCAAATCGCTATGTAAAGGTACTTCTTCGTCCGGCAGCAACTCGGCCATCGGGGCCATGGCTGTCCCGCGGCAGGCCAGCGCAAGCGTGAGCGGCACTGCCGGCGTCTCCGGTCAATATACGGGAGATTTCGCGCTGGGAGACTTCAACGGAGATGGAGTAGTCGACAGCGCCGTACTGGGCGCATCCGGATTCACGGTCAACATCTACGGCGCGAGCGGCCAGACCATTTCGTCGGCCTTTTACCCGGTCTCCAACATCACCAGCAGCATCGTGGTTGCCGATTTCAATGGCGACGGAAAACAGGATATCGCCGTCCTGTCCGTACCAGCTTCGGGCGGTGGAACCGCCCTGATATTTCCCGGCCGTGGCGACGGCACGTTTCAAAGCGCCATCAGCTCTTCGGCAGCCGCTAGCGGCTATCCATTTTATCTCGTCGCTGCCGATTTCAACGGCGACGGGAAGCAGGACCTGGCTATCTCCGTGCTGCCCCCAGGTTCGAGTGCGGGCAGCGTCGCAGTGCTGCTCGGCAAAGGTGATGGCACCTTCGCGGCGCCCGTAAACTATACAGTCGGACTAGCGCCTGCAACCATCGTTGCCGCCGACTTCACCGGTGACGGTATCACAGATGTTGCCGTGCTCGACGCCCAAACTGGAATCACCAATAAAGTATGGATTCTGCCCGGCAAAGGCAACGGCACGTTCGGAACCGCCGTCTCTACCGCAACCGGCACGAATTCCGGGAGTCTCTCGTATGCCGATCTCAAACACGATGGAACTCTCGACCTGCTCATCGCAGATCAACTCGCCAGCAGCATGGTCCTGATGTTGGGAAACGGCGGGGGCACTTTTCATGCGCCGCAGCGCTATCTGTCGGGCGCCCAAAACACTGCGCTGACCATCGTCCCGCTGGGTGATGGAAATTCGGCCATTCTGGCGTTCGACAATGCGAGCGGCGGTATAAATTATTTCTTCGCCGACACTTCCGGCGTCCTACTCAGTCCGCCGGTCCAATCCATCGGTTTGGCTCCCGCTGCCATTGCCGCCGGCGACGTAAATGGGGACGGCCAACCAGACATCGCCATCACCGATTCGGAATCCAATAATCTTTATGTGTTGCTCTCGAAGGGTAAAGGCACGTTCGGCAACCCCGCCGCCTATCCGCTTCCATCCACTCCCGGTCCCCTCGCGCTCGCCGATTTGAATAACGATGGAGCTCTGGATGCGATCGTCGCGACCAGCGGCGGCCTGGCCGTCCTGCTTGGCAGCACCACCGGTTCGCTCAGCTCCGCCCAGTCCTTCTCCACTGGCGGAAGCTTCAACTCTGTTACCGTCGCCGATTTCAATGGAGACGGAAAACTGGACGCCGCGTCCGCCTCAGGGGCGAATGGATCGGTCTCTGTTTTCCTGGGCACTGGGACAGGTGGTTTCCAGGCCCCAGCCCAGATCTCTTTTCCTAACGGACTCATCCCGCTCGCCACCGCTTCAGGCGATTTCAACC
>CABEDY010000222.1_pt1 | contig 26982 bp, 20 predicted proteins | sample 3423171 | NCBI WGS metagenome assembly CABEDY01 (sample SAMEA5534333, study PRJEB31848) | metagenome | biome: tundra; feature: field; material: soil | place: USA | collected 2013-05 | depth 0.15 m | reverse complement strand
GTACGAAGAATCGACCAGTTCTCAGAACCCAGGCTCTCTTCCGCTGTTGTCATGCCCCAGCATAGGAGCACTTTGGAATGAAAGTCAATTATTAAGTTAACGCTTATTGGGGTCCGCCCCACGAGTGTGTGCAGCACAGCTTTGCTGACGCCTACGAAATCCGTTGCGCGCCGTCCGATGGACGAACGTGATAGAACACCGGCTCGATCCCGAATTTTTCCAGATAGGCTCTTCCCAACGTTTCCTTGAATCGCTCCACAGCCGCCGGCTCAACCAAATTTACGGTGCAGCCCCCGAATCCGCCGCCGGTCATGCGCGCGCCCAGCGTACCTTCGATCTGCATCGCGCGATCCGCGAGAAAATCCAACTCTGCGCAAGTTACTTCATAGTCGTGTTCCAAGCTGCGATGTGATTCCACCAACAACCGGCCCATCTCGCGCAAGTCGCCTTCGCGGCTGGCCTCTACGAAATCCAGGACCCGCTGGTTTTCGCTGAGAACGTGCCGCGCGCGCCGCTGGGCTATCGGATCGCGGATCAATTCCAGTTGATGCGCCTCGGCATCGCGCAAGCTTTCCACGCCGATGTCTAAGGCCGCAGACGCACATTCCGCTACCCTTTGACGATAAGCCGACTGCCCCAGCTCGTGTTTCACCATCGTGTTCACGGCAACAATCGCCATCGCGTCAGGCAGAACAACAGCTTGGCTTTCCAGGCTCCGGCAATCGATCAGCAACGCGGCGTTTCGCTGTCCGAAGACTGCGGCGTACTGATCCATGATTCCAGACGGCAACCCGATAAAATCGTTTTCAGCGCATTGGGCCAGCTTCGCAAGTTCGATGCTTGGCAGATCGCCCGGCCAACCCAGCGCGAGCGCCGTGGCCACTTCCAATGCAGCCGAGGAACTGAGGCCGGAGCCCAGCGGCACGCTGCTGTGGATCAATACGTCGCGCCCCCGTCCGAGCGGCAGTTGCCGCGCGATGCCGATCACGTAATCACTCCAATCGCCGATGGCGCGGAGCTCGGTGATCTGCTCGATCGGCCACTCGCGGCTTTGATCCAAATTTTCCGAATGGATGCGCAGGACTCCCAGACGATTCGGCGCCGACGCAACGTAGCAATCCAGATCGATGGCCACCGGCAATACCAGGCCGAGATTGTAATCGGTGTGCTCACCGATGAGGTTCACGCGTCCGGGAGCGCGGGCGAGATCCGGCGTGCTGTGGTAGCGCGCCTCAAAAGCCTGGATTACGAACTGCGCCGTGCCAGCCACAGCATCAGACCTCCGAATGCCAGAATCGAAACGCCGCAGTAAAGGTTCACGTTGACCGTTTCGAGCGGGGCGCGATTCTGCGTTACCAGACCTGTAACGGCGAGGATGACGCCGGCCAGGGTGAAGAACAAACCGATGGGGATGCGAAGGTCGCGCATATTTACCAGAACAGGAAATTCAAGATTACCAGTGCCACGATCACCACGCCGGCCAGCGGAATTGGCCGCTTGTACCACGGCGGAGCGGGGTCGTGCGGAATATCGGTGAGGCCGTAAACCAGATTGTGCAGCTCGGGCTCTGCCTTTGGCCGGGACAATAAACTCACCAAAATGGTGACTAAGAAACAGGTAGACCACGCAAAGATCGCGATCCAGAAATTCTGCGCCATGGTGGATGGAAACTTGTGAACCACGGCGCCGAGCCAGCCTCCTTTGTTTTCGGCAAGCGTCAAACCGTGCGTAGCGGCGGCCGCCAGCGTCCCCGCCAAAAGTCCCGTGAAAGCGCCGTGTCCGGTGGCGCGCTTCCAGAACATTCCGAGCAAAAATGTCGCAAACAGCGGAGCGTTGACGAACCCGAATATGAGCTGCAGAAAATCCATGATGTTATTGAAGTGGCTGGCCAGGTACGCCGTCCCGATCGATAGCCCCACGCCCACCACCGTTGTGATGCGGCCCACCAGAAGGTAATGCGAATCCGGCGCACGCTTGCGGATATAGCCTTGATAAAGATCGTAGGTCCACACTGTATTGAAGGCCGTGACGTTGCCGGCCATTCCCGACATGAATGAAGCCATCAGCGCCGTGAGCCCCAGGCCCAGCATTCCCGAAGGATAAAACTGCGCCATGAGCGTGGTCATGGCTTGATCGTAATCGGGTCCGCCATCCGGTTTGAGGGGGAGTGCGTAACCCACAGCCATCTTGGACAGCGCCAACGCCGCGATCCCCGGCACGATCACGATGAACGGCATGATCATTTTCGGAAACGCCGCGATCAATGGCGTTCGCCGCGCGGCCGACATGGAATCCGCAGCCATGGCGCGCTGCACCACTAGGAAATCCGTGCACCAATAGCCGAACGAAAGAACGAACGCAAGCCCCGCCACCAAGCCAAATACTTCGACGCCCATCGGATTCTGCGACGGCTCCTTCAAATACGACCAGGCGTGGGTCATCACCGGCGGTAGCCGCGCGGACATCCCACGCCATCCGCCGGCCTTCAGTACGGACATGATGGCGAGCGGCGCGAAGCCGAGGACGATCAGGAAAAATTGCAGCACCTCGTTATAAATGGCGCTGGTGAGCCCGCCCAGGAAGGTGTAGATCAGAACGATGGCGGCCGAAAGCAGCACCGACGCCGTGAAGCTCCAGCCCAAGACCAGTTGGAACAACAATCCCAACGCATACATCGAAATTCCGGACGAGAAAACCGTCATCACGGCGAAGGTGGCGGCATTCAACGCGCGGGTTTTCTCGTCGAAGCGCAGTTTTAAATATTCAGGCACGCTCCGCGCGCGGCTTCCGTAATAGAACGGCATCATGAAGACGCCCACGAACAGCATGGCCGGCACCGCGCCGATCCAGTAAAAATGCGCGGTCATGATTCCGTATTTCGCACCCGAGGCGCACATGCCGATCACTTCCTGCGCGCCCAGATTAGCCGCGATGAACGCTAAGCTCGTGATCCACACCGGAACGGAGCGGCCGGAAGTTAGAAAATCCTCGCTGGTGGTGACTCTGCGCTTCACCAACCAGCCGATGCCCAATACAAATGCGAAGTAGAGCGAGAGGATGAGGTAGTCGACAGGGGCTAGCGTCAAGTCGAGAGTCTATCAAGTTGTAGGGCAGGATGGCATCCTGCTGCAGGTTGTCAATCTGCCCCACTGTGCGATGATTGACTCCTTGCTCTACGCCGCCACCATTTTTCTCAGCGCGTTTCTGCTGTTTGAAGTGCAGCCGATGATCGGCAAAATCATCCTGCCCTGGTTCGGCGGCTCGGCCTCCGTGTGGAGCACCTGTCTGCTATTTTTCCAGGCGTCGTTGCTGGCCGGATATCTCTACGCCCACTTCTCCACGCGTTATCTGAAACCCAGGCAGCAGGCGCTGCTGCACGTGAGTCTTCTGGCGGTGAGCATCGCTCTCCTTCCGATTCTTCCTTCGCCGGATTGGAAGCCCGCGCATCCCGGTGACCCCTCCGGCCGCATCTTGCTGCTTCTCACCGCGACCATCGGTTTGCCTTACGTTTTGCTATCCACCACCAGTCCGTTGTTGCAAGCCTGGTATGTCGCGGCGAAGCCCGGCGCCGTCCCTTATCGGCTATTCGCGCTCTCAAATCTGGGATCGCTGCTGGCCCTGTTCAGCTTCCCACTCCTTGTGGAACCGCTGGCGGCGACGCACACGCAGGCGTACGGATGGTCCGGGATATACGTGCTGTTCGTGATCCTGTGCGCGACGCTAGCGTGGAACGCGCGGAATCACACCACCGCGAGCGAACCTTCGTCAGCCGGCGATGCTCCACGCTGGGAACTGCAAGCGCTTTGGATCGCCCTGGCCGCATGCGGATCCGCGCTGCTTCTTTCTGTCACCACTCATCTCAGTACGAATGTCGCGCCCATTCCGCTGCTGTGGGTGGCGACGCTCGGAGTTTATCTGGCGAGCTTCATCATCTGCTTTGAGCGCGAAAGGTTTTATCATCGCGCGGTTTTTCTTCCTCTGCTCGGGGCCGCGCTCGGAGCCGCCGCTTATGCACTGTATTACAGCAAGGGCAATCTGGCTATCAAGTGGTCGGTTCCTACGTTCGTCGCTGCGCTGTTTATTTGTTGCATGGCTTGTCACGGCGAACTGGTCAGGCTGAAGCCCGATCCGCGGCACTTGACCAGTTTTTATCTAATGGTTGCGCTGGGCGGTGCACTGGGCGGCCTTTTCGTAGCAGTTGGCGCGCCTCACTTGTTCCACACTTACACCGAGCTGCCGGTGTCGCTGGTAGCCTGCGCAGCGCTGATAGCCATCGTGCTATGGGTTGCGCCTGGTCATTGGCCGCGCAGGTTCGTGCTGCCAACCGCGCGCATCGCGATGATCGCATTCACGGCCGCGCTCGCCATCTACATCGGCTATCAGAAACATCTGGATGACCAGCGCTTCGAGCGTTCGGTGCGCAATTATTACGGAGTGCTGCGCGTGTACGACTTGGAGGACAACGCAAATCAAACCGGATCCCGCAGACTGATTCACGGCACCATTAATCACGGAACGCAGCTCACGGCTCCGGAGGATCGCGACACTCCCACCAGTTACTACGGCCCCAAATCGGGTGTGGGGCGCGCGATCCGCTATTTTGATGAACAGCGGCCCTCTATTCGCGTAGGCGTTATCGGGCTGGGCGCTGGAGTGACCGCCGCCTACGGCAGGCGTGGCGACTTCTTCCGTTTCTATGAAATCAATCCGCTCGATCTCAGCATCGCAACCACTTGGTTCACATTCCTGAAGGATTCGAAGGCGGACCATCAAGTGCTGCTGGGCGACGCACGATTAACTCTGGAGCGCGAGCCAAGCCAGCAGTTCGACGTGCTGGCGGTGGACGCCTTCTCGAGCGATGCCATCCCGGTCCACTTGTTGACGCGCGAAGCTTTTCAGCAATATTTCCGCCACCTGAATCGCGGCGGGATTTTGGCCGTGCATGTATCCAACCGCTATCTCGCGCTGGAACCGGTTGTAGCGCGGAATGCGCTCGACCTCGGCAAAGTTGCGATTGAAGTGAACGACGATGGCGAGGATGAAGATTATCTGTCCGAGAGCGACTGGGTGCTGGTTTCCTCGGACCGCGGGCCGTTCACCAGCAGCCTCCTACGCGGCCCCGGCATCAAACCGGCCAAGCCGCGTCCAGGCTTCCGCGCATGGACGGACGATTACAGCAATCTGATCCAGATTCTGAAGTAACGCAAGCGCGCCAACAGGTAAACTGAAATGAAGGAGGAACCGTGAACGGAACTCTTGCTATTTCGTTGGGCTTGTTGGCCGGCATTTTGAGCGCTCAGGAATTCAAGCTGGGCTCCCAGGTCACCGGCTTCAGTGTCCAGGATCTGGACGGCAAGCCGGTTGCGTTCTCCACTCTTCGCGGGCCGATCACGGTGGTGACTTTCATTGCCACGCAGTGTCCCGTCTCGAACTCCTACAACCAGCGCATGAATGCCGTCTATCGGGACTATTCAAGCAAAGGTGTCAAGTTCATCTTTGTCAATGCGAACCGGACTGAGTCCGCAAGCGAAGTGCGCGACCACTCTAAAAGGGTGGGGTTCGCCTTCCCGGTTTATAAGGATGCCGATAACGTGCTGGCGGATCGCTTCGATGCGCAGGTAACGCCGGAGAGTTACGTCATCGATAGCGCGGGAATCATCCGTTATCACGGCTCCATCGACGACAGCCAGAACGAGAGTCACATAAGAACGCAACGCCTGCGTCTGGCGCTGGACGCGGTGCTAGCCGCAAAAACAGTGGATCAAGCAGAAACCAAAGCCTTCGGATGCGGCATCAAACGCGTGCGAAAATCCATTTAGGTTTTGCGCCTCTGAGCCAGATGAAGATCGCCCTGCTCTTCCTTTCGATTCCGCTCTTCGCGGCGCTGGTTTCGCTAAATGAAACGGGATTCCAGAAGCTGGTCAACGATCACAAGGGCAAGGTGGTGCTGTACGATTTTTGGGCCACCTGGTGCGATTCTTGCCGCGCCGAGCTGCCGCAACTGGTCCGCCTGGAGGCCAAGCTGCGATCGCAGGGCTTTGAGCTGGTGACGATATCGGCGGACGAGCCGGAAGCCGCTGCGGACGCCGAGAAGCTGCTGAAACAATTCGCGGTGCGAGGCGCAGTATACCGCAAGCAGGCCGAGGACGATCAACACTTCATTGATTCCATCGATACCAAGTGGAGTGGCGCGCTACCAGCGATGTTCTTGTACGACAAGACCGGACATCAGTCGAGAGCCTTTATCGGCGAGACGGACATCACCGTGATCGAAGCAGCGATCCGTAAACTTTTCTAGATCACTGACCGGCTGATTTGTTCCCCTTGCTCACGCGCGGGGCTACAACCCCGGCACCTGGCAGCCCCGCGCGTAAGCAAGGGGACGGCGCGCAGTTTTTCCCGAGACCTGTAAAGCGAGGGGACGGCGTGATTTTTGAAAGGGAATCAGCCGGCCGGTGACCTTAATCCATTCCACGATTACAGATAAATTGTGTTGCATTATCGTTGGGATATTTCTATACTGAAACAGTCCCCCGGCCCCGCTGTGGCGCTTCCTCATCTGTTGGTTTCGGTGACGTAGTTCACTAAGCACCATCGTTCCACAATTAGGAGTTCCAATGCTAAACGTCCTCGCCATCGTGCTGGCCGGTGGCGCTGGGGAGCGGCTCGCGCCTCTAACCCTGAACATTGCAAAACCCGCCGTGACATTCGGCGGTTCCTATCGCATCATAGATTTCACGCTGTCCAATTCCGTCAATTCCGGCATTCGCCGGATATTCATTCTGACTCAATACAAGGCCCTGGAACTGACCCGGCACATCCGCGAGGGCTGGACCCTGTTTTCGGGCGAGCTGGATGAATTCGTGGAAGTGGTCCCACCCATGAAGCGCATTCACGAAGATTGGTATCTGGGCACTGCCGACGCGGTGTACCAGAACAGTGAAAGTATTATGGTGGAAAACCCAGAATTGACGCTCATTCTCGCGGGCGACCACATCTACAAAATGAACTACCAGGACATGGTCACCTGGCACCGGCGCGCCAAGGCGGAAATCACCATCGCGACCATTCAGACCACGACCGATCAGGCCGGGCGCTTCGGCATCGTCGAAATGGATGACCACCAACGGGTAATCGGTTTTGAGGAGAAGCCGCAGCATGGTCGTCCCGCGCGCTCGGTATTTAATCCCGGCATGGTGAGCGCATCCATGGGAATTTATTTGATCAATACTTCCACGCTGCTGCAATGCCTGATGGAGGATGCCGTGGATGCCTGCTCCTCCCACGATTTCGGCAAAGATGTTCTGCCCAAATGGATCTCTCGCGCGCGGGTGTTCGGCTACGATTTCCGCGACCTCAACCGCAAGGCCGTGCGCTACTGGAGAGATGTCGGAACCCTGGATGCTTACTACGAAGCGAATATGGACCTGGTGGCTATCGATCCTGAGCTCAACCTGTATGACAGCAGGTGGCCGATTCGGACGCGCCTGGAGCAACAGCCTCCCGCTAAATTTGTCTTTGCAGAGGAGAACCGGCGCATGGGAGTGGCTACCGATTCCATCGTTTCGGCGGGCTGCATTATCTCGGGCGGACGCGTGAACCGCAGCGTTCTCTCGCCCGGCGTGAGGGTGAACAGCTTTTCCGAAGTGGAGGGCAGCATCCTGATGCCCCACTGCGATATTGGAAGGCACTGCCGTATCCGCCGCGCCATTATTCCCGCCCGTGTCAGCATCCCGGATTTCACCATCATCGGGCACGATCTTGCGCAGGATCGAGCCAAGGGTTATACCATTACCGATGCGGGCGTCGTGGTTGTTCCCCCTGGTGGTGTGGATGTCGTCGATAAAGCGGGAATCATGTGCGCGTAAGGGGACTGGGGACTTGGGGCTAGGGACTGCGAAGCCCGACGCTTTAATCGACCGTTCCCAACGAGAAACGAGAAACGAGAAACGGATTTTCTATAATCAGTCATGCTTCAGGATCTCCGCTATGCCCTACGGGTGCTCGCGAAGGACTTCGGATTCTCCGCCGTAGCGGTTCTGACGCTGGCGCTCGGAATCGGAGCCAACACTGCGATCTTCACCGTCGTGAATGTCGTGCTGCTGCGGCCGCTTCCCTACCCGGAATCCGATCGCCTGTTGTTCCTGTACAACACCAATCTCAAACGTGCCAGTGGGCGCGGTCCCTTTTCGCTGATGCGGCTGGATCAATTGCGCTCCGAATCCCGCTCCTTCTCAAATCTCGCCGGTTTCTGCAACGAGACTTTCAACCTCACCGGTGTGGAACAACCCGAACAACTCCAAGCCGCGCGCGTCTCCGCTAATTTTCTTCAGACACTGGGTGTACATCCCGTCCTTGGCCGCGATTTTCTTCCCGAAGAGGATCGGGAAGGCGCGAAGCCGGTGGTGATGCTGAGTTATGGCCTGTGGCAGAGGAGATTCGGCGGGAATCCAGATGTGATCGGTACATCGCTCGCGCTTGACTCCCAGGCACACACAATCGTCGGGATCCTTCCACCAGGCCTCGATCAACCAGCGCCTGATCTGGACCTGCTGGCAACCAACCTGGCTGCCTTCAGCGTATTCACGCGCGAACAGATTCGACTTGGAGCCGGCTACATCTCGGTGATTGCTCGATTGAGACCAGGCGTCAGCGGCCAGCAGGCACAAGCGGAAATGGATGTACTCAATCGCCAGTATCTGCGGCAGAATGCCGGCATGGTGGATGCGGATCCTGACGCCCGCCTGGTGGGCAGTCCTTTGCGGGGAATCCTGGTGGAAAACGTGAAACCAGCGCTGTTGGTTTTGTGCGCGGCCATCGGCTCGGTGTTGCTGATCGCTTGCGCCAACGTCGCCAGCCTGCTGTTGGCCAGAGCCACCGGCCGCCGAAAAGAGTTCGCGGTGCGCGCCGCCCTCGGTGCAAGCCGCGCCGATTTGATTCGCCAGTTACTGGCCGAGAGCCTGGTGCTATCGCTCTCGAGCGGTGCTCTTGGACTAGCGCTGGCCTTCGCCGCAACGCGGCTAGCCGGCCGCATAAATCAGCTTAATCTGCCTCGCGCCGGCGAGATACATATTGATTGGGAAACGCTGGCGTTCACCTTGCTTGTGTCCATCGTCACCGCCGTTTTCTTCGGGCTCATTCCGTCGCTACAGACTTCCAAGCCCGATCTGAACATGATTTTGCGGGAATCCGGCCGAGGCTCCGCCGGCAGTCTGCGCCGCAGCCAGGCGCGAGGACTTCTGGTGATTGGCCAAGTCGCGGTCTCCATGATCCTGCTGATTGCAGCCAGCTTGCTGATGCGCAGTTTCCTGAAGCTCCAGCAGGTTGACCCTGGCTTCGATCCTCGCAATGTCTTAACTATACAGGTGACTCTGCCGAACGCGAAATACGCAACCAATCCCCAGAAGAATGCTTTTTTTCGCGAGGCCCTTCGGCACATCTCGGAAACACCGGGCGTGAGTTCCGCCAGCGCAATGCTCTGGCTGCCGCTCCACGCAAGCGTCGTGGTGCCGATTCAGCTGGCCGGTGATGCCGTGCTTCCTTTCGGCAAACGCCCGCTCGCCTACTGGCAATCCGTCACACCGGATTATTTTCGAACCTTCGGAACGCGCTTGGTGCGCGGCCGCTTCTTCACCGAGCACGATAACGAGTCGAGCTCCGGCGCAGCCATCGTGAATGAAAGCCTGGCGCGGCGATTCTGGCCCAACCAGGACCCGATTGGCAAGCAACTCATCGTCGCGCGGGCTGAACTGCACGAGGAAGTGGTGGGTGTGGTGGCCGACGTCAAAACCTCAGCTCTGGATTCGGAGGCGGGAGGCGAATTGTATTCCCCGTACCCTCAGCGCCCCTGGCCGGGCATGATCATAGCGGTGAAGATTTCCGGAAATCCGATGTTCATGGCGAGCGCGGTGCGAAAGCAAATCGCGCAGGTAGATGGCGACCTTCCGGTCACAGCCGTTCGCAGCATGGAGGACGTCGTCTCCGAGTCGTTCGGGCAACGGCAGTTGACCTTGTGGCTGCTGGGTGCGTTCGCAGCCGCGGCGCTAATACTGGCAGCCATCGGAATCTATGGATTGCTGGCCTATTCTGTGGAGCAGCGCCGCCAGGAGATGGGAATCCGCCGCGCTTTGGGCGCACGGCCGGCCGACATTGTCCGCCTGGTGCTGCGCCAGGGCTTGAGGCTCACGCTAGCCGGCATTGCCGCTGGTCTCGCGGGCGCATTCCTCATCGGCAGGGCGCTAGAGGCGCTCTTGTTTCATGTCAGCCCCACCGATCCCGTCATTTATGCGGGTATGGCGCTGTTGTTTTTGGCCGTCGCCCTCATCGCCAGCTACCTGCCGGCCCGCCGGGCGCTCGACGTGGATCCGGTGGTGGCGATTCGCGAATAAGGTTGTGCGACGAGGGCGTAACCGAGCCGGTAGACGTAGCGCACGCACTCTTGCGTGCCGCGTTCACACTCATGTGAACGCCATGAAAATAGTTCTTCTTCCTATTGTGTTCGCAAGAGTGCGAACACGGCACGCAAGGGTGCGTGCGCCACGGGCGCGTCCCGTAGAATCAATATTTCTGGATCGGCGTCTTCAACGGAGCGCTACCAACGAGTGCCGCTCGTTCTGTGCTCGGTTAGCGCTTCCTGCCGGTCGCGGCTCGGTTTTCGTACGGTAGCGCACGCCGCGAATAATAGTTGCAACTTTTCGGCTGCCACCTGCGTTAAACTTGCCAAGTATAGTAGTGCGAAAAGGAGCACGCAATGAAGAGTACTATCTTGAGTCTGCTGCTAGCGGCTGCCTGGACCCTCAGCGGCGCTGATTTGACTGGCAAATGGTCCGGAACCGTGGACATGAAACAGGACGGCGACGCCCAGACCATTCCTGTGGTCATGATCGTGAAGCAGGACGGCAATAAGCTGACCGGCACCGCCGGCCCCGAGGACGACCAGCATGCCATTCAAAAAGGAGTGGTGGACGGGGACACCGTCACTTTTGAAGTGGATAACGGCGAAGCCATTTATTATCTCGAGCTGAAGTTGGATGGCGATCAACTCTCGGGTGCGGCAAAGGCAGGGGCCGACGGCGAAAAGATGAAGATCGCGCTGAAGCGGGTGAAACAGGATACTTAGACCTAGTTTCAGAATCTTGTCACACCGAACTTCACGGTTAATGCGCAGCCCTGCGGTGCTGCGAGTTGCTGGGACACCAACAATGAGCCGACGGCCCCTAACTGTTGTACGGGGGTACCCGGCAGCGAAATCGAAGTGTTGCTGGACATCGCCAAAATCGATCCAAGGTTTAGCCCGGCAGCGGTCGCAAGTTTTTGAGCCTGCGCCGTAGCGTCTACAATTAACCCGGCGATGTTGCACGTCTGCGATTGCAGCAAGCTTGTAGAAACTTGCGTGCCCTGCACCGAAAAAGAAAGCGTGAATCCGCTGCTCGCCTGCGTAATGCTCTGTTGCAGACTGGTGAGCGTGGTGACCGTCGCTTTCATCTGCGCGAATGGCACGGCTAATCCAAACGCCCACTGCTCCGCGGGTGATTGCCCGTTTCCGGTGCCCGTGCCCGACTGAGCCGTGGCGGAGCTATACACGCCTGAAAAGTTAGCGCTAGTGATGCCGGCTCCCTTTACAGCGGCGAGTACATCATCAAGACTTGCAGTGAGAGGCGTGGAGACGTCGACCGCGAACAACACCTGGTCCGGTTGCAGATTCTCGCTCTGGCTTGCGGTGACGGTGATGGAATTCGAATCAAGCTGTCCGAACGCGAGCGAAGCGGACATTATAAAAACCAAAATCAAAGTGCGTTTCAACATGCTTGCAGTATCCTCTCAGAATCTGGTCACAGCGAACTTCACGGTCAATGCACAACTAGAGTACACCGGGCTCGAAGCGGCGCTCGACATGGCCACAATCGATCCAAGATTAAGCCCAGCCGCGGACGCGAGTTTCTGAGCCTGCGCAGTGGCATCGGAAATCAAGCCAGGGATGCTGCAGGTTAGCGATTGCAGCAAGCTGGCGGAAACCTGCGTGCCCTGCACCGAAAAAGACAGCGTAAACCCGCTACTCGCCTGCATGATGCTCTGCTGCAGGCTGGTGAGCGCCGTGACCGTCGCCTTCATCTGGGCGAATGGAACAGCCAATGCGAAAGACCATTGAATGGTGGGCGTGGGCTGCGGATTGAGCGGATTGACAGGAAGAATGCCTGTTGGGATAGTGAAGGTGCTGTTGACCCCGGAAAAGTTAGCGATGGTGATCCCAGATCCTTTCAAGGCAGCGAGTACGTCATCCAAGCTTGCATTGATGGACGTGGTAACGTAGACCCCGAACACCACCTGATCCGGCTGCAAATTCACGCTCTGGCTCGCGGTGACGGTCACGGTATTCGAATCACCCTGTCCGAAAGCGAGCGAAGCAGACATCACAAAGCTAAAAATCAAAGTGCGTTTCAACATGTTTGCAGTATACTCTCGATGAATGCACCGCAATCCCGCTGATGCGACGGACCTCCTCACCAGCCACCAGCAACCAGCAACCAGCAACGCTTTACTAGATTTCCACAACATCACCGTAATGCGCGGCGACAAAACCGTTCTCCACGACATCACCCTCCGCATCCAGGCCGGCGAGCACGCGGCCATCCTGGGACCAAATGGCTGTGGCAAATCCACGCTGATCAAAACCATCACGCGCGAGTGCTATCCGCTGGCTCGTGCGGAATCCTCGCTCACGATTCTCGGCCAGCAATCCTGGAACGTCTTCGAGCTTCGAACTCTATTGGGCATCGTCTCGAACGACCTCATGAGCACCTGCACGCGCGACATCACCGGCATCGAGGTAGTGCTCTCGGGCTTCTTTTCGAGCATCGGCATCCAGCCGTACCACCACGTCACCTCACCGCTGCTGAAGAAAGCGCACGAAGTCCTGGATCTTCTCGAAGTGCCCCACCTCGCGGATCGTTTCATGACCGAAATGTCTTCAGGCGAGGGCCGCCGCATCCTGATCGCCCGCGCCATGGTTCACAATCCGCTCGCGCTGTTGCTGGACGAACCTTCGAACAGCCTGGATGTAAACGCCACGCTCGAACTGCGCTCCCTGCTTCGTAAGCTGGCGCAGGCCGGCACGGGAATACTGATTGTCACGCACCACCTGCCCGACATTATTCCCGAGATCGGCCGCGTCATCCTGCTCAAGAATGGCCGCGTTTTCGCCGATGGAGAAAAGATGGATCTGCTCACAACCGAACGTATCGGCGAGCTTTTCGGCGTTCCCGTAGAGATCGGGCGGCGCGACGGGTATTATCATTTGTGGTGATCTCCGAATGACCGGCGCACTCTCCAAAGACCTCCGCTATGCCGTGCGGATGCTGGCCAAAACACCCGGCTTCACGCTCACCGCCCTGCTGACGCTGGCGCTTGGAATCGGCGCCAACACCGCCATGTTCAGCGTGGCTAACGCTTTGCTGCTCCGTCCAATGCCCTACCAGGACTCCCGCGATCTGGTGATTGTCACCAACGCTCGCGGCCCCAACCGGAGGGCCTTTTCGTACCTCCGCGCGGAGTTCCTCCAGCAGCACAGCCGCTCGCTCACGGGCCTTGCGCCCTTTATGAGCGGGAACTTCAATATGACCGGGCGCGGCGAACCTGAACAACTCCCGGCCGTGCGCGTAGGCTGGAATTTCTTTGAAGTTCTGGGCGTTCCACCCGCGCTCGGCCGCACTTTTACGCTAGAAGACGATAAGCCCGGCGGCCGGCCCGTGGTCTTGATCAGTGAATCGCTTTGGAAGCGCCGATTCGGTGGCGACCCGCGCGCCATTGGTGAATCCATCACCCTCGACTCCGTGGATACCGCGATCATCGGCGTCATGCCGGCCAATTTCGAGTTCGCGCCCGCTGGTCGAAGCATCGACGTATGGTCCAGCCGCGTTTTCTCCGAGAGCGACCTCACTCCCCAGCAAAGCGCCGCCGGCCAAGCCTATGTGATCGCGGTTGCCAGAATCCGGCGTGGCCTTCCGCTCGATCAGGCGCTGGCGGAAATGAGGGTGCTGGACGCTCAATACACTCGGGAAAATGCGGCCATGTGGGACGCCGACCCGCGGCTCGCCATCAGCCTCAACCAGATCCAACAGTTGATGGTGGCCAATGTCCGGACCGCCGTGCTGGTCCTTTTCGGAGCCGTTGGTTTGGTACTGCTGATCGCGTGCGCCAACATCGCCAGCCTGCTTTGGTCACGGGCCATGGCGCGCCGGCGTGAGATTGCCATCCGAACCGCGCTCGGCGCCCGACGCTCGGAAATCGTTCGCCAGTTGCTCACCGAGAGCATTCTGCTAGCGCTCGCCGGCGGAGGCCTGGGCGTCATCGTGAGTTTCTGGAGCACCCGGGCTCTCGCCGCGCTTCCGCCCAGCACGCTGCCCCGCATCAATCCCATCCACATCGATGGCCAGGTGTTGGCTTTCGCCCTGGGACTATCGTTTGCCACCGGCGTGTTGTTCGGGTTCATGCCGACTCTCCAGTTTTCGAGACCCGACGTTCAGACGGTTTTGCGGGAGGAGGGCCGCGCAACCGCGGGCGGCCGCCGGCGCAGCCTGGCGCGAGGCTTGCTGGTGGTGTCGCAAGTGGCGCTATCCATGATTTTGCTGGTGGGCGCTGGTCTGTTAATGCGCAGTTTCGCGAAACTTCAAAACGTCACTCTCGGATTCGATCCACACAATGTTCTGTTGATGGACATCACGCTGCCCGAGGCGCGATATTCCACGCCTGCGAAGAGGGTGGGCTTCTTCGAGAACGTGTTGGAACAGCTAAAACCGCTCGCTGGTATTCGCTCCGTCGCTTTGTCGTCCGCGCTCCCGCTCATTCCTTCCAACTATTCGGCAATGCTGCCGGAAGGCCAGCCCGAAGTGCCCATGGCCCAGCGCCCCAACCATTCCATCCAGACCGTTACTCCCGAATATTTTGAAACCATGGGCATCGCTCTATTGCGCGGCCGCACCTTTGAACGGCGCGATCGGGAAGGCTCGCCCGAGGTCGCCGTTGTGAATGATTGTTTCGCTCGCCGCTTCTGGCCGAATGAAAACGGCCTTGGCAAACGAATCGTCATTGGACGCGCCACCGTCGTCGAGGTAGTGGCAGTGGTAGCAAACGTCAAGAATATCCGGCTGGCGGTGGAGAGCGTGCCGGAAGTGTACTATCCGATGGCGCAGCACCCGGCGGAATCGATGCACGTGATTGTGCGAAGCGTCGCGGATCCACATAGCCTTGCGCTCGCCGTACGCGCCCGGATCTCGGCCATCGACAAGGAACAGCCGGTAACCAATGTGCGGAGCATGGAGCAGCATCTGGCCAACTCCATCGCGCAAAACCGCCTCACCATGCTGCTGCTGGCCATTTTTTCGATGGTGGCGCTGCTGGTGGCTACAGTCGGCCTCTATGGTCTCATCGCTTACTCGGTGGCTCAGCGCACGCAGGAGCTGGGCATCCGGCTGGCGCTGGGTGCGGATCCCTCCGATATCGTTTTGTTGGTCATGCGTCAGGGTCTGCTCGCCGCCGCCGCAGGCGTGCTGGTGGGTCTGGCTGGTTCGTTCCTGCTGACACGCGTAATGAAAAGCTTGCTGTATGATGTTAGCGCGACAGATGTCCGCACTCTTACAATGAGCGCCGTTGTCTTTCTCACCGTCGCGGTAGTGGCCAGCTACATCCCAGCCCGGCGCGCCGCGCGATTGGATCCGTCCGATACATTGCGATATGAGTAGCACCACCATCGCCGCGACCATCACGCTGGAAAGCCTCTTCGCGAATCAGGCCGCGGCCTTCGCGGCGGCGCCTTATCCTTTGGCGGGCGAGCGGCGGCGAAACCTTACGCGGCTGCTCGACGCGATCCTCGCGCACCAGGATGCGTTAGCCACCGCCATCGACCACGACTTCGGCGGCCGCTCCCGCGATGAAGTGCTTTTTTCCGAAATCTACGTCGCTGTGAATGCCATCCGTCACGCTCGCCGTCACCTGAAGGGATGGATGGCGCCTCGCCCTCGTCACGTTGGCTGGGCTCTCCAGCCCGCTCAGGCTTGGGTGCTGCCGCAACCGCTGGGAGTGGTGGGAATCATCGTGCCGTGGAACTATCCAGTCTTCCTGTCGATCGCTCCGCTCGCCGGAGCGCTGGCCGCCGGCAATCGGGTATTGCTCAAGCCATCGGAATTCACGCCCGACACTTCGGCATTGCTGGCCAAGATCATCTCCACAACATTCTCACCGGATGTTGTAGCAGTGGCCCTGGGCGATGCGGCCATCGGCCGCGCATTCGCCGCGTTGCCTTTCAACCATCTCTTGTTCACGGGCGCGACGGCAGTTGGACGCGACGTGATGCGCGCCGCCGCCGAACACCTCACTCCCGTCACGCTCGAGCTGGGCGGTAAATCACCGGCAATTGTCGCCGCGGACGCCAACCTGGATCGCGCCGCCTCTGATATCGTCTACGGCAAGCTGCTGAACTCCGGCCAAACCTGCATCGCACCGGATTACGTGTTGGTTCCCGGCGCATCGCTCCGGCCCTTCGTGGAAGCGCTGCGCAAAGCCGTGAAGCAATATTATCCCGACGCTCGATACACCTCCATCATTAACGAGAAACACTATTTGCGCTTGCGAGGCTATCTGCAGGAAGCCGCCGCGCGAGGTGTGGAAACCATTGCGCTCGGCAGCTCGCCCGATGGAAAGCGCAGCATCGCTCCTACCATCCTCATCAATCCGCCCGAAGATCTGAAAGTCATGCAGGAGGAGATCTTCGGTCCCATTCTGCCGCTAAAAACATACGACACTATCGACCAAGCCATCGCCTACGTCAACCAGCACGAGCGTCCTCTTGCGTTGTATCTTTTTACGCGCAGTCAGCAAACCATCGATCGCGTGATCACTCGCACCATATCCGGCGGTGTGTGCGTGAACGATACATTGCTCCACATCGCGGCCGAGGATCTGCCGTTCGGCGGAGTTGGGCCAAGCGGCATGGGCCATTATCACGGGCAGGAAGGTTTCGACACCTTCAGCAAGCTCAAGCCCGTGTTCCGCCGCCGCTGGCTGGGCCTGGGACGAATGCTGCGTCCGCCCCACACCCGCCTGCACGACTGGATGCGCCGCATCCTAATCCGATAGTGATGCGCCGCATCCTAATCCGGTAACCTCGATTTCCCTAACAACATCTTCACCTCCTCCGCCGTCAGCTCGCGATGCTTTCCGATCGGTAGCTCGCCGATCCGCAATCCTCCAATCCCGGTGCGCACCAGCTTCAGGGCCTTGCTGCCAATTGCCTCCACCATCCTCCGCACCTGCCGATTCCGGCCTTCACAAATAGTAATTTCGAAAAACGAATATTTCGCCGAATCCCGGATCCGTTTGACTACCGCCGGCTGCGTGGGACCATCCGCCAGCACCACACCTTCGCGAAGCTGGTCGAGTTGCTGATCGCTCACCAACGTCGACGACTTCACCAGATACGTTTTCGCAATCTTGTGCTCCGGGTTCGCAACACCTTCCACAAACTGAGTATCGTTGGTCAACAAGAGCAGACCGCTGGTGTCCTGGTCCAGCCTCCCCACCGGGACCATCCACTCGCCCGCGTCCCGAATCAAATCGTATACGGTGGGCCGTCCTTGCGGGTCCTTGTAGGTGGTGAGATAGCCAGTGGGTTTGTAGAGCAACCGGTAGATTTTCTTGCGGGCGCGGATCGGTTTGTCATCCAGCGTGACCGTGTCCCGCTCAAGATCCACCCACTGATCCGGTGTCTGGACCAATTTCCCGTTCACCCGGACACGCCCGGTTCCAATCCATTTTCGAGCTTCCGTGCGCGATCCGAGGCCAGCCTTGGAGAGCACACGTTCCAGCGTCTTAAGCGGGCGATTGCCCGGGGGTGGCGGCTTCACTCCTATTTATTAGGCCACAGATGAACGCTGATGAACGCGGATAACCCGAATAAGATTTTAGCCATCCGCGTTTATCTGCGTTTATCCGCGGCTAATCTTTTCGCGCTCTACCGCGCAACCAGCCGCCGGACCTCATCCACGATAACGTCGGTCTCGAATGGCTTGCGAAGTACCGCGTCGGCGCCCAATTTCTTGGCGAAGTCGAGATACGCGCCTCCCAGAACTCCCGAAATCGCGATCACGGGCATATGCGGCCAATGCCGGCAGATAAAACGGATGGTCTCCAGACCCTCCTGTTCGGGCATTACCAGATCCGTAATCACCAGGTCCGGCAAGGTCTCCTGACAGAGTGTCTGCGCCTCTCTCCCGTCAGAAGCTTGGACCACAGTGTAGCCTTCCAATTCCAACCGCGAGCTCAGCAGAGATCGCAACTGAAAGTCGTCTTCTACGATAAGAACTTTGGCCGGCCCCGTTTTCTTGGCCAGCACTTCACTTATTTTCCAGAGCAGCTCTTGCGGCTGGAAGGGTTTCCCCAGAAAGTTCAGGCCGGCCGCCAGCGTTCCCTTTTGTACGATCCCCGCCTCCGTATAACCCGACATGTACAGCACTTTCATTCCCGGACGATCCGCAACCAGCCGATTGGCCATCTCATGACCGTTTATTCCGCTCATCTCCACGTCAGTGAGCAGAAGATCCACTACCGGAGAATGCTTGGCCACCCGAAATGCCTCTTCCGCGTTGGCCGCTTCTATCACGCGGTAGCCTTGTTCTTGAAGAACGCTCGAAGCAAGGCCGCGGATGGCGTCATCGTTTTCCACCACCAGGATGGTCTCGCCCTCTGGATTTGCCGCGGGAAGTTGGCGCGAGCAACTCCCACTGGCCGCCTCTTCCACCAGCGGAAGATAAATCTTGAACGTAGCGCCACAATCTACTTCGCTTGAAACCGTAATCACCCCGCCGCTTTGGTTGATAATCCCGAGCGAAGTGGATAGACCCAAGCCACTGCCAGCGCCCGGCTCCTTGGTGGTGAAGAATGGTTCGAAAATCTTGGCTCGGGTCTGTTCGTCCATGCCGCACCCGGTATCCGTGAACGTCACCAGGACGTACCCTCCCGCGCTAAGCGAGCGCGGCGTGCTGATCCCGCCGGCCAGATCTTGCCGCTTGCTCTCAATCACCAGCCGGCCCCCTCCGGGCATCGCGTCGCGAGCGTTGATCGCAAGATTCAGAATTACCTGTTCAATCTGCCCCGCGTCGGCTCGGATATTTCCCACCGCCGGCTCCAGACGCGTCACCAGTTCCACATCTTCGCCCATGAGAGTCCGTAGCATTGCTTCCAGGTCTCGAATGAGAGCGTTTACAGAAAGGACGCTCGGCTGCAACACCTGCTTGCGGCTGAATGCCATTAGCTTCCGCGTGAGAGCGGACGCGCGCTCACCGGCTTTCTTGATCTCGACGACATTCTTTAAACGCGGGTCCTCGGGCGCCAGCTTTTGCGCCAACACGGCGCTGTAACCCAGGATCACCGTGAGCAGATTGTTAAAATCGTGCGCGATGCCGCCCGCTAATTGGCCCACCGCCTCCATCTTCTGCGCTTGAAGAAGCTGTTCCTCCAGATGCTTGCGCGCGGTGATGTCAGTGAACATGCACAGCGATCCGGCGAAAGCCCCCTGGTCATCTGGAATCGGACTGGCCGAGGAGCTCACCCACAAGGGCGTTCCATCGGCACGCCGAAGCCGCGTCTCGTACGCTTCACTGATGCCCTTTTTCCGAAGCTCAAAGCGGCGCACCGTGTCTTCGTGGTCTTCCTCAAAATGGATCTGGCCGCATTGGAACTTGGCGTCACCCGCGGGATATCCCAGCATCGTTTTCAAGCGCTGATTCGAAAACGTGATGCCTCGCTCCATGTCACACATGCAGATGCCTTCATGCGTGTTCTCGACGATGCACCGGTAGCGCTCCTCGGTGTGGTGCAGGTCTAATTTGGCTTGCACTTGCTCGGTAAGATCTTCAGCGATGGTTACAAACCGGTCCGGGCTTCCCGTGGAATCGCATAAAGCCGCGATGCTACAGCGCGCCGATGCAATGCTCCCATCCTTCCGAATATAACGTTTGTCCGCTACAAAAGCAGGGATCTCCTTTTGGAGCAGTTGGCCAATTAAGCTGTCGGATGTGTGTAGGTCGTCCGGGTGAGAGATATCGGCGGCGTTCACCGCCAGCAGCTCTGCTTCGGTGTATCCGGTCACACGGCAAAGCGCCTGGTTCACCTCCAGCAGGCGCCCTTCCAGATCGCTGATGCACATTCCAGCGGCGGCGTGAGCGAACGCGCCGCGAAAACGCTCCTCGCTGGCGCGCAAGTTTTCCTCCGCCTTCTTCCGCTCGCTGATGTCCTTGAACGACACCACGCTGCCTTCGACGTGACCATTCACTACGATCGGGCAGGCTGAGTACTCCACCACCAGGCAACTGCCGTCTTTACGCCACAGGGCTTCACCGTCCACGTGCACCGCTACGCATTTCCGCAGCGCGTCCACCACCGGACATTCCTCCTCCGGATACGGTGCGCCATCCGCACGCTTCGAGTGGACCAAATTGTGCATCTTCTGGCCGTGACATTCCGCTGGCTCAAAACCCAGCATCCTGGCGCCGGCGGCATTGATAAAGGTGCACCGCCCTTCCGAATCCTGGCCATAAATCCCATCCGCTATCGAGTCCAGCATCGCGAATCTTTCAATCATCAGCCGGTCTAGGTCTCTCTCAGCCTGTTTCCGTTCGCTGAGATCCACGATGAAAGAAAGCGAGTCCGGACCCGACTCGGACGCTGCGACAATGCCAACCAGAACTGGTACACGAGTGCCGTCCTTTCGGAAATACTCCTTTTCAAACGGCGTGACTTTTCCAATTTCCTCGATTTGCTTTACTGCCAGGCGGGTCGCAAAACCCCATTCCGGAGGCGTCAATTTGACCCAGTCAAGTCCGCCTGCCTCGAGATCCTCCCGCGAGTATCCAACCATCCGCAGGAATTCGTCGTTGGCATCTACAATTGGCCCAGTCCGTTTTGAGAAGATGATGCCGAGGATATTCGAGTCAGCCAGTTGCTGGATCGGCGCCCGAACCTGCGAGAGCCGTTGTTCCCGCGCTTTCGGGGCGTCCGTATCCAAAGTCGCGGCCATGTCCGTTCCTACCTCTCTAACTCCTGAGCCTCTTGGCAGAAGCACCTTCCCACCAAACCATCCAGCGCCAAAGTGGGGCAGGCGTTTTCGCCTACCAACCCCGACTCTAGTTATCGGCCGATCCTCGCGCTCTGTGAGTCTTTTCTGTCGGTGTTGTAGCCTAAGGGCGGGACCATATGCCTATCCGGTGTAAACACCCATCCGATGCCTAAGGCCACACTGATCAGAGGCGCCAGGCAACTCCTCACGTTGCGTGGAGCGAGCGGTCCCCGGCGCGGGGCCGATCTCAGGAATCTCGGCCTCATTCAAGACGGCGCGGTTCTAATCATCGACGGGCGCATTCACGATGTCGGACCCAGCCGGCGTCTCGAGAATCTCGCTCTGGCGCGCCAAGCCGATGAGATCGATGCCAGCGGGCGCCTGGTGATGCCCGGGTTTGTCGATTGCCACACCCACGTCGTAAGTGGGCCGGTCCGTGTACCGGACTCTGAAGTGCCGGGCGCCCTCGCCCGCACCATCCAGGAGCTTTCGCCGCGCACCCTCCAGACCCAGGCGCTGCACACCGTGGAGCAGGCGGTCCGCCACGGCACCACTGCATTAGAAAGCAAATCGGGCTGCGGTCTCACGGAAACCAATGAGATCAAAATTCTGCGGGTGCACTCCGCGCTGCGCAAACAATCCGTTCCTCTGACATCCACCTTTCTGTGCGCAGCGGTCTCGCCAAGCTATCAAGACCATCCCGATCAATATCTGGAACACGTATGTTCCAACATGTTGCCGCTCATCCAGCGCCGCAAACTCGCGGAGTTCGCCGACATTCGATGCCAGGAGGGCGCGTTCACTGTCGATCAGGCCCGCCGCTTCCTCGTGGCCGCGCGTCAGCTCGGATTCGGTCTCAAGATCTACACCGGCGGACGGTCACTGCCCGGAGTCATCCCCCTGGCCGTCGAACTCGGAGTTTCGAGCGTTGGCCACGTCCTCACCGGACACGCGTTCAATGTCACGCCGGATGAAGCAACCCTTCTGGCGCAATCGCAAACCATCGCCACCCTTCTGCCCGGCCCAGTCTTCTATTCAGGATCGGCAAACTACGCGCCGGCGCGAATGCTGATCGATGCCGGCGTGGCTGTGGCGCTTGGATCCCACTATCATCCCGAGTCCAGCCCGTCTCTCAACATGCAAATGATGATCGCGCTCGCTTGCGGCTACATGGGCATGACGCCGGCCGAAGCTGTGGCAGCGTCCACCATCAATGCGGCCCACACCTTCGGAAAGGCCGCCACCATCGGTTCGCTCGAGTCCGACAAGTGCGCGGACCTGCTCATTCTGGACGTGCCGGATTACCGCGAGATCCCCTATCATTTTGGAATGAACCTGGTGGAGCTGGTGATGAAGAACGGAACCGTGCTGGTGGAAAGATCCGAGGTGAAGTGGCCCACCCCCTGATCGAATGCGTGCCAAATTTTTCAGAAGGCCGCGACGCGGAAACCGTACACGCCATCGAGCAGGCCATCCGTTCCGTTTCCGGCGTGATGCTTCTGCGCTCGGAAATGGACCCGGACCATAACCGCAGCGTCATCACCTTCGCCGGTGCCCCGGAATCCGTGGCGGAAGGCGCGCTGCGTGGGATCGCCGCTGCGGTTGAGCGCATTGATTTGCGTCGCCATCACGGCGTGCATCCACGCATCGGCGCCGCGGATGTGGTCCCCTTCGTCCCCCTCCAGGGCGCGACCTTGGAAGATTGCGCAGCCATCGCTCACCGCACCGGCGAAGCAGTATGGACGAAGCTAGGCATCCCAGTGTATTTCTACGAAGCCGTAGCGGCAACCGCTGAACGCGCCCCGCTAGAAAACGTCCGCCGTGGAGGATTTGAGCACCCGGCTCTCGCGCCCGATCTGGGCGGCCCGGCATTACATCCCAGCGCGGGAGCCTGCGCCATCGGAGCGCGAAAACTGCTGGTAGCGTTCAACGTGAACTTGAACACCACCGACCTTTCGATCGCCAAAGCAATCGCCCGCAAGATCCGCGCCTCCTCCGGTGGATTGCCGTTCGTGAAAGCCATGGGAGTCCCGCTCTTGAGCCGCGGCCTGGTACAAGTGTCGATGAACCTGACCGATTTCGAGCAAACTCCTCTACGTCAGGTATACGAAGCAGTGGCCCAGCAAGCCGCCGCCCGCGGCGTTTCAATCGCCGGCACTCAAATAGTAGGCCTGATCCCACAGCGAGCAGCCGTAGGCTGCGATTTCGTCCCCCCCAACCAAATCCTGGAGAACGCACTCCTGCGTGCCGCGTTCACACTCGTGTGAACGCCTGGGATTCGGTCGCCGTTAGCCCTGTCCGACCCCAAGCGCCGCGCCAACCTCGCGCGTCTCACCTCTAGTGAAGCGTCGGTGGCCGAACTAGTCGAGCCGCAATCTCAAAGCATCATCAAGTGCTCGAGCGCGCGGGTCTGATTTCGCGCGGCCGCGACTCGCAGCGCCGTCCCAGCCGGCTCGAGTCCAAGCCGCTAGTCGAAGTCGCCCAATGGCAAGAGCGCTATCGCCAATTCTGGGAACCCTCCTTCCTGCGCCTCGATGGCCTGCTGGAAGCGATAAAGGAGCCCATATGCTCTATCCCAGCAGTTTCAACGTATCCACGCCCACCGATCGCGAAATCCTGGTGACACGCGATTTCAACGCCCCGCGCCGCTTGGTTTACGATGCCTTCACCAAACCCGAACTAGTCACCATTTGCGAAATCGATCTGAAAGTCGGCGGCGCCTATCGTTATCTCTGGCGCAAACCGGGCGAAACAGATATGGGAATGGGCGGAATATTCCGCGAGATCGTCGCGCCGGAACGCGTGGTCGCCACCGAGAAATTCGACGAGTCCTGGTACCCGGGCGGAGCATTGAACACAACAGTGTTCGTCGAGCAAGGCGGCATCACCACAACCTCAATCACCATCCTCTACGAATCCAAGGAAGCCCGCGACACCGCACGAAGATCCGGCATGGAACAAGGCATGGCAGCAGGCTACAACCGGCTTGCGGAACTGTTGTCGACGATGCAGAAACAAATGCAAGCGACCGGTGCGTCCAGCACGGAAGCACGCGACTTCGTGTAGTGTTCCAGAACGGCGAGTTGGCTGCTTTTCCGAAGAAGCCCGGAAAGTGGCGTTGGGGTTTGTTCTTGCCACAGTTTCATTGAGCCGTTAGGTAGATGCGAAAGGACATTTCGTTCACGGCTATCGCGCCCACCGAACTGCTGATCGGCTCCACGACTGGCGGTGCATGGAAGTTGATCTGAGTTAATCCAGCCACCTCGAAAGGCGCCGGCCCAGCATACTCCACGGCGAGAGGCGCGGTGTAGCAATCTGTTATGCTGGCACCGACATACTGACAGTAAGCAGTGTAGGAGGCCTGCACTGGCAGTTGGTTCACCGGCAGCGGAGGCGTGACTAGCGAGCCGTCGACCTGTGCCGGGCTGATGGGGCCCATCCCCGTCGCGAACACAGTAACCACCGACCCAGTCTTCGCGGGGTTCGCAGCGGAATTGATGGTCCCATCCTCATTCAGCGCCGCCGCATACGTACCATCCACCATGAACAGCCCTTCCGCTGTCTGGGCGACCGGCCAAGCCAGGCAATTCGTCTCCACGGCATTGTACGAGACGCAGACGTGTGTCGTTTGTCCCGGCGTTAACGACCACGGGACCACGGCGTTAATCTGGGCATCCTGAACCCACAGCAGCGGCGCGGGGGTGCCATCGAAGGTCACCTTCACGTTGGCAATCTGGGCAGGAAATGGACTATGCAATGTGGCTGAAGTCTGTATCCCCTGTTGCGGTCCAAGTCCGTTTCCGAACAAAGTTACTATTTCACCCGGAGCGATTGATCCCGTGCCGTAAGTGGCGGCGTTGCCCATACAGGCCAGTGGGAAGGTCCGTGTGGTGGCCCGTTGGGAAAGGCGCATAAGAACGATCCCTTGCGACGTTAGCAGCGGACCCACTAGAAAAACCGTCGAATTGGAGGCAACGCCGATGGCTTCGAATTCAACATTTCCAGCACCAGGAAGGTACGCGGACTGGAGGAGGGAGCCGCCGGGAGCGAAGACGCTCAGGTAGGACGTTCCGCACGTCGCCAAGCTATTCTTCATCGGAAGGAGCGTACCGAGGGTGAACCCCGTAATGTAGGCATTGCCGGCAGCATCCACGGCTAATTGCGATGCGCCGGGCACCTCGGAGGACATGGTCTTCGAAAGTGTTTGGTCGCCCTGAGCGTCGTAACGCAACAACTGCGCGTGTCCGTTAGCGTCTCCACCGTAGACCCACACGTTCCCGTTCCGGTCGGCGGCAACAGCCGGCGGCCTGTTGTAATTGAATGTCCAGCCATACTCAACGCTCCAGGACGGCTGAAGACTGTCTGGATCGAGCCGTTCCACATAGGTCGACCACCCCCTTCCGGAAAGCAACCCCGCCTGGTATGTGATGAATGGCCGGCCGAGGCCATCCACTGTTACGGTGAACACCGGGAACGGCAAACTGGCGCTCTGATCGATGGTTCCGGCCGCACTTAGTCGTTCGATGAACCCTCCTTGAGTCGTTGCGCCCACGAGATACAGGTTACCCGCGGAGTCGATAGCGGCGTCTGCTGGGAAGAGGCCGGGGCCAACCGGCGTCCTCCATAGTACGCTTTGGCCGTCTCCGCTCAATCTTTCTACGAAATCGGTCCCGGATGCATCTGACACCGCCGCATATACGTTGCCGGCCACATCCACCGCTAGGAAAAATGGCTCAAAACCGGGCGTTTCTTGTTGCCACACAAGTTGGCCGCCGGGCGACAGTTTTACCACGCAAAAAATTGAGGCTTCGGCGTTCGAGCAGGGCGATATGGCGTAAACCGCGCCTGATCCGTCCGTCTTGAGACGGAGCGAATTTACGTTCAGCCCGAGCGATGTGCTGTAATCCACTCCCAGGAGGAAGTCGGGCGTCGCGGCCGTTGCAAAAGTCACGCTCAACAACGCCAGACAAAACGACATTTTCCCTGGCAGCATCGCACTAGCCCCTGCACGTCGATTGCCGCGAAGTGGCTTTATGAATGGCCGTTGTGCAAGCGAGACCCGTGTCCTTTTGCCACAGAAGCGCGTCCAAACTATGCCGAAGGACGATCCTTCTGCTGCGATTACCGAATCCATCACTATGTTCAGTTGGCTCGTTCGTCGGCGACTCGTGGAAGCGGCTGACATCCGATTAGGAACGATGAGTCGGCTCCAGTCGTGTGACGCCCCAAGGCGACCCAAGATCCGCCCTTCGGCGACGGCCACCGTCAGAACCCTCTGGGTCGGCCACGGCAGCGCTCACATACCAGCCTCCAGTGAAGCCAGCGCATCCACGCCCCATCCGTTTCAACTCCGCCACAACCTTCGGCGCAACGTTTTCGTTGGAATACAAGCGGGCCACAAGTTGGAAGGGCCAACTGGATCGGTCCATTTCACCATTAGCCCACTCCTAAAATCGCTCCTTGGCACGGGTGCCCGGATCTGATATCGTTTCTTGACAGACTCTCTTCGGGGAAGAGTCTCAACTTTCTACGATCTTCCGGACATTCTCCTCCGTTCGCTCCCAACCAAACATTATTTCTCCCTTCCCCACAATCCCTTACCCGCTCCGCCCATTCGCTCCCTCCATCCCCGCTGTACTCTGGCCTTGGAAGCGCATGCCACTCGGCCAACAACACGTCACCACCGCGGCAAGCTACGCAAAATTCGCGCTTCTTCCTGACGCATCGCGACATTTCGTGCGTCAAAACACACCAGTCGCGCTTCTAACAAGTAAACAAATCAACCGGCTACAAAGAAGCGTCTCCCAAACACAAGAAACGCCCGATGCGTCAAGAGCACCCCGCACCAGAAACCAGCAACCAGAAACCAGCAACCA
>CABEDY010000219.1_pt1 | contig 27352 bp, 17 predicted proteins | sample 3423171 | NCBI WGS metagenome assembly CABEDY01 (sample SAMEA5534333, study PRJEB31848) | metagenome | biome: tundra; feature: field; material: soil | place: USA | collected 2013-05 | depth 0.15 m | reverse complement strand
CAGGCATTCCATTCACTATCCGCGCTCCCAATGTTCCGGAACAGCGCGAGCCTGATGAATCTCCCGACGCGTATGTCCGCCGGCTCGCTGAGCAAAAAGCATTCGCCGTTCCTATGAACGCTGGCGAAACGATTCTCGCGGGCGACACCGTAGTGGTCATTGACCAACACATCCTCGAAAAACCGCGTGATCACGCCGACGCGCTGCGCATGCTCCGTCTGCTCTCGGGCCGCGACCATGAGGTAATCACCGGCATCTGCCTGCGCCGCGATTCTCAAAAAATAGTCGACAGCGCTATCACCCGCGTTCATTTCGTCCAACTCAGCGAAGAGGAACTCGCGGCCTACGTCCAAAGCGGCGAGCCGATGGACAAAGCCGGCGCTTACGCCATCCAGGGACTCGCGTCGCGCTTCATTGATCGCGTCGACGGCGGATACTTCAACGTGGTCGGACTTCCGATGTCCCTGGTCTATCGACATCTCAGAACTCTAGGATATTTTCAATGATCAAATTCACAGCCTGCCTTCTGTTCGCGCTCTGCCTCTCAGCCGCCGACGATTGGCGGGATCAAGGCGTAATCTACTTGGATCACTCGCCACATGCCGCGATGCATCCGGTCCCGATTCGCTCAGTGAAGCTCGGCGCAGGATTCTGGCAGGAGCGCCGGCGCGTGAACGTCGAGCGCAGCATTCCCACCATGCTCGAGTTGTTGGAAGCGCATGGAATCGTCGATAACTTCCGGCGCCTCTCCGGCCGCAAAGACGCTCCGCGCAAAGGACCGCTCTACACCGACTCCGACCTATATAAATGGATGGAAGCCGTCGCGTTCGTTCTGCAATCGGGCGACGTTCCCAAACTACGCGCCACGCTCGACGCGATAATCGACGACATACGGGCCGCGCAGGAACCCAGCGGCTATCTGAACACCAACTACGTTGGCGATAAAGTCCCGCTGCGATTCACCGAAATGTACCGCTCGCATGAATTGTATTGTCTGGGCCATCTACTACAGGCCGGCATCGCGTATTACCGTGCCACCGGCGATCGAAAGCTGCTCGACACTGGTATCCGCTTCGTCGATTACCTCAGCGCCAATTTCGGTCCCGAAAAGCGTCCGCTGCTCACCGGCCATCCGGAACTGGAGATGGCGCTGGTGGAGCTTTACCGGACCACCGGCAACCGCGCTTATCTGAATCTCGCCGGATATCTTCTGAGCGGTGTGGAGACCGAGCGTCTGCATCTGAAGCCGTCCCAGGTGAGCTACATGTTCAGCGGCATTCCGTTCACCTCGCGGACCATTTTCGAAGGCCACGCCGTGCGCGCGATGTACGCATCCAGCGGCGCAACAGATTATTATCTCGAGACCGGCGATCCGCTCTATCGCAAAACGCTCGACAGCCTTTGGGCCGATTTGACCAATCGCAAGATGTACATCACTGGTGGCGTCGGCTCACGCTCCGACGGCGAAGCCTTTGGCGATCCCTACGAGCTGCCGAACTCGCAAGCGTACACCGAGAGTTGCGCGGCCATCGGAAACATGATGTGGAATTTCCGAATGCTGGCCGCGAGCGGCGAATCGCGCTTCGCCGACATCATGGAGCGCGCGCTCTACAACGGCATTAATTCCGGAATGTCGCTGGATGGAACGCTGTATTGCTACCGCAATCCGCTGGCCTCCGATGGCGAGAAAATCCGCAACGAGTGGTATGACACCACATGCTGCCCGCCGAACCTGGAGCGCATTCTGGCGTCGCTGCCTGGATACTTTTACTCGACCGGTAAGGACGGACTGTATGTGAACTTCTATCATGATTCGGAGCTGAACTGGCAAGGTCTGAAAGTTACCCAAAAAACCAACTACCCGTGGTCCGGCGATGTCGAGTTCACCGTAACCCCGGAGAGCACGCGCGAATTCACAATGTTCTTGCGCATTCCCGCCTGGTCCCACAATTCAAGCGTTCAGTTAAATGGATCCACCACACCCGCGCGGCCCGGCCAATACCTCGCGCTCCATCGGACTTGGAGACCGGGCGACCAATTCACGCTGCGCCTGGACATGACTCCGCATCTGATCGCGGCCAACCCGCGTATTAGCGAGGATACGGGCAAAGCCGCCCTCCAGCGCGGACCGCTGATCTATTGCCTGGAGCAGCCCGATCAAACGGCAAGAATTCCGGACCTTTCGCTCATCAATCCCACCGCGAATTTCGCAAATGAATTCCGGAAAGATTTGTTCGGAGGCGTGGTAGTGCTTAAACACGCAGGCGCGGCCTATGATCAGCCATCCGATCGTGAACCGCTGTACGAAACCCTCGACCAGGCCGGACGGCGCAAAATGAACCCAGTTTCGCTGACATTCATCCCCTATTACGCCTGGGCGAATCGTGAGCCATCGGCGATGGAAGTGTGGGTTCCGTTAAAATAGCATGATGCATTTTTCTTCCCGTTTGCGCGAAGTAAGTTAGAAGTGTCCACAAGAATCATCGCGCCACTCCTATCGCTGTACGCAACCATCCTAACCGCGCAGACCGCGACAAATTGGACGCGGCAGATTCCGCAGAATTTCCCGCCAGAGCGATCTAGCCACGCCATGGCCTACGATTCCGTGCACGGACAAGTGGTTCTGTTCGGGGGAAGCAACGGTGGTAACGCTGATGTTCTCAACGATACCTGGGTGTGGGACGGCGCCAACTGGACTCAAAAATCTCCCCAAACCAGTCCGCCCGCGCGGTACCGGCACGTCATGGCCTACGATTCCGCCCACGGTGAAGTGGTTTTGTTCGGGGGATCTAGTAACGTCGGTGATACCTGGATATGGGACGGCTCCAATTGGACCGAGAAATCACCAGCAACCAGCCCGCCAGCGCGGCTGAACGCCGCGATGGCCTACGATGCAGCCCACGGTCAAATTGTTTTGTTCGGCGGGATTGGCCAAAAGCTCAACGATCTGGGTGACACTTGGCTATGGGACGGCTCCAACTGGACCCAGCAGTCCGCGCCAGCGAGCCCGTCAGCTCGATTCGAGCACGCCATGGCATACGATTCCACGCATGATCAAGTGGTCTTGTTCGGGGGAATTAACATGAATGGCATCCTTCAAGATACGTGGGTGTGGGACGGAGCCAATTGGATCGGGAAAGCGCCGTCGACGAGTCCGCCGGCGCGGGATTACCATGCCCTAGCCTTCGATTCGGCCCACGGTCAAGTGGTTTTGTTCGGAGGGATGGACGTAAACCTCAATAATCTGGATGACACCTGGCTATGGGACGGTTCCAATTGGATCCAGCAGTCTCCACAAACTAGCCCGGTAGCACGATACGGGCATGCCATGGCCTATGATTCCGCCCACGATCAAACCGTGTTGTATGGCGGAACCGGCGCGGATGGCGCCCTTATCGGCGACACTTGGGCATGGGAAGGTGCAACGTCGGCCCTAACACCGTCCATCGGAAGCGTGGTGAGCGCATCATCTTATGGAGGCTTCACGAGTGTCTCGCCGGAATCCTTTGTCGAGATCTACGGATCGAATCTCGCGCTCGATACGCGTGGCTGGACCAAAGCCGATTTCACCGGCAATGAAGCACCCACGTCGCTCGATGGCGTGGAGGTGAGCATCGCAGGCCAAAAAGCTTTCGTCAATTACATCGTCGCGAATCCAGGGCAGGTGAATGTGCAGTTGCCATCCAACGTTCCCACGGGTGCGCAGCAGATCACGGTGACGAACAAGAATGGAACCAGCGCGCCGTTCAACGTCACCGTGAACGCGACCGAACCGGGTCTGCTGGCGCCGGCGTCATTTAAGATCGGCGGGAAGCAGTATGTGGTGGCTTTTCATGCGGACAATGTGACGTATGTTCTTCCGGAAGGGGCGATCGCGGGCCTACCATCGCGGCCTGCCAAGCCGGGAGAAACCATTGTGATGTACGGCAACGGATTCGGGCCGGTGACACCGAACATACTTGCGGGTGAGTTGGCGCAAGGAAACAGTCAACTGGTGGCGTCGATGGAGATTCTATTTGGCGAGACGGCGGCGAAGTTGGCTTACTACGGATTGTCGCCAGGATTGGTGGGCGTGTATCAGTTTGATGTGGTGGTTCCCGCGATTGCCGACAACGATCTGGTACCGCTGACGTTCAAGTTGGGTGGAGTGGCTGGGGCGCAGACGCTGTATACGGCGGTGAAGGAGTAATCGCATGAAGATAACCCGGTGGAACAACATCGCGTGGTTGCTGTGGCTAAATGCATCGGTAATGGTGGCGCAAACCGCGCCAAACTGGACGCGGCAGATCCCACAGAACTTCCCGCCAGAGCGGACCGGTCACGCAATGGCCTACGATTCCACACACGGCCAAGTCGTGATGTTCGGGGGCGGTAGCGGTCCCGAATTTCTCAACGATACCTGGGTGTGGGACGGTTCCAACTGGGCACAGAAATCGCCGCAAACGAGTCCGTCCCCGCGGTTCTATCCTGCCATGGCGTACGATGCCGCCCATGGTCAAGTGGTGTTGTTCGGGGGAACTGGCCCCAGGACTGGAGCAGCGAGTTATGGACCAGCTCTCAACGACACGTGGGTCTGGGATGGCTCCAACTGGACTCAGAAATCGCCGCAAAGCAGCCCACGCGTCCGAGACTCCACCGCGCTAGTATACGACGTGGTCCATGGCCAAATTGTTTTGTTCGGAGGATTTGGAGGAGTGGACTTCAATTCAGATCTTAGTCAAGAACTAAACGACACCTGGATATGGGATGGTTCGAACTGGACGGAGAAATCGCCTCAGACCAGTCCGCCCGTTCGGGACGGTCACGCTATGGCCTTCGATTCCGCGCATGGTCAGGTGGTCTTGTTCGCAGGAGAGAACGTAATCCTACCTTTGAGTGACACCTGGGTGTGGGACGGCGAAAATTGGACACAGAAATCGCCGCTGAGCACCCCGCCCGCTCGATCGAATCACGCTATGACTTACGATGCCGCCCTGGGGCAAGTTGTCTTGTTCGGTGGATATGACGCGCAGCAGGCCAACTTTTTTGGTGACACCTGGCTGTGGGATGGTTCCAACTGGGTCCAGCAGTCCCCGCAAATTAGCCCGCTTCCACGATCGCAGCACGCCATGGCCTATGATGCTGCGCACGAGAACGCGGTCTTATTCAGCGGCGGAGGGCCTACCGGTGGTTTCGGCGACACCTGGACCTTTGAAGCGGGAGCGCCGGCACCGATGGCTCCGTCCATTGGGAGCGTGGTGAGCGCAACATCTTATGGTGGTTTCGCGGCAGTCTCGGCGGGTTCGTTTGTCGAAATCTACGGATCGAATCTTGCGCCTGATACGCGTGGCTGGACCAAAGCCGATTTCACCGGCAACCAGGCGCCAACCATGCTAGATGGCGTGGAGGTGAGCATCGCAGGTCAAAAAGCATTCGTGAATTACATCGTCGCCAATCCTGGGCAAGTGAATGTGGAGTTGCCGTCCAATATTCCCACTGGTGCGCAGCAGATCACCGTAATGAACAAGAACGGAACCAGCGCCCCGTTTAACGTCACGGTGAACGCCACCGAACCGGGGCTGCTAGCGCCTGCATTGTTTAAGATCGGCGGGAAGCAATACGTGGTGGCTTTTCATTCGGATAATGTGACGTACGTTCTTCCCGCCGGAGCTATCGTTGGCCTTCCATCGCGGCCCGCCAAGCCTGGAGAAACCATTGTGATGTACGGCAACGGGTTCGGGCCGGTGATGCCGAACATACCAGCGGGTGAGTTGGCCGAAGGGAACAGTCAGCTCGTAGCGTCGCTCGAGATTCTGTTTGGCAAGACTTCGGCGAAGTTGGCTTACTACGGATTGTCGCCAGGATTGGTGGGCGTGTATCAGTTCAACGTGGTGGTTCCCGCGATTCCGAACAACGATCTGGTGCCCCTCACGTTCAAATTGGGCGGAATGGCCGGGGTGCAGACGCTCTATACGGCGGTACAGGAGTAATCACATGAGGAAGATCATCGCGCGCTTGTTGTGGTTGTGTGCATCGGTAATGACCGCGCAGACCGCGCCCAACTGGACGTGGCAGATTCCACAGAACCTTCCAGGCGCGCGGATCGGCCACGTCCTGGCCTACGACTCGGCCCACAGCCAAGTGGTTCTGTTCGGAGGTTACTTTGAGAGCTATTTCAACGATACCTGGACTTGGGATGGCTCCAACTGGACCAAGAAGTCGCCGCAAACGAGTCCCCCCGGACGGACCTATTCCGCCATGGCGTACGATTCGGCTCGTGGCCAGGCAGTATTGTTCGGGGGAACGGATTCCGCCACCTCGCTTTTCGGCGACACCTGGGTGTGGGACGGCTCCCGCTGGACCCAGAAGTCGCCTCAAAACAGTCCTCCCGTACGGCAGTCTCACGCCATGGCCTACGATTCAGCCCACGGTCAAATCGTCATGTTTGGGGGAAACGCCTCGGGCTCCAACGAGGCCCCTCTCGGCGATACCTGGGTGTGGGATGGAACCAACTGGACCCAGCAGTTGCCGCAAACGAATCCCCCCGCGCGGGAATCCCAATTCATGGCCTATGATTCCGCCCACGGTCAAATCGTCATGTTCGGAGGAGCGGACCAAAACGGCGTCCTGAACGATACCTGGGTGTGGGATGGAACCAACTGGATCCAGCAATCACCGGAGACTAGTCCCTCTGCTCGCAGTTTTAGCGCGATGGCTTACGATTCCGCCCACGATCAAACGGTCTTGTTCGGTGGGTATACACGGGATCCCTCCTTATTTGGGACCTTCGTTGTTGTAGGCGACACCTGGACCTGGCAAGCTGGAGCGCCCCCGGCGACGCCGCCGTCCATCGGGAGCGTGGTGAGCGCGTCATCTTATGGTGGTTTCCCGGCCGTGGCGCCGGAATCGTTTGTCGAGATCTACGGATCGAATCTGGCGCTCGATACGCGTGGCTGGACCAAAGCCGATTTCACCGGCAATCAGGCGCCAACCATGCTGGATGGCGTGGAGGTGAGCATCGCAGGTCAAAAAGCGTTCGTCAATTACATCGTCGCGAATCCAGGGCAGGTGAATGTGCAGTTGCCATCCAACATTCCCGGGGGTGCGCAGCAGATCACCGTGATGAACAAGAACGGAACTAGCACGCCGTTTAACGTCACCGTGAACGCTACTGAACCCGGGCTGCTGGCGCCTGCATCATTTAAGATTGGCGGGAAGCAGTATGTGGTGGCGTTTCATTCCGATAATGTGACGTATGTTCTTCCGGAAGGGGCCATTGCAGGGCTTCCGTCGCGGCCCGCCAAGCCTGGAGAAACCATTGTGATGTACGGCAACGGATTCGGGCCGGTGACGCCGAACATACCAGCGGGTGAGTTGGCTGCAGGGAACAGCCAACTGGTGGTGTCGCTGGAGATTCTGTTTGGCGAGACGGCGGCGAAGTTGGCGTACTACGGATTGTCGCCCGGATTGGTGGGCGTGTACCAGTTCGATGTTGTGGTTCCCGCGATCCCGGACAACGATCTGGTGCCCCTGAGTTTCAAGTTGGGCGGAGTGGCCGGCGTGCAGACGCTCTACACGGCGGTCAAGCAGTAGAACCTGAAGTCACTGGGAGGTCGACGTATGAGGATAAACCGGTGGAACATCACCGCGCGGTTGCTATGGGTGTACCCGTTGGTGATGGCCGCTCAGACCGCGCCCAACTGGACCCAGCAGTCTCCGCAAACCAGCCCGGCGCCGCGAACTGATCACGCGATGGCCTACGATTCCGCCCATGGCCAAGTCGTCTTGTTCGGAGGCAGGAGCAGCAACGGAAATCCTCTCAACGACACCTGGGTATGGAACGGCTCCAACTGGACCCAAGAATCCCCGCAGACCAGCCCGTCCGTGCGCTTTGGTCACGCGATGGCTTATGATTCCGCGCAAGGTCAAGTGGTCCTGTTCGGGGGATTGAGTTTCCTCAACGAGTTTTCCATCAGTCTCAACGACACGTGGGTGTGGGATGGCTCCAACTGGACCCAGAAATCCCCACAGACCAGTCCGCCAGTACGTAGCCAGCACGCCATGGCCTACGATTCCACCCACGGACAAGTCGTCCTGTTCGGGGGCGCCGGCGAAAATGAGCGCCCTGTGAACGACACCTGGGTGTGGGACGGATCCAACTGGACCGAGAAGGCTCCGCAAACCAGCCCTCCGGAGCGATACCAACACGCCATGGCCTACGATTCCACTCACGGACAAGTCGTCCTGTTCGGGGGCGCCGACGAAAATGGTGCCGCTTTGAACGACACCTGGGTGTGGGACGGCTCCAACTGGATCGGGGAATCTCCGCAAGTCAGCCCGCCCGCACGGGTCAGCCCCGCTATGGCGTACGATTCAGGCCACGGTCAAGCCGTCTTGTTCGGGGGGAAGCCAGCGCAAGGCCTCGTCCGTCTGACCGACACCTGGACATGGGAGGGCGGAGCGCCGCCAGCCATTGCCCCTTCCATCGGCAGCGTGGTGAGCGCATCATCTTATGGAGGCTTCACGAGTGTGGCACCGGAATCGTTCGTCGAGATCTATGGAACGAATCTTGCGCCTGATACTCGCGGGTGGACCAAGGCCGATTTCACGGGCAACCAGGCGCCGACATCGCTGGATGGCGTGGAGGTGAGCATCGCAGGTCAAAAAGCTTTTGTCAATTACATCGTGGCCAATCCTGGGCAGGTGAATGTGCAGTTGCCATCCAACATTTCCAGTGGTGCGCAGCAGATCACGGTGACTAACAAGAATGGAACCAGCATGCCATTCAACGTCACGGTGAACGCAACGGAGCCGGGGCTGCTGGCGCCTGCATCATTTAAGATCGGCGGGAAGCAATACGTGGTGGCTTTTCATTCCGACAATGTGACGTATGTCCTACCGGAAGGCGCCATCGCAGGCTTGCCGTCGCGGCCCGCCAAGCCTGGAGAAACCATTGTGATGTATGGCAACGGATTCGGGCCGGTGACGCCGAACATACCAGCAGGCGAGTTGGCTGCAGGGAACAGCCAACTGGTGGCGTCGCTCGAGATTCTGTTTGGCGAGACGTCGGGCAAATTGGCTTACTATGGATTGTCGCCCGGATTGGTGGGCGTGTACCAGTTCGATGTTGTGGTTCCCGCGATTCCAGACAATGACTTGGCGCCACTGAGTTTCAAACTCGCCGGCGTATCCGGCACGCAAGTCCTTTATACCGCGGTGAAGGAGTAATCGTATGAGAATAACCCTAAGTAACGCTGGCTCACGGCTGATGTGGGTGTTCCCGCTGGTCATGGCGGCTCAGACAGCGCCCAACTGGACGCGGCAGATTCCGCAGAATTTCCCCGGCGAGCGACTTGCACACGCCATGGCTTACGACTCCTTGCACGCACAAACCGTCCTGTTCGGGGGAAGTAATGGTGCGTGTCTAAACGACACGTGGGTGTGGGATGGCGCCAACTGGACGGAAAAATCTCCGCAAACCAGTCCTCCCTTGCGGGTCTATCCCGCCATGGCCTTCGATTCCGCGCATGGTCAAGTGGTGATGTTCGGAGGACAGAGCCCACCCGGCGCCTATTTGAATGACACCTGGATATGGGACGGCACCAATTGGACCGAGATGTCGCCGACAACCAGCCCGCCGCCGCGACTCGGCCATGCGATGGCCTACGATGCGGCCCGCGGTCAAGTAGTTTTGTTCGGAGGGTTTGACCCAAGCGCCAACGGCCTGAATGACACGTGGCTGTGGGACGGATCCAACTGGCACCAGGAGTCGCCAGCAACTAGCCCGGCGGTTCGAGGGGAGCACGCACTGGCATACGATTCCGCCCACGGTCAGGTGGTTTTATTCGCAGGCTATTACAAAAGCGGGATACCCGCACAACCGCTTCAGGATACATGGACTTGGAACGGATCCAACTGGACACAGCAAACCCCGTCGACGAGTCCGCCGGTGCGGTTTCAGCATGCCATGGCATTCGACTCGGCCCACGGTCAAGTTGTTATGTTCGGAGGGACCGGCAACATCAGCGTCGATCTGAATGACACGTGGTTATGGGACGGCTCCAACTGGACCCAGCAGTCCCCGCAGGCCAGCCCGTCCGCGCGAGTCGGACACGCCATGGTATACGATTCTTCCCACGATCAAACCGTGTTATTTGGTGGACTCGACACCGCCGGTCAACATTTCGAGGACACCTGGACCTTTGACGCGGGCCCGCTGCCGCCGATGGCTCCATCGATCGGCAGCGTGGTGAGTGCGTCATCTTATGGAGGTTTCAAGAGTGTGGCGCCCGAATCGTTTGTCGAAATCTACGGATCGAATCTTGCGCCGGATACTCGCGGCTGGACTAGCGCCGACTTTACGGGCAATGAAGCGCCCACGTCGCTCGATGGCGTTGAGGTGAGCATCGCGGGGCAAAAAGCGTTCGTCAATTACATCGTGGCCAATCCTGGGCAGGTGAATGTGGAGTTGCCATCCAACATTCCCACTGGTGCGCAGCAGATCACTGTGACTAATAAGAACGGAACCAGCGCGCCGTTCAACGTTACCGTGAACGCTACCGAACCGGGGCTGCTCGCGCCTGCATCATTTAAGATCGGCGGGAAGCAGTATGTGGTGGCCTTTCATTCGGATAATGTGACGTACGTTCTTCCGGAAGGGGCCATCGCAGGACTTCCGTCGCGGCCCGCCAAGCCTGGAGAAACCATCGTGATGTACGGCAACGGGTTCGGGCCGGTGACGCCGAACATACCAGCAGGCGAGTTGGCCGAAGGGAACAGTCAGCTGGTGGCGTCGATGGAGATTCTATTTGGCGAGACGTCAGGGAAATTGGCGTACTACGGATTGTCGCCGGGATTGGTGGGCGTGTATCAGTTCGATGTTGTGGTTCCTGCGATTTCGGACAACGTTTTGGCGCCGCTGAGTTTCAAGTTGGGCGGTGTAGCGGGCACGCAGGTTCTGTATACCGCTGTCCACCACTAGAAACAACATGAGCTACCGACCGCGACCGTAAGAAGCTGTGAACGAATCGTGCAAGGCACCGACTCCCTGACGGTCGCGGTTCGGCTCCTAGCCTCCCACCAACCCCACAAACAGCTGCTCGAACTCGCGCGCGATTGCGTCCCAGCAGTACGCAGGATTCTGCGCCGCTTGGAACGCCGCCTGCGCCAGTTCCCGCCGGCGATTCGGATCGCGATAGAGATTCTCCAGGCACTGCGCAACACCTTGAGCGGACACTTCGCCCATCTCGAGAACTGAGAACTCTGGAATATAGCTCTTGGCAACCGGAATCAGCTCGCCGCGTCCCGCCCACAGCTCGGCGCAGGCCGTATGGTCCGGCACGATTTGAGCTGCGCCGGTTGCGCCATGCTCCGAGCTGACCAATCCCCAACCTTCGCCCATAGAAGTGTTGATTCCCACATCGCAGGCGTTGTAGAGCACATTCAACTCGCGGTCATCGCGGACTCCACCGCCTTGCGGATTCAAATACACGCGGTCTTCCACTCCGAATTTCCGGATGAAGGAATGGATCTCGTCGTCTTCGTGCTGGCCTAAGAATGCGTGATGCAGGCACAATTTCACGTTGGGCGGCTTGTCCCGTACAAACTGGGCGAAGCCGGCGATGGTCAAATCCAACCGCTTTCTGCGGTCCGGCCGGCTGGCATTGAGCACAACGAAAGAATGGGAGGGGTCCTGAAGATCGGGGAAGACCTCCTGCTTGGCATTGGTGCGGCCACCCGGCAGCGGGAAGAAACGGGTTCGATCGATGCCGTGCGGGATCACATCAACGTCCGGGAAGCCTGGCCCGATCCTTTGGAACGCATGCTCAAATTGTGATCGGGCAAACTCGGTATAAACAACTACGCGGTCCGCGTCCTTGAGCGGCCGAGCCACGCTTTCGTTTGTGATTTTGCCGTCGAGCGGGATGTAAGCGACAATCTTCAAACGATCGCGGTAGGGTCCCAGTATTCGAAGATAGTGCTCGAACATCCAGATATCGTGGAGAATGAAAACTAACTGGGGCTGAATCTCCTCGATTAAGCGCGCGGCTTGGAAGGCGGCAAAAACATCGCCGCCTTTGGGATTTGTGGGATATATGGTCAGGCCGCGATCGCGGATCGTTTCGCCAGAATATCCGATGCCGAGATAATGGATCTCGTGATCATCGGCCAGGCGCCGCAGGATGCTCTGCATCACGCGCGTCAGGCCGGTGCCAAAAGTATTGAAACCGATGGCGATCAGTTTGACGCCAGCATGAGAGATCGACACTAACGCAACATTTTACCGTATTACCTAAAAGTGTACTCATTTACGATCGAGTATGGCGGCTGCCCATTCGGTAGGGACATGAGCGACACCTGGAGAATGGTGGGGTCCCTGTACGAGCCCTTTTCGTAACTGGGCGGCGGCGGATAGGGACCTCCGCGGGCGCCTGCCTGTCCAACCAGAATGTAACTTACCCGCCCATAATATCCGCAGCCCACTGTGACATTCAACTGTTCCAGCTTTCCCAACGCACCGCCGGCTCCGTAGCTGGCCATGTAGTCATAGAGAGCTCCCTGCGGGACGTGCAGCAAGGAAAGGTATTGGGTGGCGATTCCAAACAGAAGGTTGGGATTGTTCATGTAGGTGTCGATGCCGGGCGGAACGCTGCTGTTGTTTGCTCCAGGCACTACGACGCTATGGGCCAGTTTCTGAGTGGCATTGTCCAAAAAAAACCACCAGTAGCTGTCCTCGGTCGGTGGGTTTGGTATAAAAGCCTGCTTGTTTGCGCCTAGACCGACGTAGACTCTTGGACTGTCGTTGCTAGAAATGCTGCCCTTTATCGTGTAGGGCAACTTAATCGGGCCACTTGCCATGTTCTTTATCCTCCTATTGGATTCGGAATGCGATGGGACAAGCCTTTATACCATAAATACCGAAAGCAAAGCTGAGTCGCGACCGGTTAGGAAGCGCTGCCACGAACGCGAGAACTAGCGGCACTCGTGGTATCGCTTCCTGCCGGTCGCGACTCGGCTACAGCTTCGTAAGGTTGCACATGGATGTCACGCACTACCCGGGTGTGATATCAATGGATAGGACGTATCCCGCGTGCGTCTCACCTGTGATTTCCGATGCGACTTCTTCAATCGATTACTGTCTGTGCCGCTGTCGTTGCGGCCCTGGACGCGCAGACTCCCACGTCCACTATATTTAATCCGGCCCCCTCGCGGATTTTCGGGCAAGCTGTCTTGCAACAGCAGGGAGTGCTCACTGCGACCGCGCCCAACCTGGTGGAGGGCAGGGAATTCAACGGGCCGCAAGCGCTCGCGCTGGATATTTCCAACTCGCCACCCATTCTGTACGTGGCCGACACCGGCAACAATCGAGTTCTCGCCTGGAAAAACGCCACAGCTTTTACCAAAGGCGACTTCGCGGATAAGGTGATCGGGCAGCGGGATTTCCTTTCGACCGCTGGGAAAGGCCCCGGCTCAGACTTGAGTACCGGCCTCACGGCGCCGGACGCCGTAGCCGCCGATAAAAGCGGAAACCTGTACGTAGCGGACGCTGGGAATAATCGGATCTTGCGCTATCCTGCACCCTTTTCGCAGACCGGCGCCCTACTCAGGGTGGATCTGATCATCGGTCAGGAGGACTTGAATGGCTCCTCCCCGAACGAAGGCAAGACCACGCCGAGCGCGACCACCCTTGCATTGGCCAGCGGCGGCAGCATCTTCCGTTCCGGCATTGCGATTGATGCAAAAGGAAACTTATGGGTCTCCGATGCGGGCAACAATCGTGTGCTGCGTTTTCCAGCCAAGGCGCTTGGAGCGGGCGCCACCAACGCGCCCTCAGCGGATCTGGTTCTGGGGCAACCGGATTTTGTATCCAATCAGATTCCGGCGAGTGCGAGTCAAAGCCAGTGCGGCGCTTCCACCGTGGCGAATGAGAGATGCGGCACAAGCTTTTTGATACAACCGGCCGGGCTGGGATTCGATGCCGTGGGCCGGCTGTTTGTCGCCGACAACGCGAACCGCGTGGTGGTGTACACTCCGCCTTTCGCCATCGGACAGTTGGCCGCGCGCATCATGGGCGTGGTGCTGCCAACCACCGCGCAGCCGATTCCGCCTGTGATCAGCGAAAGCACGCTGGGCGCCACGACCAGCGGCGGTGGAGTAATTCCGCCCTCGGGTGTTTTCTTCATCGGCAACACTCCTTATGTAGTGGATACAGGAAACGCCAGGATCCTGGGTTATGCTTCATTCGACCAGTGGCCGGCCCAGGCCACTGCGTTTTCGCCGCCCGCCACGGTTGTGATCGGACAAACCAATTTCCACGGATTCCAATCCAATCAGAGCCTTCCGCAGCCCACCGCATCCACGCTCAGCGGGCCAGTGGCTGGCGCGTTCGCGGGAACCGATCTGTACGTGCTGGACGCGGGAAATCAGCGGCTGTTGGTGTTCCCGCAGCAGTCCGGTGGCATGTTTATGGCTGCCAACCGGCTGCTGGGGCAACTGGATTTTCCCTACAACTCCCTCAACCTGATTGAGGGCCGCGAAGTTGGATTCACGGATAACTTCGGCTCGTGTGCGGTGAATGGCGTCTTCCCTTTCCGGGTGGGAGGCGATGTTGTTATTGACGGCGTGTCCAATCCTCCGCATCTCTATATTGCCGATCCGCTAAACAATCGGGTGTTGGGTTTTAAGGATTACCGCAAAGTGAACGCCGGATCGTTCGCTGACATGGTGATTGGCCAACCCGATTTACGAACCGCACTCCTGAACTTTCCGACCAATAATCCCACCCAGGCGAACAATCAGGGCTTGTGGTCGCCGGAGGGTGTGGCAGTGGACTCGAAAGGGAATTTGTACGTGGCGGATGCTTGCAACGCGCGCGTGCTGCGGTTCCCGAAGCCGTTCGCCCAGCCTGCCGGCGCTGGCATACCAACAGCCGATCTTGTGTTAGGGCAGACCACCTTCTTTGGCCAGCCGATCAGGGATGTCAGCAGCCAAACCATGAGTAGTTCCTATGGGCTTGCTTTTACCGCAAATGGAGGTCTGGTGGTTTCCGATCCCCTTGCGAACCGTGTCCTCTATTTCAGCAAGCCGTCCGGCGCTGATTTTCTGTCGGGATCTTCCGCCGCCAACGTCTTCGGACAAGCGGATTTCATCTCGAGCGTTTCGACCACTCTTTCAGGACCGCACCACATTGCCCTGGATGCGAGCGACCAGCTCTATGTTTCCGATACCGGAAACAATCGCATCGCCATCTTTCCCCCGGTTCCTCTGGCCGGAGGAAATCCGCCGGTGACCTTCTCGATCACCAATATCAGCAACCCCTTCGGCGTAGACATCGACAAGGTGACAGGCGAAATCTGGGTGGCCAACACCGGCGGGAACCAACTGCTGCGCTATCCGAAGTTTCAGGACGTCATCAACAATCCGGCGCCCGACGCAAGCATCGGTGTAGTTGGCCCGGTAGCCGTCACGCTCGATCCGTTTGGCAATCCTGTGGTGGGCGAAGGCATCAATCGCGTGTCTTTCTACTTTCCCGCCATTGACTTCAACAATTCCGGGAACGCAGCCAATTACTTCAAAAGCTTCGCCCCGGGCATGCTGGCCAGCATCTTCGCTTTCCCCAATACCCAATTCGGCACCCAGACGGTGAACTTCAACAGCCTGCCGAATCCGCTGCCGATTCCCGACACGCTGGGTGATGTCCAGGTTCTGGTGGCTGGCCAGCCGTCTCCCATACTGTATGCGTCCCCCAGCCAGATCAACTTCCAGGTGCCAGCCGCGACACCGGTAGGTGGACTGGAGGAGATCCAGGTGGTGCGCCAGTCCACGGGGCAGGTGCTGGCAAGCTGGCTGTTCAACATCTATACGGTTTCGCCGGGGCTTTTTACGGTGGATAGCTCCGGCAACGGCCAACTGGCCGCGACGAATCAGGACGGAACGGTCAATAACGGCGCCAATCCGGCCAAGGCCGGCAGCTATATCACACTCTACGGAACCGGCCAAGGTGTGGTGAGTGGCATGCCGCCGGACGGGCAACCGACGCCTAAAACGCGGCTGCTGCCAACCAGTAGCGACATCAAGGTTTTCATCAATTCCGATTTCGTGCCGCAGAGCGATATCGAGTTCTCAGGGCTCGCGCCCGGATTCGTCGGCGTGTGGCAGATCAACGTGAAGGTTCCGGCCAATGTACCTCCGGGAAGTGTGCCGGTGTTTGTGGATCTGGAAGGAATCAACAGCGTGCTGGATGCAAATGGAGTACACCGGAGCACCACCATCCGAGTAACGCCGTAAGGAGGGTATTGCTCAGTTTGAGCCTGTGGGGCAGGTTGATAACCTGCGCGCCGATTGGCAATCGGCGCAAACGGCGCGGTTAACAACCGCGCGCAGGATGGCATCCTGCCCTACAAACTGATCCACTACCGTAAGGAGGCCGCAGTGCCGCGTGCGAAGGGAAGAGTTCTTCTCGCTTCGTCTGCTTCCGCTTTGCTCTCGTTTGTGGTGCTGTGGATCACGCTGCGGCTGGACAAAGTGGATCTGCACTTCCCTTTGAACTACCTGGCGGACGCGAACATCTTCCTGATGCGCGCGAAGTCCATCGTGGAAGGGAACTGGATCTGGTGGAACCCTCGGCTCGGAATGCCTTTCGGCGCGGACTGGCGCGATTTTCCGATGAACATCACGCTCGACAGTGCCCTGATGTGGGTGCTGAGCCATCTTACGAGCAACCCGGCACTGATCCTGAACCTGGATTGGATCATTGGCATCGCAGTGACGGCAGCTTTGGCGTGCTATGCGATGGTGCGCTTGGATTTCAGCCTGACCGTCGCGGCCGCGAGCGGCGCAATTTTCGCGCTGCTGCCGTACGAATATTTCCGCGCTACGCATCATTTGCACTGCCTCTACTACGCTGTGCCGCTGGTGGCTCTCGCAGCTATCGAAGTGGTGCGCGGGAAGTGGGCAACGTTCGGAGACGTTCCCGCGTACGCCTGGATCGGTTGCGTAGTGGCGGGCCTCACCTACGCCTACACCGCTTTCTTCGCGGCATTCGTACTGGTGGCCGCGGGCCTGCTGGGATTGCTCAGCCGCCGGAATCACCGTGCGCCGGTTTTCGCTGCCGCGCTAGTAGCAACGGTGGGAGCAACGGCGATGTTGGACCTCTCGCCATCGCTCTTATTTTGGGAGCGCAACGGCAGCAATGCCGGCATGGCGTTCAAGAGTCCGGCGGAAACGGAGCTGTACGGATTGAAAATCAGGTACCTGGTCACTCCGGTGCCCGACCATCCGATCCCGCTGTTTCGAGCGGCCGAGGCCAGGCTTAGAGAGACGAAGTATCCGTCATTCCCAAACGAGAATGAAGCCGGGCGATTGGGCACGTTTGGCTCGATTGGATTTCTGTACCTGGTCGTTTTTGCGCTCGGAGCTGTGGTCAGCCCGTGGTTTCGAGGCGCGCAGATGGCTGACCTGTTAGGCCCATGCACGGGGTTGACTCTGATTTGCGTCCTCTTCGCCACGGTAGGAGGCTTCAGCGACTTTTTCAGTGCGTTTGTCTCCCCGGATATACGCTGCGACACTCGCATCTTTCCGTTCATTGGATTCTTCTCTGTCATTGCAGCGGCCACGCTGCTGAGGCCGCTTGACCAGTGGTTGCCGCCTGCCCTGAGAATCGCCGTGCTCACCGCGATCACGGTGCTGGCGGGCTATGATCAGGCGGTGCCGTCGCGTGCATACGACCATTCTGAAGCGGTCTACCGCCGCGATGACGACTTCGTTCGCCAGATCGAGACAGTGTTACCCGCGAACTCGGCGGTGTTCCAACTGCCCTATACGGACTTTCCAAACGAGATCCCGCGCGGCAAGGCCTTCATAAACGATTCACTGCGCCCGTATCTGCATTCGTGGAAATACCGGTGGAGTTGGCCGGCCGTTATCGGGACCACTCCGGGGGAGTGGAACCGCTTAGCTGCTGCGCTGCCCGTACCAGACATGTTGCGCAGCATTTCGCAACGCGGCTTCTCGGGCCTATGGTTGGATCAAGGCGGGTACGATGCAGGGGCGTCTCCGGAACACGCGATCGCACAGGAACTCGGTGTGGCGCCGCGATCGAGCGAGGATGGCCGCATCGCGTTCTTTGATCTTCGTGCCTACGCCGCGGCATTGCATGTAGCTGAGGCCGGTATGCCGGCGTCAGAGCGGCTGGCACGCAATCCCGTCCAAGTACTTTTCGAGCGTGGGTTCTACTATGCAGAGCGCGGCGGCGGCCACACGTGGCACTGGTCATTGCGGCACGGCCGGATAGCGCTCGTCAATCCGTTGGATGTGCCGCGCAAGGTATCACTCTCGATGCGCGTTCAAACCGCGGACGGAAAGCCGCACAATATAAGGATTTCCTACGAGAACGGACAGGACCACGCGGTTACCGGGACAATCTATCGTCGAACATTCGAGATTCCTCCCTCAGAGCCCTTTTCGCTTGACCTGATTTGCAATTGCCCAGCCGTACGTCCGGCTGACGGCGGGCGGTTGCTCTATTTCTTTGTATCCGACGTCGAGTTACGCGACTAACATCCGCGTAAGACCCTAGAAAACGCAACTCCCCTAAAGATACGGCCCCAGTTGCCGATGTTGAGATTAGGGCATCGTGCTGAAAACCGACGAGCTTAGCGAATTGAAGGGGCAGTTTCTCGCGAGCCTCAACCACGAAATCAGAACCCCGCTCAGCGGCATTCTCGGCATGTCCGATCTGCTGCTGGAAACTCCGCTCAGCGAGGAACAAAAAGAATACGTTGATGCTACGCGGCTTTGCGCGGAGAACTTGCTCGAGATCCTCAATGCCACTCTGGAATACTCCGCGCTTTCCGCCAACCACATCAACTTGGAAGAAGAGGAGTATCCACTTCGCGAGACGCTGGAGGGCGTTATAGCCCAGTTCGCCTTCAAGGCTAAATCGAAGGGTTTGGAGTTGAGGCACACCTTCGATCGGGACCTTCCGGAGGCGGTGGTTGGGGATGCCTTGCGATTGCGGCAACTGGTGTGGCATCTGGTTGCCAATGCGGTGAAATTCACCAGTAAGGGCGAAGTGGTGCTTAGCGCATCGGCCAGCCAGACCGACCGGGGCCGCGGCGAGGTCGCGATTCAGGTTCGTGACACGGGTATCGGAATTCCGGCCAGCCATGTGAGCACCATTTTCGAATCGTTCCGGCAGTTGGAGACGGGGCTCTCACGAAATTATCCCGGCCTGGGGTTGGGCTTGGCGGTGGCTCAAAAACTGGCTATTCTGCTGCGCGGCGATATTTCAGTCCAAAGCGAACCAGGGAAGGGCAGCACGTTCAGCCTGAGACTGCCCGTACGCCTGCCTACTGAGGCTCAACTGCGGCCGGTTGATTTCCAGCGAGTCCGTGGTCATCTGCTGGTGGTGGATGACGATTCTGTGGCCCAGACCATCGCCAGTCATGTTTTGCGCCGGCACGATTATGAAGTGGAATGCGTGTGCAACGGTCCGGCTGCCATCGACAAAGTCTCTCGCTCGACGTTCGACCTGATCCTGATGGATCTGCAGATGCCGGGAATGGACGGGTTTCAGACCGCAAAGTATATCCGCGCCATTCCCGCTTATGCGGAAACCCCGATCATCGCAGTCACCGCGAATTGCTCCAGCGATTACCGGGACCGCTGCATGCAGACCGGAATGCAGGGATTCCTGGCCAAGCCTGTGCAATCCAGGGAGTTGGTTAAGGCGGTGGAGAGACATCTGGCAGGGCGAACACCTTCACCCCACGCCGCTTGAGCGGCGGTCATAAGGCGAAGAGGCCGACGTGGGCGTCGACTGCGGACCAGGGGGTCCGCCCCACTAGTGCTTCAATGACAGGCTAGAATTAGAGTTGTTTCGCATCGACAACCGCGGAGTTTACCTGGCGCAAGCGCTGGAAGAACTTCCCTGGTTGGTGCACGGTTTTGGAACGCGATCCAGCTCGGAGTGGCCGCCGGGGGACGCCGAAGTCACAACGCTTCGACAGACCCATTCAGATACTGTTCTCGTGGCTGAGAGGGCAGGTTGCATTGGCGAGGGCGACGCGCTTATCACGAACCGTCGGGGAATCACGCTCGGGATTCGCACCGCCGATTGCCTGCCGATCCTGATTGCGGATCCATCGAACCGGGCGATAGCCGCGATACACGCGGGTTGGCGCGGGACGCTACTCGGGATCGTGCCTAAGACAGTGAAGGCGATGCAGGAACAGTTTGGCAGCCGGCCGGAGGATCTGGTGGTGGTGGTTGGTCCTGGGATAGCCAGTTGTTGCTTCGAGGTTGGGCCGGAAGTGGCCGTGCAGTTTTCAGCATTCTTTCCGGAGAGGAAGGACTTATCGGGCCGGACCAAGATCGATCTGGTGGAGACGATCAGGCGGCAGGTGGGACGAAATGACGGCACGGCGAGACAATTCGCCGCAGTCGGTTTGTGTTCGGTGTGCCGGGCGGACTTATTTCATTCCTACCGGAGGGACCGGGAAGCGGCCGGAAGGATGGTGAGCCTGATTGGGGTTCGATAGGGCAAGCCAGAGGCTTGCCCTACACAGAGTTAGGCTGCATGAACAAGAAGGTCGTCGAGCGAATCGGTGCCTTCTTCCTGGTTTCTGTCAGCAACTTCCTGGCATTGGATGCAGTAGGCAGCCCACGGGACAGCGTTCAGCCGCTTGAGGCTAATGTCCTCCTCGCAATGAGCGCAAACGCCAAACGTGCCTTCATGAATGCGGTGCAAAGCCGCGCGGACGTTTCGAAGCATGTTCGACTCACGGTCCAGATTTCGGATCGCCAGTTCACGTTCGGCCGCATTCTGGACCTCGTCCAGAGCGTCCGGGCTCTTCTCGATCGCGATGCCTTCCCGGTTTCTCAGCACCTGCGTCAACTCAGCCTGTTTGTTCTCCAGGACTTCTTTGAATTTGTTTAACTCGGTCTTCGTCATAGGTTTAACTCTCTTTCTTGTTTTGCTGTCTTAATGGTTCACCACGATTAGACGTACGATCCTCCAGAAAGGTTCAAGCGGTTACAGAAAATGACTAAACCGTAATGTACTCTACGGCTTAACAGCCGATGGCCCTGTCCACCGCCGGTAGCGAACCACTCTTTGGTTCCTAAAATCATACCACAACGCCTGAGCAATTCAAGTGCCAGCCTTCCCAGGGCACCATAACGACGTGTCATTTGATTCATATCGACTTCACGGCTCAAAAGTTTATGGCACTTCGGTTTGAAAATGCAGTCTCTGGCTTCAGCCTGGGGTCGACACCAGATTACCTTCCGGCCAGGCAATTTATTCCCGGAATGATTGTGACTGCACGCCACCATATTTCACGCAAGCATGGTGCTTACGCCCGCGTTTTTTTCTCTTCGATTTTGGGGTTCAGTTGCTTTGCGGCGGCTTCTTGTGGGCTTGGCTTCTTTCCTGATGCATGGTGTTGAGCAACTGCTCAAGCTGCTGCTCAGGGATGGCCAGCGACATGGTCATGACGTTGCCAGCGGTTTTGAGATCCATGGTGTCGAGCAGAGTGGACACCTGACCTGCCACTTTGTTGTTCTCGGTGTTTAGCTGGATCAGGCTGGCGAGGAAGCGGAAGACGTCCATCAGCGCTTGCGCGTCTTTATCGGAGCGCGTGATTGCTTCGCCCGAAATGGTGACGGTGTCGCCGAAGCGGATGCCGCCGCTGGCTTGATGGATAGCGGCCAGCAGGTCACCCTTCATGGCTCCGCTGAGATTCGGGTTGGGCATGGCGCCGGCGAACTCGGAGATGGGAACGGTTGTGACAAACCAGAAGTCGTTCTTGGCGCTGAGATCGCGCACTTTGCCAAGCAGGTCGCCGGTGGGGGCCGCACCGTTCTGCTTGCGCTGGATGGCGGCCTTGACGGAAGCCAGGTCGCCCATGACCGCGCTGGAGGAGTCGAAAAACGCAATTCCACTCTGGACTTCCGGCGGGGCGTCCTGTGTCTTGATTTCCTCCGAATATGTCAAAATTCCCACACCCTGGAAATCGGTGACCGTACCACCGTAAGTCTTCGCGCCTGCGGTGATCTGCGGGAGGTTGAAGGATCCACGCGCTGCAACCAGCCAGCGGCTCTGAGGCGTGGATTGCTCCCAATTGGAAGCCATCAGGATTTCGGTGACGTCACGCCTGGGATCGAAGCCGGTCTGCGCGATGAACTTCTTGAAGGCCGCGTCTTCTATCTGCATGTGAGAGAGCACGTACTGGCCGAACAGCGAGTTCTTGGTCGCGCGCACCTGGAGTCCGGCAATGACTTTGGCATCCGGCATCACGAGGCGCAGGAGGCCGGGATCGACCGCCGCGAATGCGGTGACCTGGAGCGCAAGAGTCAGCGTGCCAAAATTGCGTAGCTTAATCATGAAAACCTCTCTCGGGACACTACGAGCGTAACATGGTGGAAGTTCCAGGACTTCATTACTGGACGTACACGACTCCTCCGAAGGCCTGGCCTGGGGAACTGGACGAGTGCGGGTCGCCCGTGGCGTCGTTGAGACTGTACAGCGTGAGCCTGCACAAAGGCACGTTGCAATTCGAGCTCGGTGGGACACGGGCGTCCACGCGTAAGACGAACGGGTTCACCTGCACGATATTCGTTACCGCCCATCCATCGACGGTGGACAACTGAATTGGGGCGCTTACGATGCTGGGGTTCGGGACAAGGCCGTTTACGAATACCGAAACAACCGAGCCCTGAGGCGCCGGATTGGTGGAAGTATTCACAGAGCCGTCCGCGTTGAGAGCCATCGGAATAAACCCGGGCGAGGGCTCGCCGGTGGGGAACGTTTGCGCAGGATTTATGAATAGGCTGGGATTGGCGTAGGTCAACGGAAGCTGGCGGAGAGGCGCGGTTGCGCCATTGACTAACAACTCCAGATTCCCCGAAAACTGATCGAGAACAAGGGGCACGGCGAAGTTAATCTGCGCTGAAGAGGCGTACAGCAGTGGAGCGGGAAGAGCGCCGACGGTGATATTTACGCCGCCGAGCGTGTCGGTTGAATAATCGGTTGCACTTACTCCTTTGGCAGGGCCCAGTCCAGATCCAAAGATACTGAGGATTTGATATCGAGCGACAGGTCCCGCAGGCGCCATGTCGGCTGCATCCAGCACACAAACTATCTGAGGCGTTCCGGCTGGAGGGGCTGGCTGGGAGAAATCGACCGCGCCCAGGTAGGCGCCCGCACCTACGCCGGTCCCTAGGGGACTCGAGTCGATATTCGTTGGCGTGAGGGCGTTCGGTGTGAATGGGAAATCGGGAAGGTTTGTCGGACCGGCAAGCCAGAGGGTCGAGCCAGAGAGCGCGACGGCGGAGATAGTGAGGTTGGAGCCTCCGATGAATTGGGTGCCTAGCAGCTTGCCTGAATTGGCATCCACCTGAGAAACATAGGCGGAATTCTGGATGGTCAGATTGTTGGGCAAGCACTGCATTGGGACCTCCGCCAGCGCCGGAATGCCGACGGTAACAGCATAGGCTGAACTCAGGTACGAACCGACTCCGCCGCCGGCATACACCGCTCCATTGGAGTCAACTTGGACGCCCGCGCCACCAACAGGCACAGAAAAGAGGAGCGTGTGTCCAAGCGGATCGAGCTTCGAAAGGAACGGCAATCCAGAGATAGGGCCTCCAGGGGTTGGTGAAGAAGGTATCGCCGGAGGAGAGACGGAATAGGGGTACGAGGCTCCGGCATAGCCAGTGAGATAGACGTTGCCGGCAGCATCCACAGCGAGCCCTGCGTTTAGTGTGGTACCCGTTCCAGAAACAGCCGTCGAATAGATCAACTTTGAGCCGGTGGGATCGACCTTCGTTACGTATTGGTTCAATCCCTGAGTAGGCGTTTCGCAAGTAAAATCACCGCAGATGTAGAATGCCGGGAACGCGGTCTGGTAAGCGCCCGGCGTGGTCGGATAGTCGAGCAGAATCGTAGTGCCCGCCACGTAGATGTTGTCCGATGAGTCGAGCACGATAGCGCTGCCGCCGATTCCGGTCGCGGAGAAGACGATCTTCGTGCCGGCAGGGTTGAGTTCGAGCAGATACGGATGATTCGCGCTGTTGGTGACGGTGTAAGCGCCGGAGGTGGAGGGAAACCCTGACGATTCACTAGTGCCGCTCACCAGGATCTGGCCCGTCGCGTTGACCGCAACGGCCAGTGCCGAGCTTGCAGCCGAGCCACCCAGGAGATCGGAGAACACGAGTTCGCCATTAGCGTCGAGCTTAGCCACAAACGATCGCCGGCTGGACAAGCCCGCAGCCGGTGTGCCTAGATTGCCGCCGGTGGTGACGGGAAAATCCGGTGATGCAGTTGCGCCAGCGATATAAGCATTGCCCGCACCGTCCACCGCAATGGCGTTGGCGAAATCATCTACCGAGCCGCCGAGATAGCGCACATAGAGGTACTGGCTGGCTTGTGGGTTCAGCTTCACGACTAACACGGTGGTCTGTAGCGTCGCTGGATCGACGATGGCGTTTCCGGCGATGTAGATATTTCCAGAGGAGTCCGTGGCGATGGCGGTGGGCGTGAAGCTGTCGCGTAGGTAGGTTGAATAAGTCAGCACCGGGGACTTGGATGCGGAAGCCGCGAAGGCTAGTCCTGAATAGAGGAACAGCGCGAAAGAACGAACGAGCATGGGAGATTCTCCAGGAGGGCGCGGGGTGACTGGATTATACCGCTTTCAAACCGGAACCTGTTCCACGATCTCGATCCCGTAGGCTTCCAGGCCGACTACTTTGCGCGGATGATTGGTCAGCAGGCGGATGGTGTGAAGCCCGAGGTCGGAGAGGATCTGCGCGCCTAGGCCGCTTTCGTGCTGGAGTTGTCTCTGGCCGTCCGGAGTGCCTAGAATCGAGTGATCGCGGATGCCGGGACCGGTCTGATGGAGGTAGACCAGCGCTCCGGCGCCTTCTTCGGCGATCTGCCGCAGCGAATTGCGCATCACCTGGTGGCATTGGCATTCCACCGATCCGAATACATCGCCATAAATGCAACGGGAGTGCATCCGCACCAGCACGTTTTCGCGTCCAGCAATCTCGCCGAACACCAGAGCCAAGTGCATTTGCGTAAGGATGTTGCTGGAGTAAACGATGGTCTTGAAGTCGCCGAATTCCGTGCGCAGGCACCCCTCGGATTGGCGGCGAATGAAGCGTTCGGTCTGCAAACGGTGGCGGATGAGGTCGGCCACCGAGATCATCTTGACGTTGTGGCGTCCGCAGAACTCGCGCAGTTGCGGGACACGGGCCATGGTGCCATCGTCGTTCATGATTTCGCAGATGACGCCGCCGGGCCGCAGTCCGGCCAAGCGGGCGAGGTCCACCACGGCTTCTGTTTGACCGGCGCGTACAAGGACACCGCCTTCGCGCGCGCGGAGCGGGAAAACGTGGCCGGGGCGGGCCAAATCGCGTGGCTGGGTGTCCGGATCCATGGCCACCAGGATGGTGTGGGCGCGATCGGCGGCCGAGATTCCGGTGGTGACTCCTTCGGCAGCCTCAATGGATTCGGTGAATGCCGTTCCCAGGCGCGCTGTGTTTTTGGCGGACATGGGCGGCAATGCCAAGGAATCGCAAATTTCGGGGCTGAGCGGCAGGCAGATGAGTCCGCGGGCGTGCTTGGCCATGAAGTTGATGACTTCGGGCGTGACTTTTTCAGCCGCGATGGTGAGGTCGCCTTCGTTTTCCCGATCCTCGTCGTCGACGATCACCAGCATTTTGCCGGCGCGGAAGTCTTCGATGGCGGCGGGGATGGGAGAGAAGGGCATGCCTGGTAACAGGATACAGGAGGCAGGCGGCAGGCGGAAGAATTAAGAAACACGTTTCTCGTTTCTCGTTTCTCGTTCGCACGGGAGAACCAACGAGAAACGATGAACGAGAAACGAGAAACGGGCTTACAGCCCAAGCTTCTTGTCGATTTCCGCTGTGACCTGTTGGAGAATTTGTGGATTGGTGACTACGTTTCTTATTCCGTAGCTGTAGAAGTTGTCGTAGAGGGCATCGGCGGCGGCTAGGGCGAGGTTGTAGGCGATGCGGGCGTTTTCGGTGCTCATGCGCGACCAATTCTGACGTAGATCTTCCAGGCGCGGGATCTTGTGCGCTTCCGCCAGCTCGCGCAATCGGTCGCGCGCCGCGGTGGAGAGCGTATCGCCCGAGAGCTTCTGCGCCAAGCCTTCTTGCAGCCAGGCAGGCGCAGGGGGACCTCCCACCGACAAATTTGTGATACAGGCGTGGACTAGTTCGTGCGCCAACCGCCGGCGGATTTCGGGGCTCACGTCGGTTCCGTCCATCCAGGAAATGTGGATGCGCCCATCGTATTGGCCACCGCTCCACTCGGCCGCGCCGGTAGTGCGCAGGTACGCTTCGCGGCTTTGCACGATGGCGACGATGCGTTCGCCGGCCCAGCATCCGAGCAAGCTCGAGACGCGGCTGAATTCCTGATCGAGCGTTGCGACCACGGCGCGCGCGGTGTCGACCGGGAGTGTTTGCCCTTCATAGCGCAGGGCTACATGCAGGCCGTAAAGCTTGTCGCCGCTGCGATCCGCCTGGGATTCGCGGCGGACCTTGTCGTAGATGCGTTCGAGAGCGTCGTTGGGCGCCAAGTCGAGCGATTGTTTCCAGTAGTCGAGCGCCGTGCGAGCCTGGTCGGCGCGATACGCGGCCAGGCCAGCCAACAGCAGCAGGTCGGGATTCTTGGGATCGCGCTTGAGCATCGGTTCCAGAATCTCGAGGGCGCGGGTGGGCTGATTGGCTTCGATCAACTGGCTGGCTTGTTTCAGCGCGGGGTCGCCGGAGCGTGCCGCCACTTTCTTTGACTCCACCTCCACCGGATTCAGCGCGCGGGACGAGTCAAGCGAGACGGCGGCGTTGCGCTGCTGCTCGAATTGATCGACATTCGAGAGAGCCGACGCTGGTACGTAGCCGACCACGGGCTTGCCGTCGACCGTAGCCGCGATTTTGAAACAATCCGATCCGTCCGCCACGCGGAAACGAACTTCCACTGGCGTTCCGGCGGGTAGTGTGGCGATGGTTTCGTCGGCTGCCTCGCAACCTGACCGAAGCGGAGTCTGGTCCTGCTTAACGGCCAGAGCCGCTAGGAGGAGAAGGCCATGGACCAGCATGTCTCGATACTAGCGTTTTTGTCGTCTTAAGTCGCTTGGGTGAAAGCCTTACTAGGGTTGTGGGGCAGGTTGACAGTTGACAACCTGAGTGCCAAATGGCAATCGGCGCAAAACGCGGGCGGGTTAACAACCCGCCGCAGGATGCCATCCTGCCCCACAGAGCAGCATAGCCGCAACCAAAACCGGGCCGACGTGGGCGTCGGCCGCGGACCAGGGGGTCCGCCCCACAAATCGTCGCAGGCTGC
>CABEDY010000216.1_pt1 | contig 27721 bp, 18 predicted proteins | sample 3423171 | NCBI WGS metagenome assembly CABEDY01 (sample SAMEA5534333, study PRJEB31848) | metagenome | biome: tundra; feature: field; material: soil | place: USA | collected 2013-05 | depth 0.15 m | reverse complement strand
GTCTTGATGCGTTGGCCCACGGCATTCCTATTCGGAAACAGCCGCTGAGCAAATGTCTGGCTGAGGATCATGGTGCTCGCGCCGGGCGCACGGTCCTCTTCCGTGAAAGCGCGCCCACGCACCATGGGAATTCCGAGGGATGCGAAATAGCCGGGTGTCACATAGCGCCACATAATCAATCCGCCGGTACCTTTGTCGAACGGCGGCTGACCTTCCACCTGCATGGACGCCAGCAGCCGGCCGCGCGTACCGCCCGACGGTGGTAATGAGTCGCTGATGGCGAACGACCCTACGCCCGGAATTCTACCCAGCCTCGTTTCCAGCTCGTTGAAAAACTGATGCTGGCGCGCATCTTCGGAATAGCCTAGCCGGCTCAGCACGAATTCAGCAGTCATGACATGCCCCGTTTCCAAGCCCATCGGGACGCTCTGGATTTTCCAGAGGCTGCGCAGCAGCATGCCGGCCGAGGCCAGCAGCACCAGCGAGATTGCAATCTGCGCAGCACACAGCCACTCGCGCAGCAGCATGCGCCGGGCACCGGCGGTGCGCGATCCGGTGAGCGATTCGGCTTGCGGATTTTGAATCGCGGGCGCGATGCCGAATAACAAGCCCGAGGCAATGGACCCAGCCAACGTAAATAGCAGGACACGCGGATCAAGCGCCGCTTGGTCCAAGCGCGGAATCCCTTCCGGAGCCAAACCAACAAACATCCGCAATAACGCCCAGGCTAGGGCGCATCCCGCCAACCCTCCCAACACACCAAGCAACAAAGTCTCCGTAAGCGTCTGCCGTATTAAACGAGCGCGTCCGGCGCCTAAGGCCGCGCGAACGGCCAGCTCTTTCCGGCGGCTGGTGGCGCGCGCAAGCAACAGGTTCGCGATGTTGGCGCAGGCGATCAGCAACACGGCGCCCACGGCACCTAGCAGCACCCACGAAGCTGTGCGCGCATCCTGCACTTGACGATCCCGCAGACTGCGCATTCGCAGGTGCACTTCCTTGCGAAATTGCGGTGGAACATACTGGAGGGAGGATTCGAACAGCGGCTGCATCGCGGCCTGGGCTTGGGCCAGCGTCACGTCCGGCTTTAATCTCGCAAACACGCGCAGTACGCGCCCGGCCCGCTCCCTGGCCTCGTCCAGCGCTTCGGGAAACAGCAGATCCGGGTGCACCAGAGTGGGCATTTCAAAGTTCGCAGGCAAGACGCCGACGATTGTCACCGGCCGGTCGTCAATCAACACAGTCTTGCCTGAGATATTAGGGTCGCGCGCGAATCGGCTCTGCCATAAACCGTAAGTCATAAGCGCAACCCGAGGACCATTCGGAACATCTTCTTGCGCAGTGAAATTTCTTCCGAGTACCGGCGAAATCCCGAAGGTCGAAAGAAAATTCCCCTCCACCTGGGCGCAGCCTAAACGCAGGGGATTGGTTTGGGTCAGGTCACAATCCGCGACGCCCGCAGTGAAAGATGTGATGGATGTAAATGGCGTCTGATGCTTGCGCCAGTCAAAATACGCATCCGCGAAAAGAAATTCATTCGTATCGAGCGGCGCCATCATCCCCAACGAAACCAGCCGGTCGTCGTGCGCGTAGGGAAGGCCTCGAAACAAGATGCGATCCACCACACTGAAGACGGCTGTGGTGGAACCGATGCCTAGCGCCGCAGCGAAAACCGCGGTCAATGTAAACAGAGGCTGGCGGGCGAAACCGCGCGCGGCGTAGCGCAGGTCTTGCAAAAGACTCTCGACGAAAGTATTGACGTGCATCCGGCGCATCTCCTCCTGAATTAACGTTGCGTTTCCAAATTGGCGTCGGGCGGATTCGCGGGCCTGGTCCTCGGAAACTCCGCCCGCGCGATTCAACTCGGCGCGCATGTCGACGTGGAACTCAATCTCTTCCCGGTAATCATCCCGATCGCTCATGCGAACCTCATTACGCGGCCCACGCCTTTGGACATGGCGTCCCAGCTATCTTCAGCCTTGGCGAGCCACTTGCGTCCAGCGGGCGTGAGTTTGTAATAGCGCGCGCGGCGTTTGTTGCCGGTGACTTTCCACTCCGCCGACACCAGCTTGTCACGCTCCAGCCGGTGCAACGCAGGGTACAGCGAGCCTTCCTCCACGCGCAGCAATCCATCGGAAGCGCCCTGGATGTGCAGCGCGATCCCGAAGCCATGATTGGGCCCGCGCGCCAGGGTTTTGAGAATCAACAGCACCAGCGTGCCTTGCAACTCTACCATATGCCGCTAGGGTAGCATACTAGGCGAGTATCGACGCTACAACTCCCTCGCAAAGCTCGACATATCGCTCGAACAGCTTCGATAACGGAATCGGCTCTGCAGCCCCAATGCGGCATTCCAGATCGTGCTTGTCCTCGGGAATCCGCGCTAGCACGTGAATCAGCAGCAGGTTCAGCGCAGCCCACAGATCCACGATCTCCTGCCATACATAGTTCTCGTACTTTTGAGCTGAAATCCAATTCTCCGACGGATAGCCGCTCGCAGCCAGCTTCGGCTCCGTGAGTGCGCGCGCCAACCACACGTGATGAGCGGCGGCGCAATCCACCAAATGGCCTAAGGCCTGTTTGCGCGTCCAGGACTTCTGCAGAACCGGCTGTTCGCCATAGACGTCCGCATATCGTTTGAGATGCTTCCTGGTTCGCGCAATCAGGTCTTCAAGGGATGCGACGGAATCTTCCAGCCAAGGCGCAATAGGCTGGATGGGGGCCGGCGCTTCGCCGCCCACGATGGGGCGATACCAGTTGCTGTGAATCCCATATTTGTGCAGAATGCGTGCCACGGCACAATCCTCGATGCGGAGCAGGCCGAGAGTGAGGTGACTGCAGTCTATGATGTGGTAACCCAACCGCTCGGCTTCCTCGGCACTGTACGCAAGAGCGCGCTTAGACGCGGCACTAAGGGGCAGATCTAAAGTTGGAACGCGTTGATCGCGGGGCGGCAAGCTTTGTTCGATCACGGTGCGGATGGCTTCCGGAATGTCGTTCGGGAGTACACCCAGAAGAATCTTGTCTTCTTTAAGGAGACTGAGCAAGAGATGCTCGACTTCGATCAAAGATGATCCACGGTTGCTTGCCTCGTACCGGGCCAGGAAGATAGCTCCCCGCGCCCTTTCGGTATATCGCTCAAACATCCGCCGCCTCTCTACAGCCGCGCCAGAATCTGCGCAACCACGTCTTGGCAATGCTCCACGTAGCGCTCAATCAACTTCGATAACGGGACCGGCGCCTGCACGCCAATGCGGCACATCAGGCCCAGCTTATCTTCCGGGACCTGCGCCAGCACATGAACCAGAAGCCGATTCAACGAGACCCACAGATCCACGAGATCCTGCAATGCATAGTGCCGGTACTGTTGCGCCGGGACCCATTCGTCCAGCCGATAACTCTCGGCCACCAGCCTCGGTTCAGTAAGGGCGCGCGCGAACCACTGTTGATGCGTTACCGCCCAATCCACCAGGTGGCCGAAAGCCTCCTTGCGCGTCCAGGGCTTGCGCTTCAGACGCTGGTCACCGTAAGAATCCGAATACGGTTGGAGATGCCGGACCGTCTCGTCAACCAGGTGCTGCAGCGCAAGAATCGGCCCAAGGAGTGAGGATGTCGAGGGCGGAGGCGATTCCTTCTGTTCGAAGGTTCGTTGAACTGGTGGTGCAGGCGAAAATGTGTCGCTTACAACCTCGACATATTTTTCATAGTCAATTCCAAAATCCCGGAGCAGAGTGGCGCCCGCGCAGTTCTCGATACGCAATAATCCGAGAACAAGATGACCGCAGTCGATCGACTTGTGACTCAACTTGTCAGCTTGCTCAGCCCCTTGCGTCAAAACGCGTTTCGAATCGGAACTGAGCGGCATGTCAACCGAGGTGGAGATTCGCCGCACGGGATCGGAGAGGCTCGCCGCGACACGCTTCCGAATTCGCTCGCTCGCACCGTCCGGCAACTTTAAGCGAAGAACTTTGTCTTCCCGGATGAGACCGAGCAGCAGATGTTCCGTCTCGATAAATTTGGAACCGAACGAACCGGCTTCATAGCGGGCGAAAAAGATCGTCCGGCGAGCGTGCTCGGTGAAGCGGTCAAACATAGCCCCGGCCTTATCTATTGTAGGGCAAGTCTCCGACTTGCCTGGACAAGCCGGAGGCTTGTCCTACGCTGCCAAAACTGCCGCTACCGCCTTCACCGCGCGATCCACATCGTGCTCCGAAGTCTGCCAATTACAGACGCTCACACGCATGGCTCTGCGCCCGCGCCACGTGGTTCCACCAAAGAATGCCTCACCCGTCGCGACAATCGCCGCGATCACTTCATCCGTTCTTTGGTCGTCCCCAAACCTCACCAAGCCCTGATTGATAACTGGCTCCCACACTATCTCCGCGCCAGGCAAGGAGCCAATCCGCGTAACTAGAGAATGCGCGTGGCGGCAGCAGCGCTCCACCAGTTCCGCCACACCGCTCTTTCCCAACTGGCGAAGCGCGGCGTAGGTTGAGAAGCCGCGCGCCCGCCGCGACCATTCCGGCGTCCAGTCCATTTGATCGCGAGCATTCGCGGCATGCGTCAGATAGGGCGCCCGATACGACATCGAAGCTCGCTGAGCGTCCGGATCGGCCACGAATGCGTATCCGCAATCGTAAGGAACGTTCAACCATTTGTGACCGTCCGTGGCCCAGGAATCGGCCGTTTCCACGCCCTTGACCAGGTGGCGAAACAGCGGACTCGCAGCCGCCCACAATCCAAACGCACCGTCCACGTGAACCCACGCGCCGTATCGTTTCGCGATCGGAATCAACGCCTCGAACGAATCGTAAGCGCCGATGTTCACATCGCCGGCCTGCAACAGCACGATGGCCGGCGATTCCGGATCGGCCCGCAGAGCATCTTCTAACGCATCCGCGCGCAACCGGCCCTGCTCGTCGGTTGGAAGATTTGTGATCTGTTGCAGGCCGAGTCCCAGGAGGCGAACCGCCCGCTCAAATGAGCCGTGACGCTCGCTACTGGTTAGCAATCGTATCGGTGAAGCGCCACACAATCCGCGCTGGTCAACCTCCCAACCGCGCTTATGAAGAACCGCATGGCGAGCGGCCGCGAGACACGTGACATGCGCCATCTGGCAGCCGGTCACCAGTGCAAAGGTGGCCGCGGCCGGAAGCCCGAAGATCTCCTTGAGCCAGGCGCCTGCAACTTCTTCCACGATGGCTGCAGCAGGTCCCGCGGCGTAATGTGCCGCATTCTGATCCCACGTGGCGGTCAGCCAGTCGGCCGCAAGCGCCGCCGCCAACGACCCGCCCATTACCCAGCCAAAAAATCGCCCACCGGCGGAAGCCATGATGCCGCCTTCGACATCCGCCGCCAGTTCCGTGACTACTTGCTCGGGAGGAATCCCGGCGTTATTCAATGGCTTCTCGAGACGGCTCCGCAGTTCATCCAGCCCCGCCGTGGGTGCGACCGGAAGCCGGTCCAATTGATCCAAATAAGACAGAGCGAGGCGTGACGCCGCTTCCAGTGGTTGGCGAAATTGCACCCCTACAGTGTAGAGGGAATTGACGAGTGACAACTATCCGGAAATTGCGGTCAAATGCCAGGTGGGGCGGACCTCCTGGTCCGCGGCCGACGCCCACGTCGGCCTGCTGCTGAGAGCGGGTCCTGGGGGACCCGCGCGGACCAGGGGGTCCGCCCCACCAACGCTGTTGAAGATCGGGGTCGAGAAGAGTCTCGACCCAGCAGGCATGAGTGCCTGCGCCACAGGGTTTTAGCGCTCAGCCGCTTGCGCCATCACTTCTTCCATCAGTTCGAAGAGTTGGTCGGGCTGGATTGGCTTTGAAATATAGCCAGTCATTCCGGCCTCGATACATTTATCGCGATCGCCTTTCATGGCATGCGCCGTCATCGCGATGATGGGAGCTGAGCGAAGCCCTCTCTGCTCCCGCTCGCGCAGAATCCGCGTGGCCTCCAAGCCGTCCAGCTCAGGCATCTGAATGTCCATCAGAATCAGATCGAAGCTCTCTTTTTCGATGGCGTCCAAGGCCGCTTGGCCATCGCCTACCACCACTACCTTGTGCCCACGCGCCTGCAACAGGCGCACCACCAACAACTGGTTCACTCGATTGTCTTCAGCCAGCAGAACTTTCAGCCGCTCCCGTGACGCGGCACGCCGGACAGCCTTCTCCACAGGACGCTTTTGCGGAGCCAGGTCGAGCTCCGAACAAATGCCGCAGCGTATCTGGAACGAGAACGTGCTGCCTTCCCCTTTCGCGCTCCTCACCGACATGCTGCCGCCCTGCAGCTCCACCAGGCGCGCGCAAATCGCAAGGCCCAATCCGGTGCCTCCATATTTTCGTGTCACCGATCCATCCGCCTGCCGGAAGGGCTCGAAGATCACCTTCTGTTGCTCTCTCGATAGCCCGATGCCGGTATCAGACACGTCGAATCGAATAGTTGCTGCGCCGTCGTGCTGCTCCTCCAGCCGCACCTGAACCCGCACCGATCCGGCTTTGGTGAACTTTAATCCGTTGTTGATCAGGTTCAGTAAGACCTGACGCAACCGGTGCGGATCGCCCACCAATTGATCCGGAACCTCGGGATGCACGGTGGCCGAAAGCTGCAACCCCTTTTCACGCGCCACGAATTCCAGCGTATTCACCGCTGCCGTAACGCAATGCCGCACCGAAAACGGAATAGATTCCAGCTCCAGCCGGCCAGCCTCTATCTTCGAGAAATCCAGGATGTCGTTCAGCACCGTCAATAACGAATCCGCGGATGTTTTTGCTACCCGCAGATTCTCCCGCTGATCGTCATCCAGGTGCGTCCCGAGCACCAGCCCCATCATGCCCAAAACGCCGTTCATCGGAGTGCGGATCTCATGGCTCATATTGGCCAGAAACTCGCTCTTGGCGCGGCTGGCCTCTTCGGCCCGCAACTTCGCCTCCGCCAGCTCCGCGGTGCGATCGCGCACCTTGCGATCCAGATCGGCCAACAAAGCGCCCCGCTCGTCGTTCAAGCGCTCCCGATCCGCCAGCGCTTCCTGCAACTGCTGGTAGGATTCGTTCAGACGCACCGACATCTGATCGAAATCGTCCACTAGCTGCTCCAGCTCGGCGGGCGCCTGAGCCGGTAACTGCACTTTCTGCGGCGGATCGCCCTTCATGGTGAACTGCCGGACACGCTTCACCAGCAACTCCAGAGGCGCCGTGATGCCGCCGCCGATCACGCGCGCGAACAAGAGCGAAAGCCCTATCGCACCCAGCAGCCACGCCGCTGTCAGCATGTAATAGCGCTCGGTTTGCCGGTGAATCTCAGAGAGCGGCTGCTCCACCAGAACGCGCCAATTGGTAGCTGGCCAGATGGCGTGGCTCACCAGGTATTGTGCATTGCGCCCCTTGGAATCAGAATGATCCAGGGCGAACGACGCGCGGCCAGCCGCCTGCCGCGAGCCTTTCACCAGCGGCGCGTTGTCCATGGATTCGAGCGCCCTGTAATCGCCCTTGCGGCTGGAGTAGATCACGCGGTTGCGCTGATCCAAAATCAGAATCGCAGCGCTGTTCAACGTCCGATAGTTCTGATTGAACTGCTCGAAATGAGAAAGCCTGAGAGAACCCGCGAGAATCCCGAACAATTCACCGTTTTTGGTAAAAAGCGGCGCGGTTATGGAGACAACGGGCTGTAATGAGGCACGGCCCAGGAACACATCCGAAACCTGGGAGCGCCGCGTCTCGATGGTTTTGAGGAAGTACTCGCGATCCCGCAGTGTGGCGCTCTCAGCATAGGGCGTTCCCGGCTTCGAAAGCATTGATTTACCATCCGCTCCCAGAAGTGGATGCACGCTGACGGGCACTCCCTCGGCATTGGCGACGATCAGCGTTTGAAAACCTGGATAAACCGCATGGCTTTGCTGCAACCGGATATTTAACGTATCGGGATCAAGCCGCCCTTCGTTGGTGATGGCCTGGGAAAGCGAGATGATGGCTTGCTGGTGGCGCGTCACGTACTCTTCAAGATCTTCCCGGATGGCCGTCGCGGCCTCGTGCAACCGCTGGCCGGCTTCCGTTTCCTGATGGTCGGCGTACATCTGGCCGTTCACAATGTTGAGCAACATCATCGGCACCATCGCCACCAGCAGAAAGCCGTGCACCAAGTGCGCGCGCAACGGCTGCCGCTCGATGGTGGTGGATGCTCGGCTGCAATATCTCTGAACTACCGGAAGGCTGATCAGGATTTCAGCCAGCATCACGTTCAGCAAGCCGTTCACCGGATGTTTCACGGCCACCACCCAGCCTTGCGGCGATGGAAGGTTCAACACCACGATATAGAGCAGGATCGCGAGCGGGGTCCCGATCGTAGCCCAGTAGATCAGGTCCGCAATGATTGGAGGGAGCCGCTTCTTTTGCGCCAGCCAGCCCACCACCGGGGCGTCCAGAATCAGGATCAAAGCCGTTACCGGATGCTCGCATAACACCATCGCGGGCAGCGCTGTGATCGAGGCTGCCAGCAGGCCATAGAACGGCCCGTAGAGCAGCGCGATGGCCAGGTGGAATACGCCGCCAAAAAGCAGCGTCGCACCGGTGAAGATTGTGATGTGCGTGAGGTTCGCCGCCAGGCCCAGAAGCCCGAAGACAACGGTAACGATTAGACTCCGGGCGGAGCGTCCTTCAGGGGGCACAGCTATTGTTCGACCGTTACGCCTCAGTACTTTAGGCTACGATTGATTCATGATCACCCCGCTTGAGGTTACCGAATACAACTCCTACTATGGCCGCTATGTCTCGCTTATTCCAGGCGGCGATCTGACCCAGACGCTGGATGCCCAATTGGCCCAGTCACTCCCGATGCTGGGCGCCATCGGCGAGCAAAAATCGCTATATCGCTACGCCCCCGGCAAATGGAGCATCAAAGAGGTTCTTGGACACTTAATCGACGCCGAACGAATCTTCACCTACCGGGCCCTCCGGTTCGCCCGCAGAGACCCGACTCCCCTGCCCGGCTTCGATCAGGATCCTTACGTTGCCGCCGCTAACTTCGATTCCCGCCCCTGGAACGATCTAATCGCGGAGTTCGATCACGTTCGCCGCTCCACCATTCTTTTCTTTCGCTCCCTTACGCCGCAGGATCTGCTCCGATCTGGCACGGCCAGTCAAAACTCCATCACAGTCCGCGCTCTTGGTTACATCATCGCCGGCCACGAGCTGCATCACCTGGGGATTCTGCGGGATCGTTACCTGTAACCGAAAACACTGGTCTCGGATGGACGGACGTTTCGTGGGGCGGACCCCTTGGTCCGCGCGGGTCCCCCTGGACCCGCTACCTCAAGCATCGACAAATACCGCCAGCAGGCCGACGTGGGCGTCGGCCGCGGACCAGGGGGTCCGCCCCACTTTGGAGTGCGTGCGCTACATTTGCGGTTCCCGGCTGCAGGCGTTTACGATACGCTGATAGATTGATGGACGAAAAAAAGATCCTCACCAAACTCCGTGAGATCTGTCTGGCGCTGCCCAAGACCAGCGAGACGGTGACGTTCGGACACCCTACCTTTCAGGTTGGGACCAAGACCTTCACCGTGCTTGAAACATACAAAGGCGAGCTATCCATCTGCGTCAAGGTCGGCAAGAAAATGCAGCCGATTTTTCTAGAGGATTCCCGCTTCTACCGCACTCCTTATGTGGGCCAGCACGGCTGGGTATCGCTCCGAGCCCATACCCGCCTCAACTGGGAAGAAATCGACGAACTGGTCCGTGGGAGCTACGAAATGGTGGCCTTCAAAAAGAAGCGCGGAGGGAAACCAGCCCCGGCGAGGCCGCGGTGACAGCGGACCGCGCTGGCCGCACTGTCGCTATCGGCAGCATGCTGGTCAGCGCGGCCTTGGCCACCGCGAAGATTGCGGTCGGCCTCAATGCCAATTCCACCGCCGTGGTTTCGGATGGCCTGGAATCCGTGGGCGATGTGCTTACCTCAGGCCTGGTGTTGTTCGGACTGCTGATAGCCGCCAAGCCCCCCGATGCTCAGCATCCCTACGGTCACGGGCGCCTGGAAACCCTCAGCGCATTGGTGGTTGGCATGATCCTGATCGCATCCGGCTCGCTGATTGCGTTCCGATCGCTCCAACGCGCCTGGGAATCGCAGCACGCCCCGGCTGCCTACGCGGTGTGGCCGCTGATCGCATCCATCGCCGTCAAGAGCGCGATGAGCCTCTCCAAATGGCGTCTGGGCCGCAGGATTCGTAGCGCCGCTCTCACCGCCGATGCCTGGCATGACACTGTCGACATCCTCTCCGGAACGGTCGCCCTCATCGCCGTAGCCATTACGCTCGCCGATCCTGTTCGCTTCGCCGCGGCCGATCATCTAGGTGGCTCGGCCGTCGGCTTCATCGTCATCTTCGTCGGTATACGCGTGGTTCGCGACACTACGCTGCAATTGATGGACACCATGCCTGACGCGGAGGACATGCAACGCATCCGTGAGGTCGGCCTCAGCGTCCCCGGCGCACTGGGGATCGAGAAATGTTTTGCCCGCAAGACCGGCCTGCAATGGCACGTCGACTTGCACCTGGACGTGGATCCAGCCATGAGCGTCTTCGCGTCCCACGAGATCGCCAGTGAAGTTCGAGCCCGCATTCGCGAGAAGCTGGATTGGGTGGCCGATGTCCTGGTGCACGTCGAGCCTCACATGCTGGATACAATCTCAAACAGCAGGCATGGAAAATCGTGAAATCGCGCGGCTGCTTTCCGAAGTAGCCGACCTGATGGAAATTGGCGCCGAGGATGGCTTCCGCATCCGCAGCTACCGCAATGCCGCCTCTACCATCGAGAGCTATCCGGAACGCATTGACGATATCCTGCGCAATCCCGAGCGCAAAGTCACCGATATCCCAGGCATTGGTAAAGGCATCGCGGCCGTTCTCGAGGAAATCGGTCAGCGCGGAACATTTCAAAAGCGCGATCATCTGCTCGAGCAATACCCGGCCACGCTGCTCGAGCTGCTGCGCATCCAGGGCCTTGGATCGAAGGGCGTCGCGCTGCTTTACCAGCACTATAAAGTGGCCACCATCGACGATCTGGAACGGATCTGCAAGGAGCAAAAACTGCGCGAGCTGCCCCGCATGGGCGCGAAGCTGGAGGAGAAGGTCCTCAAATCCATCGCGCAATACCGCCAGCGAGCGGGCCGATTCCTGCTGAGCTTCGGCAAGAAAACCGCCGACGAACTGATCCCGTATTTGTCGGAAACCGGCGGCCTGGATCAAATCGCGGCTGCCGGCAGCCTTCGGCGCGGCAAGGATACTATCGGCGATCTCGATCTCCTTGTCACCGGGCCAAAGGCGCCCGAAGCCTTGGAGCGCTTCGTGAACCATCCCAAGGTCCACGCGGTTCTGGGCAAAGGTCCCAACAAAGCCAGCATCCAGTACGGACTGGAAGGCTTGCAAGTGGATCTGCGCGCCCTACCGCATGAAAGCTACGGCGCGGCGATGCAATATTTCACCGGCAGCAAGGAACACAACATCATCCTGCGCCTGCGCGCTCAGAAGCTCGGGCTGACGCTCAATGAATACGGGCTGTTCCGCGTGGATAACGAGCAGCGCGTGGCGGGCGAAACCGAGCAGGATGTGTACGCCCAACTTGGCCTCGCATGGATTCCGCCGGAGCTGCGCGAAAACTGCGGCGAGATTGAGGCAGCCCTCGAAGGACGCCTCCCGAAACTGGTGGAGCTTTCCGATATCCGTGGCGACCTACACATGCACACCACCGAGACCGATGGCCGCGCCTCACTCGAGGAAATGGCCGAAGCCGCCCGCGCCCTCGGCTACGAATACATCGCCATCACGGACCACTCTAAAGCTCTCGCCATGGCCAACGGCCTGGATGAAACGCGAGCAGTGGCGTTCGCCAAGCGAGTGCGCGAGCTGAATAAGAACGGGCTCGGTATCCACATTCTTTCGGGATTAGAGTGCGACATCCGCCGCGACGGCGAAATGGATCTCGCCGAAGACGCCTTGGCTGAACTCGATATTGTGGTCGCGAGCGTCCACAGCCACATGAATCTAGAATCCGCCGAGATGACCGATCGCATGCTGCGCGCGCTTGAATCCCCTAACGTTCGCATCCTAGGCCATCCCACTGGCCGCATCCTGATGCATCGCGATGCTTATCTCTTCGATTTTGAGCGGGTCGCCGCAGAGGCAGCTCGCCGCAATGTGTACCTTGAAATCAACGCCAGCCCCGAGCGCCTGGATTTGGGAAGCGCACACATCCGGACCGCAAAATCACTCGGCGCCAAGTTCGCTATCTCAACCGACGCCCATCAGACCAAGCACCTCGGATTCAATATGCCCTTCGGCGTCACTACAGCGCGTCGAGGATGGCTCGAACCCGGCGATATATTAAATACCCTTTCACTCAAACAACTACATGAAGCTAATATCATCCGTATTAAAGTGTAAAAACAAGCTCTTTTCTGTTACTCAGGATCACGTGGTGGATCCGAGCGGCTTTGAAATCCACCGCGCCATCGTTCAGCATCCAGGATCGGCTGTAATGATGGCGGTGGACACTCGCAAACGCATTCTCCTGGTGCGCCAATATCGGGTTCCGGCTCGCGCTTATTTATGGGAATTACCGGCCGGAAAACTGGATGCTGGAGAAACTCCGCTCCAAGCCGCGCGCCGCGAGCTGATCGAAGAAACCGGCTATCGCGCCAAACACTGGAAAAAGTTGGTTGCATTTTACCCCAGCCCCGGCTTCGTCGCCGAGAAAATGACTATTTTTCTCGCCACAGGGCTGACCGCCGGCGAAGCCACTCCCATGGACGACGAACGCATCGAAACCCGCTGGTTCACTTCTGAAGAGATCGAGCAAGCAATCCGGTCAGGAAAAATCGTGGACGGCAAGACCATGCTAGGCTACCTTATCTGGAAGCTGAGCCGCGACCGGAAGGAAGCGTGACGAGCATGCCAGGGCCCGAGCATGCTCGTCACCTTGACGCCCGCCCACAGGTGGACGAACTTCTCGGCCAATGTAATCCAAATGCTGCGCGCAGCAAGCAAGAGCGCGCATGGCTCCGTAACAAGCCGGTTGGCCTGACCGGTTCTTCCGATCACAAGCGGCGGGAATCTCGCGCGGACCGCAGGATTTGCCGTGCGGCTGGGCGGGTGCCGGAACAAAGACGATGGGAGTTGTCCGTTCTGATCAACCCCGCGCGCTCGATCTCACCCCACGCGGCGGCAGAAAGCCGGAAGCCCCCGCGATTATCGATGAGGTATTGGCGAGGCTGGCCCATTTTTGAATACAGCATCGATAGCAATGGACCACCGGTATAACTAGAGTTATACTATGGGCATGAAGACTGCCGTGTCGATGCCCGATAGTCTATTTCGCCAGGCGGAGGCCGCCGCCCGCCGCCTCAGGGTTTCAAGAAGCCAGCTCTACGCCACCGCGATTGCGGAGTTCCTGGACCGTCGGCAAACGAATACCGTCACGGAACGCTTGAATGAATTGTATTCGCGCCGGCCGGCTAAGGTGAATGTGGCGTTGCATCGCGCCCAGATCAAGTCCCTCGACAAGGATTCCTGGTAGCCGCGATGGATGAGATTCAGCGTGGTGAAGTCTGGTGGGCCGATCTTCCCGAACCGCGCCGCTCGGAGCCAGGATACCGGCGCCCCGTACTGATCATCCAGGCAGATTCCTTCAACCGCAGCAGGATTCAGACAGTTTTGGTCGCGGCGATTACAAGCAACCTCGGTCTTGCGGACGCCCCAGGAAACGTCTTGCTGCCTGCCCGGTCCTCCGGCCTTCCCCGCGACTCGGTGGTCAACGTCTCTCAGGTGCTAACTCTTGACCGCAGTTTCCTCACCGAACATGCCGGCACGTTGCCGGCGCGCCTGCAGGGATCCGTCGATGCTGGTCTGCGCTTAGCACTACAGCTCTAGTGGGGCAAAGACGGCCGAAAAAAAATCGCGGCTCGAACCCGAGCCGCGATTTTGTTTAAACTACTGAAAGTCTGCTTTAGAAGTAAACTCGCAGACCAATCTGGATGATTCGCGTGTAATTCGCCGATGCGCCCGATCCGCCGCTAAGCGTGATCTTCTTTACGATCCCGAAGAAGACCTCTACGGCCGGCCTGAAGTTCCGGTAACTAAAAGGGGCGCTCCGACGGGTTCCCCGAAGCGCCCTCAGTTATTTCCAGCTCCTGCGACTCGCCGGTTAGAACCGGAGCCGCAAGCTGAACGTAAGCTGCCGCGGCGTGTTCACTTGACCACCGTTGGGGTTGTTCGAACCGAGCACGCCGAAATCTGCCGGATCGCCAACCCCCAGGTACGGATCGTTCAGAACGACGTGATTGAACACGTTGACGAATGAGAAGGACAAGGTTGCAGAAACCCGCTCACGGAACAGGTTGATGTCCTTGGCAACGTTCATATCCATGTTCCAGCGAGCCATGCCGCGAATCTGGCCGGTCGATCCGCAACTGGTGTCGAAGCCCAGGATGCAAGGCCTGAACTGGGCGAAGATTGCCGCCGGATTGGAGAACATATTGATATTGTTTCCGCCGTTGGCAAGGTTGCTGTTGACGCCCGCGCCCGAAGCGCTGTTCGGGATGTTGATGTTGTAAATGGCTGTGCTGCCGCCAGTAAACTTGCCAGCGAGAACCCCGCCATCATATGTGCCACCGGTTTGGGTTTCCCCGAACGACTCGGATGGGCCCAAAGTATTACCGCCGCCGTTGAGGTTATAAAGGGGCAGCGGCGCGCCGCTGATGGCGGTGAAGATGGGAGCGATCCTCCATCCGCCGAGCAAATGCCCGACGACGCCCCTCTGCGACCGGAAGAACGGCTCCGACCACAGCAAGGTCTGGGTGTAGGTGAACTTGTAGTCCCACCACTGCGGACCGTACATCGATTGGCGGACGTTGTAGGGGTTGAGCACAGTATATTCCGATGTCGCCTGAGACTGGTTGCCCGTACCGAGCGAGCGTCCCCAGGTGAAGTTCGACAGCGTCGTCACACCATGATAGTCCTGCGCCTTGAACGTGGTGTAAAGCGCATTGTAGTTGGAATAGCCGGAGCTATCGTCGGCGAAGATACCCGACGCCTGGCCGGAAGGGAGCCCCAGACTTTGGCTGCTCGGAATGGTCCGGCCCAGTTTCCAGGAGGAAGCACCGCTGAGAGCCGACCACAACTGGAACACCTGCGTCTGGCTGATAAAGCTGTTCATATTCGCGTTCTTCACAATCGCCGCCGTGCAGCTTCCGAAGCCGGCGCAGAACGACGAGTTCGCTCCACCGAGCGCCGCTTCAAAGAACGGTTGCGGAGAAGGTGTGCCGCCGGCCGCGACCGCAAAGTAGGTAGCAGCGTAGGCTTGCGCGAAGCTTTGGCCGTTCAGCGTCATCATCGTCGGCACGGCATCCAGATCGCGCTGCATCCACTCATGGGTGATGATGCGGCCGATGTAACCGGTTTCAAACAGCAATTTCGGCCTAATTTCGCGTTGGATGCTGAAGTTGAAGTTGTACGTCGCCGCAGGCCGGAAGCTGGGATCGAGTACCGAAGCCGCGCCCGCCGCCGGCGATCCATTGGTACCGGGATAGGACGGCTGGGGCAGCGTGGTCGTCGGAGTCGGTATAGGCGCCGTCAGACCGTCGGTTCCAATGCGGAACGCAGTCGCCGGAGTAACCCCGCCGCTGCCAAGACACTGGCCGGTCTTGGAAGCGCCAATGCAGGAAACCGGCTGGCCGAGACCTACTCCGAGGAGGGGAATCAGCACCAGGCCAACGCCGTTCAGACGGCTATAGATCTGGCCGTATCCGCCCCGAATGACGGTCTTGCCGTCACCGAAAACTTTGTTCAGAATGCCGTCGCTGAAGTGCGGGTTCCAGGCCAGCGCCACGCGTGGACTCAGGCCGCCGTAGAACGGATTGAATGGATACTTGTGGCTGGCGCCCGAGACATTGGCGATGGTCGAAAAACCGATAATCGGGTTGTATACCTGACCCTGCAGCGCCTCAGCCGCCTTGGTTGCGAAATAATTGGAGAAATTGATCGGATGGCCGGAGGAGTCCACCAACTCCACCTGCTTGCCACTCTGCTCCACCGGTGGCATCTCGATCTGATAGCCGAGACCGTAGGTCAAGGTGAGACTCGGCTTGATGTGCCAGGAATCGGTAATGTAGATGTTGTAGAAGTCGATGGTGCTCTTGTCGAACATCGGCGTTCCCGCCGGGTTCAAAGTGAGCTGGGCGCCGGTCCGGGTGAACAACTGTTGCGGCTGGTTGACGATACCCAGAACCTCGGAATAGTACTTGTTCCAGGTGCTGACCTGGCTGGCCGGGAGACCCACCGGATAGTTCGCCGACGAGTATTGGATGCCCGAACCGCTCCCGATCTGGTACACCGGCGAGGTGTTGATGCCCTGGCCGTTGTCGTTCCGATCGTGATAGTCGAAATTCCTTTGGAAGTTGCCGCCAAACTGAACGACGTGATTGCCCTTGATCCAGGTCATGTCGTCTTTGATCAGAGAGTCATGACCGTCCCAGAACCGCTGGCGAGTGTTCTGATTGTTGACGTTGTAGGGGATCAGCGCGTTGGCGGTCTCGCCGCCGATTTCGAGCGCTCCACCCAACCCCGGCAGTTGCGGCGGTGCGGCCGACGTCGCCCATTGCCACCAAATCCTGGTGTAGTTGTAAGTGAAACTGTTCGTCAACGTCGGGCTGATGGTGGTGGACAATCCACCCACCAGGAAATCCGGCTTCTGTGGGCGCGGAGCCTGCGCCGAATAGACGCCGAACTTATCGCCCGGCAACGCGCCGCCGATGTCGAGCTGGTTGGTGGTCAATTGACTGAGTGCATAGTAACGGTAACTGCTAAAAAAGCGCCACTTTTCACCGAAGTCATGGTCGACACGGCCGACCAGGAACTTGCTAGTCGTCGGAAGAGACACCTGACCCTGGAAGCCCTCCACGTTGTGGGCATCGCCCGTGTTGAAGTTGTTCGGCTGCGGCATGAACTTGTTCCAGAGCTGCGAAACCAGGGAATTGATACCAATCCCGCGCGGATCGCAAGCTCCTGCGCCGCAGGTGGCCGGTTGATAGGTCACTCCATTCACCGTCACCGGGAAGGGATTGATATTGAAGGGAACGTATGTGCCGGCTTCGTTGATCTGAATGACGCCGGCGCGCAACGTGTCCGTAGGCACCGGCTTGTTTTCAAGCGCCGATTGGGGAAAGTTGAAGCCTTCGTAGCCGAAGAAGAAGTATGTCTTGCCGCCCCAGAAACTCGGCAGCATCGGACCACCGACGGTACCGCCGTATCGGTTGCTGTGGGTGATCGGAATCGGCGTGTAGCCGAGGTCTCCGCTGGGCGTGTGGTTGTTGTCCCAGGTGTTGGCCCCGCCCACGTCGGTCGACGAATAGTAATAATATCCCGTTCCGTGAAATTGGTTCGTACCGCGTTTGGTCACCACACTGACCTGCGAGCCGGAAGAACCGTTGAAGTCGGCCGTTTGTCCGGCGGTTGCCACCTTGAATTCTTCAATCGTGTCCACCGGTGTCGGAAGCACGCCACTCGGAGGGTTGCCCTGACCGGCAAAGGCATTGCGGCCGTAGCTTCCGGTGTAGTCCACCATACTGCCGTCCATATCGTTCGAGTTGTTGCCGCCGTCCAGTTGGAACGTGTTCTGGTCGTACATCGCTCCGGCGACCGAGCCAGTCGGCGAAACGCCCGGCTGGTAAAGCGCCAGGCTCGAAGAGTCCGAGCCGAAGATCGGAAGGTAGGTGAGGGAGTCTCCGGTTACAGTGGTACCGACCGTGGCATTGACGGTCTGTAATTCAGCGCCCGCCGACCCCCTGACCTCCACCACGTTGCTCAACGCGCCGACTTCGAGGACGGCGTTGACGCTGAGGATCTCTCCCACCTGGACTGCCTGTTGATTCACCCTGTGGGCGCTGAAACCGCTCTTGGTGAACGTGATGTTGTAAGTAGCCGGCGGCACGTTGACAAAGATGTAGCGTCCCACTCCGTTGGTTGAAGCGGTGAGCGTGGTGTTGGTTGACGAATCGGTCAACTTGATTTCCACGCCTGGAACAATTGCGCCTTGTTGGTCAGTAACTTGACCTTGCACGGTGCCGGATGCTGAGGTTTGTGCCACGGCGGAAACGCTGCAAAAAGTAAGCAGCATGGCCGTAGCAATAGCTAGCCAACAGATAGACTTGCTCATTTTGTCCCTTTCCCCACTAACAAGATTACAAATTAGCCAACCAACAGATTTGGGACATTTTACGCCAATCCGTGGGGTAATGTCAATGCTTTAATAAAAATGATCTTCGGCTGATATAGATCCAGCGAGGGGGATGTTGCGTTGCATCGGGCGGAAAAGCAAAATCCCCGGAGCAGCCTGATGGGCACCCCGGGGACTGGATTTGAATCTATGCTTGTTTAGAACGTGATGCGGCCGAACACCTGAAGGAATCGGGAATTGCTGCCGTAGAACTGATCGAAGCGGCCGAACAGCGGGTCGCTGGGAACCAGGTCGTTGCGTGCGTTGATGTAGCCGTTGGATTGAACGTCGTTGATGTAGCCGCCGGTAAACTGCGGGTGATTGAAGACATTGTACGCTTGCGCGCCGAGTTCGAATGCGTACCGCTCACCGATGCTGAAGCGCTTCTTCAGAGCCATGTCGATATTATTGATCCGGTGAAGCGGGAACGTATTCCGTCCTGCGTTTGCCAGCGCCCCGGAACCCGCCACGATGTAGCGGGCGTTCGAATTGTCGGCAACGTAAGCTACGATGGAGCCACTCGTTGTCGCGACCTGACCCTGCGCGTTGTAGCCGGTTACGCCCGAGCCTACATTCGCTTGACCAGCGGTATTTATGATTGTTCTGTCACCAGCGCTATCCCCGTTGAGGTTCGAGTCCAGATTGCTCTGTACGGTGGCGTATTCCGGTGATTCGAACGTGTACGTTCCGGCGATATTCCAGTTGCCCAGGATGTTCTTCATGAACCAGTTGCCGTCTTTGAAGGGCCTGAATTCATAGACGGGCGTGAACGTGAAGCGCTGCCGCCGGTCGAGCGCGGAACTGGCCCAATCGGCCTTGAGGTTTTGGAAATCCTGAGCGCGGCGCGGACTCAGGTAGGTGGAGAAATTGGTCGCGGTTGCGTCGTCCTCCAGGTGGCTCCAGGTGTAGGCTGCAATGAAAGTCAGCCCGTTCGAGAAGCGGCGGTTCAACTGCGTTGCCAGTCCGTGATACGTAGAGCTGGCTTGCGGAGAATAGCCGACGATGCTCGCCTGCGAGCCAGACGTAGCGAGCTCGTTCGTAGGTTCGGCAGCGGTTCCGCCCGGCACAATATAAGACTTTACATCCGCCAGGGTCTTGGTCAGTGAAGCAAAGGTGGATGCGCTCGGCATCGTGACGAAGGTTGGAATGTAGTTGGATGGCGAGACCCGTGCGAATATGTTCGACCGAGTCTGGTTCCATAGGTGCACGCCTCTGGTTCCGACGTAGCGAGCTTCAAAGGTGTAGTTGTGCTTGAACACGTGTTGAACGCCGAGGGTCCAATCGAGTCCATAGGGCCGCTTGCCGCCGTAGGTATACGAAGCCACCGGACCCAGCGCGGCCGCCTGAGTGGTCGGCAGAGGTACAGCGGATCCCGGCAAGCCGCCGGCCGCAAGAAAACCAGTGGGGGCGCACTTTACGCCAGGGCAATCGTTGGTCTGCTGGAAGTACGGCGGAGCCGAATTGGCAGTCAGATTCGAATACACCAAGTCATAAGCCTGGCTGAAGCCCCCTCGGATGGACCAGGCGCCTTCCTTGCCCGGCGAGTACGCAAACCCGATTCGCGGGGCAAAATTGGTCTTATCGTAGGTTGGCTTTTGGAACGAGATGATTCCGGGGACGCTGGCCACCGCGCTCTGATCCTGGTAGCGCGAAGCCACTGGAACCGTCACGTATTCGTAGCGCAAACCGAGATTGATGGTCAGATTGGGACGAATACGGTAATCGTCGTTGACGTATGCGGCGCTCTGCAGGAATCCAACCGGATAGCTGGTGGCCCCAGCGCTACGCTCTCCAAGTACGTCCGGCGCGTTGTCGAAAAAGTACAGTGAGCTGGAACCGTATTCGTAATTTCCGGTTACACGCTGGATAAAGTAGTTGGTGGCAATCTCATCGATAAAGCTGCCGCCGAACTTCAAGGTGTGCTTACCCCATATCTTGGTCACGTTGTCGGTCACCTGAAACAGGTCTTGGGTGGAACCGGTGGGGCCTTGGGTGGGTCCGAAGGTCAGGCTGTTCAGATCATCGAAGGTGAGCACCGGGAAGGCATCCAGGCCAGGGAATGTCAGGGAGGTACCCGGAGTTTCGTTCACGTTGCGGCTAAAGGAAATGCGAAACTCGTTTTGCAGGGTCGGCGCAAAGTTGTGGAATTCCGACAACGTGTACATGTAGTTGTTAAACGGTGATAATGCGTTGAACGTCGGCACTTCTGCGGTCGAAATCCCCTCATTCTTGTTGTAGATCCAACGTCCGCGGATCTGGTCTTTGTCGCTCATGTTGTAATCGAGCGACACCAGCGCGTTGTAGCTGTTGGTGTAGGCGGGATTGGGGAACGAGATTGTCCCGATTGGAATATTGAAGGTAGGAGCACCTGCAACATTGGGGTTTTGAACCGGGATCGTCCCCTGATCGTTGGCGGGCGCCGCGGGAACGTACTTTTGGAACTGCGCCAGGTTGGTGGCGCTGATTCCCGGGATGCCGGCGAGCGTTGAGTAGCCCGCCGCGGTGGGAGCAAAGAGCGCCTGTCCAGGCACCGCCGCAAACCCGACGGGGTTGTACTCGAAGTTCCCGAAATAGAACAACTTATTCTTAATGATGGGTCCGCCGATGCTGGCGCCCAACTTGTTGTTGTCATAGCGGGGCGGCGATGTGTATCCGCCCAACACCTGCGTCGAGGTCAAAGCATTGAGGTCCCGATTCTGTAAGTACTCGTAAATGGCCCCGTGAAGCTGGTTGGTTCCGCTCTTCACGATGGTGCTAAAGATGCCGCCCGACCCGCCGCCAAACTCCGGCGCGAATTGATTCTGAAGCAGCGTAAATTCGCTGATCGCTTCGTTGGAGACATAGACCAAAAAAGCTGGATTGTAATAGTTGTTGTTGCTCTGGCCGTCCAGGAAAAAGGAGTTGTTGTCCGGCCGCTGACCGGCCACTGCCGGGCCAAATCCTTGGCCGACACCGCCCGAGGTAGAGACGCCGGCACCCAGCAGCGCAAGGTTGTACACGCCAGAACCCTGTGCAGCCTGAGGCAGTTCCAGCACTTGGGTGGTTGTGAACGTCGACTGCAGTTGGGCCGTTGTCGTATCGATGGACACGGCGCTCGCGTTCACCTCTACAGTTGTGCCCACCTTCCCAACAGACAACGTCAGATTGGCTGTCACGATCGTGTTCAGAACCAAATCGACATTTTTCAGAGTGTCGGTAGTAAACCCGGTTACGGAAGCAGTCACCGTATAGCGGCCGACCGGCAGATTGCTGAAGCGATAAACGCCACCCGCATTGGTCTGCGTGGTGCTCTGCACGCCAGTATCGTCGTTGGTTGCGATGACGGTGGCGTTCGGAATCGCCGCACGGCTCGAGTCAAGAACTGTTCCGGTCAGATCGCCGCTGATCGCTTGCGCGTACGCGGACTGTGAATAAAAAAAGCTGAAGCAAAGGCAGAAAACGCTCAGTGCCAACAACGAGAATGTTTTCATAAAATTGTTCCCCTTCCCCACTAACAGAATTACGGATTAGCGACTAACACGATTTTCGCTTATTGTACGCCGATCCGTGGAGCGATGTCAATGATGCTATTGAAGTATGTCGTCGACTGACCCAGATCCATGGATTGGTATTCGGGATGTTCTTACTGTTGTGCCGCTTACCGTTTTTTGTATGGCCACTACAATTAATAGGATGGCCTGTTCGCGACTCAACCAGCTCATCCTGTCCAAAGTCTGTGGGCCACTTTGAATGCCTGCCCGCCGCCGGATTGCAGGAGGCTGGCCGACATAAATGTGGAATTTCTCGAGTGCGCATTCCGAGCCGCGACCGGAAGGAAGCGATAGAGAGATGGCATAGCCCGACCAGTACTGGTAGCGCTTCCTTCCGGTCGCGGCTCGGTTTTTTCGTACATTCGTACAAGCTTTCCATATTTGTGTCGCGCATCCTTTTCCCCTTAGCGAATTTTGCCGACGATGTACGCGAATTTAAGTAAACAACACAACCTCAAACTCGGATGTCTTCACACGACCCTGTTGCAACAATTTTACACGGTGATGGACGCCCGGTCGCGCAGGTTCTGGCTGGCTGGAGCAAGTTTGGACTCCTGGATTCCTCCCCAATGCAAGAGGCAGACCTCAGCATGAGTCTGATATAAGATAGAAAGAACTTGTTATGGTTTGGCGTCTGGCGCTAATCCTGGCTGCTTCGGTATTGGCGAGCGCTGCCGCCGTCGCCACCTATGTAGGAGCAGCAGCCTGCGCGAAGTGTCATGCCGAAGCCTATCGCAAATGGTCTGAGTCGCGGCACAGCAAAATGGTGCAACCGGCCACTCCCCAGAGCGTCCGGGCAGATTTTAGTAGTACTAGCCAGGTTGTGTTGCGAGGGTCCAACTACGGACTGCGCGAGCGCGCCGGCGTCTACTACATCACCGAGTCCTACCTGACCGGCCACCCGCAGGAGCACCGCGTGGATTACACGCTCGGCAACCGCCGCATCCAGCACTACCTGACAACGCTTCCCGATGGACGTATTGTCGTTCTGCCGCCCACCTGGGATGTGCAACGGAAGCAATGGTTCCACAACTTGGATATCGCCGATCCGGACGAGACCGATGATGTCCAGGTGCAGATCTGGAACAAGGGTTGTTATTCGTGCCACGTCAGCCAGGAGGAGAAGAACTACGACAGCCAGAAAGACTCCTACAAAACGGTTTGGCTGAATTCCGGCACCAACTGCGAGCGCTGTCATGGGCCGGGAAGTGAGCACGTAGCCACTTATTCCGCAGACGCTCGGCCGCGGGCGCCGGTGCGCAACATCGTCCTCCAGACCCGTCTTGATCCAGCGCGCAATACCATGGTCTGCGCGCAATGTCACTCTTTTCGCGACATCTACGTGAACGGCTTCTCGGCCGGAGCAAACTACTACGATTTCTTCCTCCCCATCTTGGAATTCAATCAGCCGGCTGACCGCGATCCGGCTTACTGGCCGGACGGACGGACCCGCCGCTTCTCGAACGACGCGTTCGGTTTATGGCAGAGCGAATGCTTTCTGAAAGGCGGCGTCACCTGCGTCGGATGTCACCCCACGCCGCACGAAGTGGATATCGAAAAAAATCCGCAGCTTCGTCCGGATGCTAATGCGCTCTGCACACGCTGCCACGCCGGCATTGGAAAAGCTTTGACGGCTCACACTCATCATGCAGCTTCGAGTACCGGCAGTTCTTGCGTGGAATGCCACATGCCCAGAACCGTGTTGAGCATCAAGGCCCAGATCCGGGATCATTCCATGAGCGTCCCTGTGCCGGAAAATACTATCCGCCACGGCATTCCGAACGCGTGCAACAACTGCCATCAGGATCGCAACGCCGAGTGGACGCTCGCACAGATGAACAGGTGGTACGCTGCCGGCTCGCGTCAAAAGCTCATCAAACGGGCCAACGCGTTCGCTGCAGCACAAGCCGGAATGCCGGAAAGCGTCCCCAGTTGCTGGACATCCTCGAAAAGCCATCGGAGCCGCCGCTGATACGGGCCAACGCGCTCGGCTATTTGAGCAGTTTCCCCGACGATCCAAGAGTTTTTCCCGCGCTGCTCGGCGCGCTCAGCGATCCGGAACCGGCGGTGCGCGTGTATGCGGCGTTGCGGATGAATCCGCGGCCTGCGAATAAGCAGGTAGCGGTGACCGCGCTGGTGCGGGCCTTGGATGATTCCGCCACTACGGTCCGCGTGGCCGCCACGGTGGCGCTGGTCAGTTTGGGAATCAGCCAACTTCCGGGCGAAGATGGAGAACGGTTCGAGCTGGCCAAGCAGGTTTTTCGCGCTCGCGCCGAACTCAATTCCGACGACGCAGCACAACTTCTGGGCGCGGGAAAATTCTACTTGCTCACGGGCGATCCAGTTACCGCCGTTGGCGCACTTCAGAATAGTCTAAAGCTCGATCCTGGAATTCCCGCCAGGTACTACCTCGCTTATGCCAAAGCCCAGCAAGGCCATTTGGATGAGGCCCGCCGAATACTAGAAGCCATCCCGCCCACCGATTCCCAATACGCCAACGCGCAAAATCTACTGAAAACCTTGGCGGCCCATTAGCAGCTCCTTGAACCGAATAACTGAACAACCGATGAACCGAAGAACGGTGTTATGTTCCCGGACACGCCAACGGTGCAGTCAGCATGGTGGTGTCCGGATAACTATAGGCCCCCTGGAACGCCGTGGACGGAACCTGCCTCTCAAACCACTGGAGCAAAGCCTCCACCTGCGGATGATACGTGAACCCATCCACCGTCACCGGAAATGCATTCGTGGCAAGAAACTCCAGCGGATCGCCCGTCTCGAGAATTGACTGGCATTCCGGCGGGCTGCTGCCCGGCGACTGCCAGGACGGAACCACGTTATTCACAAATGGATCGTTCATCCACTCCGTAATCTCGTGGCTGATAAAATTGACATCCGCGCGGCCCGGATCTCCGAAAATTCCCGCGTCCACCCAGGAGGCCGTGGCGAACGTCTGCACATCGTGCCGATTCCCATGCACCGCCTTATCGATGGCCGTGTGGAATCCAAGGACGCAGCAGTTGGTCGGGTCGCCCCCCTGATAGAACAGGGCATTCCGCGTGAGTACAATCGCTAGTTCGTCCAACTGGAACGGCTCGAATTGAAGGATGGTGTTCAACTGCGAAACGAAAAACCCATTGTCAATCAGCGCGAAATATGGCCCACCCGACCCCGCCTGGAAGACTATGGAAAGTCCCACCGGCACCTCGATCTGGACCGCCTGCAGCATCCGCGGTCTGTTAATCAGCGTGTGCCAATCGGGCTTCATCACGTTGAAGAACTCCGCGCGTTGGACGGCGTCGGAAAACTGCGTGTTGCCGGTCCCGTACGATGCAGTTTCGACGTTCGGCCCGTTCACGAACTGCGGAACCACCGTAGCGGCGCCGATCACGATGTTGTTCCCATTCTGGTCCGCATATTCATCGAAGTAAAACTGGATGGTGACCAGCGACGTGTCCACACGCGTACTACCGCCCCGCTTTGGATCGGTCCCAACCATGGTGTAAGGATAGGTGGCGCCGCTGGAAGTGAACGAGCTCGTAAAGTTCGGGACCGAATTCACCCGTTGCTGTTTAGTGGCGGAGTTCCCGTCCGGTGTCAGCTTGTTCGCACTGGTGAATTGGGCGGTCGCGCCGGTTTGGCTCATATAGCCTGGATTCACAATCTGCGGATGTTTTAGCGGATTTGTATTCTGCGCCCAGGCCGTAAGAGAGACCAACAGCGTTATCACCGCGAGTAGTCGCATTTGCACCCCGTTTCTTGGAAACGACTTTACAAAAGCTTAGCATCGCAGGTGAGCGCTGGCAATACTATCGAACCGTTACAAACGCGGGGCGCGCCAGGTCCCGCTGTAGTGCGGTATCCTTTACAGTCTTACGTGAAGATGAGAAAGCAATGATCCCCACTGGTGGCGACGCCCTGTTTGCCATCGCTTTCATGGCGGTCGGAGTTCTGCTAACAGTTGTATTCTTCGCCGCGGGCGCGCTAGTGGTAGTGGGCCATTTCAAACCCAGCCGCAGGTTGCAGCACGCCGGCTTCATTGTGCTGGCCGTTTGGTTTCTGCCAGCCGTCTGCTGGACTTACTATCTTCAGACCTTGATCGAGCATGACCAATACCGCGTCCTGTCAAAACCAGAAGTAGTGTACGGCGTACCGCTCCCGGCCGGCGCGCAGTTAGACTACCGCAAGTGGGCGCGCCGTTTGCAATGGGTCATCTTCCGCGCGCCACAAAGCATCCAAGGCGTGGAGTATGTGGACCAAGTCAACTTCTGTGGACAGCGCGTCTGCAGTGGGACCCTAGCTCGCGACCAGGAGATCCAAAGCCTGCCCTGCCGCGCGCAAACCGTAGTCGGCTATTCGGAGACCACTGGCCACTTGACCGAATGCACGCTGGCGCACTCTTTCGTCCGCCAAGGAGTGACCTGGCCCACCGGGACCACCCTGCGAATTGGATCTGATAAGAACGATAGCTACCTGCTTCCCGCAGGCACGGACCCCATCCGCGTCAACGGTCTTCTGGTCCATTGGGGACTAATCGTTTGGCTCACGCCCGACGGACGCATCCACCAGCTGGATCGCAACCAATCGTTACCCGACGCCGACACGCGCCTGGAGGCGGGCAGTATCCAATTAAAGAGCGATCAATACCGCTTCGGGCTGGACGGGACCATCCACGGCGGCATCCTCGCGCAGGATGCAGTGATCGATGGAAAGCCAAGGAAAGCCGGCGACCCGGTGGTGATTCAGGGTGCCAGTCACTAGCCACCAGCAACCAGCCACCAGCTACCAGCCCCCATCCCCACCAGCGGCTAGCCATTCCTGCATCGCCCGCAGCGCGGCCGCTCGATGGCTCACTTGCATCTTCCGTTCCAGAGGTACTTCACCAAAAGTGGCGTCAAATGGAGGATAAAAGAACAGCGGATCGTATCCGAACCCATTCGCACCGCGTGCCTCTTCCATTAGCCGTCCCTCCACCTCTCCGCGAAATGTATGGATCAGCTCTCCCTCGCGCGCAAGCGCCACTACGCAAACAAACCGCACCGTTCGATCGCGCACGCCTCGCATACGGTCCAGCACCAGCCGATTGTTGGCCTCATCAGTGGCATCCGGACCGGCGAATCGCGCAGAGTAGACGCCGGGCGCGCCACCCAGCGCATCCACCTCCAGGCCCGAATCGTCTACAAACAGATATTCACTGCAATATTTCGAATAATAGCGGGCCTTTTGAACCGCATTCTCTTCGAATGTCGCGCCGGTTTCTTCGCACGGCGGAATTTCAGCTAGGCCGGGCAGCGTGTCCACTTCGAACCGGGCGTCCAAAGCTATGCGAAATTCGCGCAGTTTGCCTTGGTTGGTTGTGGCGCAATACAACCGCAACGCTACAGCTCCAACGCCTGCTTCTGAATCGCGATCAGCTCCAGAATCCCGACCCGTCCCACCTGCACTAGCTCCGCCAACTGCGTATCGTCGAAGGCTGTTTTCTCCGCCGTCGCCTGCAATTCGACGAAGCGGCCGGCCCCCGTCATCACGATGTTCATGTCCACCTCCGCGTTCGAATCCTCGTCGTAACACAGATCCAATATCGGGACGCCCGCCACTATCCCCACGCTGGTGGCCGCCACATGATCCAGCACCGGGAGCGATTTCAAAGCTCCGTACTGCACCAGTTGCTTGAGGGCCAGCACCAGCGCGACGTAGGCGCCGGTAATGGAAGCGGTGCGCGTGCCGCCGTCGGCTTGCAGCACGTCGCAATCGACAATGATGCTGCGATCTCCCAAAGCCGCCATGTTCACCACCGAGCGCAAAGACCGCCCGATCAACCGCTGGATCTCCTGCGTCCGTCCCGATGGATGGCCCTTGGTGACTTCGCGCGGAGTCCTGGTTCCGGTGGCGCGAGGCAGCATGGAGTATTCTGCCGTCACCCACCCCCGCCCGCTT
>CABEDY010000213.1_pt1 | contig 27981 bp, 20 predicted proteins | sample 3423171 | NCBI WGS metagenome assembly CABEDY01 (sample SAMEA5534333, study PRJEB31848) | metagenome | biome: tundra; feature: field; material: soil | place: USA | collected 2013-05 | depth 0.15 m | reverse complement strand
ATTCGGATCGATCACACCCATTTCGGCGGCCTTGTCGATGGCCGCTTTGGAATCCGCCACGATCTGCTCCACATAGGTGTTGTTCACTACGTCGATGGTCCCAACCACGGGCATGGCTACATTTTCGAGTACGGCGTAGCCATCCAGCAGGAAGAACAGCTCTGAATACCCACTCATCATGGTGAATCGTTTTGAGGAACCGCTGACCTGTCCGGCGGTATCGGCGTCATTGAATTCTCGCGGATAGGCCCACACCACGGCCGGGAGCCGCGTGCCTGATTTATAATCCGGCGGCAGGTAAAGTTCGAAGGACAGCGGCACTCCATCGGCGCGCTTGTACGTGACCAGCTCTTTCTTGATGCGGCGGAGTCGAGGCGCCGGATCCTTGAACTCCGTAAGCGAGACTTCCGAAGTTGCGGTTTGCAGGTAGAAATTGGGAGGATCGGTGGGGCTCTCGCGCCGCGTGATGAAGCGGGAGCCTTGATCGTCAAGCACGGCTTCTACGGTCTCGTATTTGTCTTCCGGACAGTGGAACAGCCGCTCGGTCTGGCCGGTGGCTAGATTGAAGCGATCGAGGAATGGGCGATCGCCCTGCGGTGACGCTCCCGCGCCGGTCAGAATAATGGAGTCGCCGGATTGCAGGAGAGGTGAGTCGCTGCCGCCGCCTCCGAAGAATGTACGCGCAACTTGCTTGCGTTCCACCGGACGGCCGGGGTCTTTGTAGCGATCCTGCTGATTGCGGCTCCAGATCAGCTTGCCCTCGGCATTGGGTTTCGAAGGATCGATCTCAAAAGTTCGAAGCAGCTTTGTGACGCGATGCAGGTCCTCCACCAATGCGAAGTTCGATCCAAACTGGATGCCTGCGAAGCGCTCTTCGGTTTTGAAGATCTCCTCGGGATCTCCTTTGAACGGCGCGCGAATTGCCAGCATTCGATCGCGATGCGGAACTTTCTCTTTCGGATTACCGCCGTCCAGCGCCTCTACCCAGAAGATGGTGGCCGGCTGGTTCGCTATCCAACGGATTTGGCGCGGCCCGGTCTCGACACCTCCGAGCGGCACGTGCGCCGGAAGCGGCAGGCTGGCCACTTTGTAGACTAGCGACCCGGCCGTGTTCCAGACCTCTACTTCTTTAGGAAACTCACGCGCGGGGTGCAGATAGGAGAACGGCCGGTGCAAGCGAGTGACCAGGACATCCTTGCCCTCGGGCGAAACGTTCACTTGTTCGAGCAATCCGGGATTGCCGATCGGCGTGACGCTTCCATTTCCGGTGTCAACGCGCACAAGTTGGGCGGTGGCGTAGTATTCGAACAGATCTTCGTCATGCGGATTCTGCAGCATGTCTTCATACGTGGGAACGGGGCCCGCATGGCCATCGCTTTCCTGGACGCGCGGTCCTGTGGGCACCGTGGGTTCAGCGGGCGCTGGCCGCCGGGCCGCCGGTACAGCTTTCACCAGCAGCGTGCGGTTGTCGGGAAGCCAGTCGATGGGATCGCTTAGCACTGTGTTCAGCTTGAACCCTTCAATCCTTCTAGTCTTGCCGGTGGCCGGATCGCCAATCCACAGATCGATGCCCGTCGCGGTTGTGTTCGCGAAGGCGAACTGCTTGCCGTCAGCGGGCCAGCGCAAGCTGCTTACGTGGGCGTTGGGAGCGAGTGACACAGGAATCTTTGCGCCATCGGAGAGCCTCACCAGCGTGATAGAGATGCTGTTCGGCGCGAGATGCAGGCCGTTCGTGCGAGGATTGATGCGCAACCCGGCCAGCCGCAGCATGGGCTCGGAGACTTCGGCGATGGACGGGTAGCGCTCGGTCTGCGACAACGTCGCGTAAGTGCGTGGTGGATTCACGCCCAGCGTCGGCGGAACGGGCGCGTTCAGAATGTCCAGAATTTCCTGAGGCGGTTTCTGATACGTGAGTTCGGCTGCGATGGGAATCGCCAGAACAATCAATAAAAGCGTACGGCGCATGAGAGCCTCCAGTCCGCAAGCTTAAGGAATTGGTTGGTTGCAAGTCAATCGTCTGCACCGTGGCGCGGGGGCGCCGCAGGTTGCTAACCTTCGCTCGGCCGTTCCGCACAACTAAATTACCGCGAGTGAGGAGCAGCGTCGTCGCCGAGCAAGTCTCGGTGCTACTGGAGTGTAAGATTGTTCCGTAAGGCCATGGACCGATCCGGTGATCCTGGCCGTGTCGGCGTTGTTCGATCGACGCGGCTCTGATCTTCTGGGCGGGCTCGGAAATAGCGCGAGCGCGGCGGCAGGTGTAGCGATCGAAGCGGCCCCGCACGATTTCCGCGTTCCCGTGCGCGCCGTAACGGTTCGCGCTTCACGCGCGGGCCTAAAGTGGACGCTATTCGTTAGAAGGCGCAAACTTTTCCGAAGACGCAAGGGACCACGTCCTCGGATTGGCCGGACTCCAAACATTTTCTGGCAGCTGGCAGCCCGGCCCAATCCCCAGCGCCGGCACTTTCGCGAATCTGCAGCGAACTCTTGGCGCCCACGATCGCGGAGCATACGGCCGGATTTTCGAGCGCCCAGCGGATTCCAAGTTGGACGGCGGATTTGCCAATGGTCGCAGCCGCGTCTCTCAGACGCTGCACAGTCTCTCCGAGGCGGGCAAGATTTGCCGGCGAACAGTGCGGCAACCGGCTGCGGCGATCCGAGGAGTCGAACGACGCTGTCTCATTGTATTTTCCAGATAGTAGTCCCTGCCGAAGGACACCATATGCGAGAACGCCGATGCCCGCCTCCCGGCAGTAAGGTAGAACCTCCGCTTCGGCCTCTCTTGAAATCAGATTGTATTGCAGTTCGACCGCAGTGATGGCCGTTATGGCTGCAGCCTTCCGGATCATCTCAAGGGGAAAGTTCGATAGGCCGATATGCCGCAGCTTGCCCGCCTGTCTGCATCGGTCGAGAGCCTCCATCGTCTCATCGAGAGGTGTTTTTGGATCCGGCCAGTGCACGAAATACAAAGGAATGCAGTCGAGCTTGAGCCGCCGCAGGCTACAGTCAAGAGCCTGATAGATATGTCGGGCGCTTGCATCAAGAGATGTCGACGCTCGTCTAGTGTGACCCGTCTCTAGCCACGCGACGCCACACTTGGAAGCAATAAACACTTTCTTGCGGTTTTCGCCCAGCGCTTGCGCTAACCGTTCTTCGGAAAGCCCCAAGCCGTACACGTCGGCGGTGTCGAAAAGGTTGATGCCAGTATCAACAGCGGCCCCGACGGCGGTCATGACCTCCCGGATGTCGAAGCTGCCCCAATCCGTACCCCCCAGAGGTTCGCAGCCGAAGGCGACACGCGAGACTACTAAACCACTGTTTCCGAGCCGGGTGTACTCCATTTGTGCAGTCCCAACACGACGAGAATGGTTCGAGCGAGGATGCTGAGGTCGCCCCGAAATGACCGGACTTTCACGTATTTCACACGTAAGGCGTTCTTGATAGGGCGAATCCGATTTTCATAAACCGCATCCGGGGCCGTATCTCCCAAAACTTCATCGAGGCGCGAGTATTTCAACGATGCGTAGTCGGTGATTCCGGGTCTGACCGTGAGAATGAGACGCTCTTCTCCGCAATAGAGCGCGGTGTATTCGGGCATCTCGGGCCGTGGGCCGACAATGCTCATCTCGCCCTTGAGCACGTTGATGAGCTGCGGAAGCTCGTCGATCTTGTGGCGCCGTAGAAACGCGCCGGCCCGAGTTAGGCGCGGATCGTTTTTGCCGGTGGACATACCGCCGAGCTGCTCGGCGTCTACGACCATGCTCCGGAACTTGAAAATGCGAAACGGCGCGCCATTTCGGCCGGATCTGGTTCCCCGATAGAAGACCGGTCCTGGGGAGTCGATCAGCACGGCAGAGGCAGCCAACGCAAGCACAGGCGACAGCAGCAGCAGGCCCGCGGCTGCCGAGCATACGTCAAAGACTCGCTTCAGAAGCTCACCGTGGCTGCCGTCTTCAATCAGGCCGTTAGACACAAGTGTGTTGCTCCAGTGCCGTAGCAGGTGGCTCGCGGCGCGCCGGAAAGCGATAGAGTTCCGCCAGCAGGCGGCGATTTACATAATCGAGGTCGAATTCTCGCACCACTTTTCTGCGCGATTCGGAGCCGAACCGCCTTCTCAGGCCGGGATCCGCAATCAGCGGCCGCAACGCTTCGATGACACTCGCAGTGTTTTTCGGATTGACCAGGTACCCGTTCCGTCCGGCATCGATCACTTCCCGGCAACCGGGGACGTCGGTGGCTACGATCGGCCTGGCCATTGCCATGGCCTCGAGCAGCGACCTCGGGACACCTTCGCGGTCCCAAGTCAGCAGAGTTACAATATCGGATGCTCCAAGAAGCTCTCGCACGTCGGAAATCCAACCAAGCCATGTAAAACTTGATGATTCGCGCTCTCTCAGGTAGGCGGCGGGTACGGTGGCCGGGTTGCCCGCTTCGCCATCACCCGCCAGGACGAACTTAACGCCGATGCCAGACCCGTTGCCGAGAACACGGGACGCTTGGATGAATTCGGATACTCCCTTGTTCCACAACGCGCGAGAAAGCATGGTGACAACTACGGTCTCTGGGCCCGCACCGATTCTGGCCCGTATGTTTCCGAGCTTGGCAGCGTCGCAGCGATCCCCGCGGAACTGGTTAGTGTCCACCCCGGAACTGCGAATCAGAACAGTTTGATCGGGTGCCACGATGCGGCTGCGTACAAACAAGTCCAGGTCGTCCAGGTTCTGAAACCAAACCCGATCCGTACGCCGGAAGGCTGCGCGGTAAGCGGTGATAATGATGGGCCGGACGAGTTCGAGGAGGCGAGGCGCATGGCCGCTGAACATGGCGCCCGCCCCGGTCACCGAACCGAGCACCGAGCCGACACCAGCCCAACGCGCCGCAAATGCGCCCAGGATATTGGGTTTGATCGAGATATTGTGTACGATTGAAAACCGCTCGCGCTTCAAGATACGGTACAGTGACCAGGCGAATTTCAGATCCTTTGCCGGGTTGATGAACCGATCGATCTGAATCGGAATATGCCGGACACCCAGACCGCGAAGATGCTGGTCCCACGCTCCGGATGGTGTGATGATGGCGACCTCGGCGCCTGTTTCGAGCAGGGCCGATAACAGCCCTCGACGGAAGTTCCACGCGGAAAAATTATCGGTCACTACCAGCGCGATCTTCATGCGGGCCGGCTTGGGTGACGAATCAAGAGGCAGCGTCCAGCAGACAATGTCTCCGCCGCGGTAGTGCTCATGTCGGAATGGAACTGTGCAAGCCACATTTCGAGAACCAGAAATGTATAACAGAGAAAAGCGCTGTTCCGTCCCTTGGGAGCTCCTTCCTGGAGGACTGCGTCTACAAACTCAGGTGCCACATAGTCGCGGACTCGCGCCGTCGGGGAGCCGACCGTATCCAGAACTACGCTCCGGAGAGGACCATCGAGCCAGGCTTGCAGCGGTATTTCGAACCCCCGCTTGGGACAACTGATGACTTCCGGCGTGAGGCGATCCTTATAAGCCATGCGCAGCAGAAACTTGGTCTTAAGCCGGTTGAATTTGTATCGGGGCGGGACCGTGGCGAGAAATTCCGCAAGGACGTGATCGAGAAACGGAGAACGAGCCTCAAGCGAGGAGGCCATGGTTGCCATATCCATCTTCACGAGAAGATCGCTGGGAAGATTGATACGGATATCGGCGAGTAGTTGTGTTTCAAACGCACCTTTTCCAGAAGGCAGGATGCTGTCAATCCATTCTTCGGTAGGCCTTACCGGAGGCTTAAGCCAGGTGGCGCTCTTGTCCGATTCAAGCATCAGATCGGAAGTCCAGACCAAATACCGGGACGCCGGCGGCAGAGAAAGTCCGCGAGCGAATCTCAAGACGAACCCGTAAGCGGAGCGGCGGTGATGGTGGAACTTCTGGAGCGCCTTCCACGGCACGCTCGGAATCCAGGGCAGCCAGTCCATCGCGCGGGCGGCAGAGCTTCTTCGATACCCGCCAAGCACTTCGTCTCCGCCGTCGCCGCTAAGAATGACCGTGACGTACTGGCGCGCCATGCGAGACAACGCTAGTGTCGGTATGGCGCTGGAATCGGCGTAAGGCTGATCGTACTGGCGGATCAGGTACTCCAACTCGGTCAAAGGCGCCACGGCAAGCTCCAGCTTGGTGTTTTGCACACCGAGTTTCCTGGCCGTGCGGTCCGCAATGGGCGACTCATCGTTGCCGGCGCCCACAGAGACCGTGAACGTTCTCAGTTTGTCGCCAATGAGACGCGATGCTTCCCAGGCGATGGCTGACGAATCCATTCCGCCCGACAGGAACAACCCCAATGGAACGTCGCTGCGGAGCCGCAGGCGTACGGCTTCAGAGAGAAGCTCGCGCAGGCCCTCGCAGGCATCCGGGAGGGAAAGGGACTCGTCGGGGCACATTTCCAAACGCCAATATTGCTGGATGGTCAGCTTTTCGCCATCAAACAACAGCCAACTAGCTGGGGGGAGCGCGAAAACATTCCGGAAAACGGTTTCGGGTTGCGGGATATAACCGAGGGAGAGGTAGTCGTAGATAGCTTGATCGTTGATTTCCAGGGGGGCGCTTCCGGCGGCATATAGCAAGCACCGCAGCGCCTTCAATTCGGAAGCAAAAACCAATTCCCCCGAGTTGGTGCGGGAATAATAGAGTGGCTTTTTGCCGAATCGATCGCGCGCCAGGAATAGCCTTCTTGCGCGGGTATCGACGATGGCGAACGCAAACATCCCACGCAGCGCCTTACAGGTATCGGTACCCTGCTCCTCGAAGAGATGGACGAGCACTTCGGTATCGGAGGAGGTAGCGAACCTATGGCCGCTCTCCCGAAGCGCTGAGGTGAGGCTCTGGTAATTGTAAATCTCGCCATTGTAGACAACTACAACGGAGCCGTCCTCGTTGGCGATTGGTTGACGCCCGCCTGGCAGGTCGATGATGGCGAGACGGCGCATGCCGGCAAAGAGCGGTCCCTGATGGTATTCGCCGCTATCGTCGGGCCCCCGGTGAATCATTTTGTCGAGGGCGGCTCCCAGCGCCCAATGGACATCGGGATTTTGGGACCACCCTCCTGCAATTCCACACATATGTAGGTGTTCTCTATGTCAGAGTCAGCGGTAAAACGCAATCGGATTTCGCTAGTGGGCTGTCGTGGCTGAATCTTTACTACTGCCGTGCGTCGGCACGAGTGCCGACGCGGCACGCAGAAGTGCGTGCGCTACGCGCTTGGCGCGAACGCTCATGCAAGCCCAATGGGACCTCGACGCTAAAGGTATTTCGCCGACAGCCCACTAGGTTAGGACGACACAGGACCTGAATTGGCCTCTTCTGGCCGGCTGTGGAACGAACGGCTCTGATCCGCGACCCACGCCTGAAACATCAATACAGTCCACAACAGAGAGCTCCAATTGTTCGTCCGCGCGCGATGTTCCTTCCACTTTTGGGTGATCTCGGTTGGGTTGAGATAACCCTGGCGACGCATTCGTGATTCATCGAGGAGGTCGTCGGCCCAGGCCCTGAGAGGTCCTCGCAGCCATGCACCGAGCGGAATCGCAAAGCCGCGCTTCGGCCGTTCGAACAGCTCCGGCGGGGTATATTTCGAAAGAATCCAGCGGAGGATCCGTTTGCCTTGCCGGTTATGACAGCGGAAGTGGTTGGGGAGAGTCCAGGCAAACTCGAACACACGATGATCCAGATAGGGCGCTCGCGATTCGAGACCGACGGCCATGCTGGCCCGGTCGACTTTTACGAGAATGTCGTCGGGGAGATAAGTGAGGGTGTCGAGCAGCATCATCTTGCCAATGGCATCCGGAATTCCGGCGGCTGCGTTGATGCCGAAGGCCGACTCCAGGCCGCTTGCGCCGGGCACCAGGGATTCCGGATCGTTGCATTGGGAAATCAGATGGGAATACATGGCCTCAGGACGTTCTTGCGCCAGCATCGTGCCCAGCTTGTGGATTTTGTGCGGAACCCCGAGCATGCGCAGGCGTTCGGGCAGCATCGGCCGGAGACCCAATAATAGGAGATCCGAAACCCGGGGTGCAACGCGCTGCAGCATCGTTGCGAAAGCCGCGCGAAGGGGGCGTGGCAGCCGGGTCATGAATTCCCAAACCGAATTTCCCCACAAATAGCAAGGGTATCCGCCGAATAGCTCGTCGGCGCCGTCGCCGGAAACAACCACCGTAACGTCGCGCCGAGCAAGCTGTGAGACCAGGAACGCAGGGATCTGGGACGAGTCGGCAAACGGCTCGTCATATAAGGATGGAAGCCGGGGGATGACCTCCATCGCCTCCGCGGGTGTGACATAAAGTTCGGTGTGATCGGTGCCCAGGTGGCGAGCGATCTCGCGAGCGTAAGGGGCCTCGTCAAATTCGCTTTCCTTGAAGCCGATGGTGAATGTCCTGACAGGCCGGCTACTTTGCGCTTGCATTAGGGCCACCAGCAGTGAGGAGTCGATGCCTCCCGACAGCAGCGCCCCGAGCGGGACGTCGGCGATCATGCGGAGCTTGACCGCATCCAGAAGCAGAGACTCCAGGGTGGATTTAGCGTCCAGCTGGTTGCCCTCGAATACGCGACGGTAGCCCTGCTCGGCGATTTCCCTTGCCTCCCAATACCTACTGGTTCTCGGAGCGCCACCGGAGACCTTCAGATCGACCGTCAGACAAGTTGCGGGCGCCAGCTTCGATACGCCTTCGTAAATGGAATGGGGTCCGGGAATGTATCCGTGCCGGAGCAAGAGTACGAGCGCATCTCGATTGATCTGGGCAGGAAACCCAGGGTAAAGGCGAAGCGCTTTCAGTTCTGAGCCGAACACAAACGAGGTTCCAGCCCAACCGTAATACAGGGGTTTTTCGCCAAAGCGGTCGCGGGCCAAGTGGAGCACGCGCTCCCGGCGGTCCCATAGGGCGAGAGCGAACATGCCGTTGAATCGTCGCAGGGCCTCGGTTACCTCCCAGCGTTCGAAAGCGGCCAGCATGACTTCCGTGTCCGAGTGACCGCGGAAACTGGTATGCCCGGTTAGCAGGGCACGGAGCTGGATGAAGTTGTAAACCTCGCCATTGAACACCAGGATGTACCGGCCACTCGGAGAGATCATCGGCTGGCTCGCGGCGTCGGACAGATCCAGGATTGCGAGACGCCGGTGCCCCAAGGCTATCCCAGCCTGCTCGTCGGCCCAGACACCCCATCCATCGGGGCCCCGATGACTCAGGACGCTGCACATCCCTGTGATGATTTCCACTAATTCCTGACGTGGCTTATGACGCGTGAAGTCGAGTGAGCCTGCGATACCGCACATTTGACTTATCCGCTACGGCTTCAGATTAACCGGCTGCCGGAACTCGGCGTGCTGTTCGGCGGCGATGGAGTTTCCGCCATGAGCCACATCCCAGTACAGGTGTTCGTAGTAAGGTACGACCCGCTCCAGAGAGAACTCGGAAAGGATGCGCCGGCGCGAGGCTTCGCCTAGTTCACGACAGGCAACCTGGCCGAGGTCAAGCAACTCCCGCCACGCTTTGGCCAGCGCCGCTGAATTTCGAACGGGAACAACGCGCCCAATGCCGCCAACCAACCTGGCCGAATCTCCCACATCCGTGACCACGGCTGGCACCCCGCACGCCATCGCCTCTCCGATGACGTTGGGGAAGGCCTCCGTCTGGGAACTGCAGGTGGCGATGTCGAGGGCGTTCATGATCGCTGGCATGTCCCGGCCCTCGTCCAGGGCATGATACCTCCCAGTGAGCTTCAGGGCCGCAGATTGAGCAGCCAGGTAGGCCTTGGTCCCTCGACCAACCATCAGGAAATGTGCGGGCTCCCCCGGCGAGACGAGCTGTCCGGCCGCTCTTAAAAAGTTGCCATGATCCTTGTCGGGATGGACCCGGGCGACCAGCCCGATAAGAGGTACCCCGTCCGATAGCCCCAGTTCATTCCGTATGGATGCCCGAGCTTCGGCATCGGGGCGGAACGCGGAGCAGTCGAAGCCGTTGGGAATGACGAGCGTCCGCCTGGGATCGTATCCCAGCGCCTCATGTTTCAGGGCGCTGGCATGAGAATTGTATAGGATCCACCGCGCCCGTGAAGAAGTGTAAGCCATTAACCGGACCAGGGCCGCAGTCATGGGATTGTTTGGGAATGGAAGAGAGTGACGGACGTTCCAAAGCACCGGCACGTCCCGGGGGAGGAGAACAGTCATCAATTGGGCAGCGATATTGCCGTGAACCATCCACCCCTGGATGATGTCCGGCTGGAACCTGCGAATCTCCTTGATGATGTTCCGGACCTTGAGGCGTCCGGATCTTACATGCAGGCTGTAGACCGGATGAGGGAGCCGTTCGATCCACTCGCTGAGCGTTCCTGGGGATTCGAGGGACACCACGATGGACTGGAATCGTTTATGGTCCAGGCGTGAAAGCACCTTGTAAAGCATCATCTCGGCGCCGCCAACGCGCGTGCTCGTGATGACGTGGACGATCCGTACCTGTGAGTCCAACACTTGCCCTACCTTGAGGTGAGCGCTTGAACTAAGGAATCCATGAGCGTTTCATGGAGACCAGCAACCAGTAGCGTGCCAGATGGCGAAGTGTTCTCGCCGGATACTGTCCCACCGGCCGCGCTCGATCAGGAACAGCAAGAAGTAATACCAGGTAGCAAGGCTGATGCTGTCGATAGCAAGGCCGAAGACCATCATAAAGATCGCAAAGCGGCAGGCCCACAAAACCATCAGGTTGCTCCGCCGGGCAGCTATCCTCAAGGTGGTCAACAGATGTCTGGCCAGCCAGGCTGAGCAGAAGAGGCCGACGATGCCTGCGTGGAGGTACACGTTCCCCAAGCTGTTGTTGCTGGCTGTGAATTCCGCGGGATCTTTGGTGCCGGCCCGGTAGTAGCGAACTCCACGCCCCAACGGGTTGGATGTCAGAGTTGGCATGCCATCGAGCCAGGTATCGAAGTATGTGCGAATTGTACTTTCGGCGCCAATCTTGCCGGCATGCGCCTCCAGCATTTCTCCGATTTGCTCAGAAGCGTGAGCCGATTCCGTTCGCAGGTAAAGATCTGCCAGCATGCTGGTGGTCATGTTGACGTAGAGAGCGGCTACGACAACGATCACGGCGCCACCCAGCAATAGCGACGACCAGCCCCCGCTTTCCGACCGTACGACCCAGATCACAAGCCCACACAGTATGGCGACGACCAGACCCAGAAACGCCAAGTGAGAGAAAATCAGCAAAAGGGTGCCGCCCATCATCGCCAACTCCACAACTGACCGGCGAATTCGAAGGTGCGAGCGCCGCCTGGCCATCATCCAGCCGAGTTGCAGAAAGACGCCCAGGGTCATCATTGTACCGGCTACCCGTGGCTCTACGTAAAAGAAGCAGAATCGCGGCAAGGCCCCATTGAACAATAGGTTGTACGAATAATCGATGTTTCCAAGCGTCGCCGAGTATTGGGAGTTCACGATTGTCAACAGGGCCGGCCGGTACGGTGTAAACAGGTATACCGTCGCGAAGATGAGCGCAAAGTAAGGGACGTGGGTAAAGAGTATGCGTATCAAGTTCAAGTGGTAGCTTGCCGGACGATCGGTCACGGAGATATAGACTGCCCCGAGCGCCATCCAGTAGAGCAGTTGGAAGTAGTGTTCAATGTTCACCCAAGCGGCGCGTGATCCGAATAGCTGCGATGCCAGCAGTCCGTATGCGACATAGGCGAAGTACTTTGACAACGGACGAAAACGGGCCTGCTGCATACGTGGACAAGTAGCTACCTTCGCAGCCAATAACAAGGCTGGCAAAGCAAAGAAACAGATCCGCTGGAAGAACAGGGTCGGGAACGGCGATATTTGGTAGGCGACGAATACCGACCAGGGCACAATCATCAATGACGCGATGATCAGGTAGTTGAGAATGGTGTCTAAGGACCATCTCAGTTTTGAGGGAAGAACAGAGCTGCCGTCGAGGACTGCCGGCCGCCGCAGCAGGAGTGCCGGGCGGGTTGCCGTTTTTCTCATAGGCGAGAATCGGCGGGCGCCTCTCGAAGGGCGGCCTTGGTCAGAAAGGATTCGAGTTTTGCAGTTGTCGCACTGATAGAGTAGTCGCGCGCAACTGTCTCGAAGCCGTGGCCGACGGTGAGGACCCCGGCACGCCAGCGATGAATTGTTGTCGCAATGTTGTCCGCTACGGCTGCAATGTTGTCGGGTGGAACCACTGGGCATTGAAGCCTGCGCAGCAGATCCGCGGACGCACCTTCGAGAGGCGTCAAACCCAGTATGGGCTTTCGCAAGGCAATATAGTCCACCAGCTTGCTCGGGAGGAAGAGACCTTCGTCTTTCGCGGATGAACCGAGCAGAAGAAGAACATCGGCGCCAGCGGTGGCTCGAAGGCACTCGAGGCGTGTCTGAGGACCTTGGAGGCGAACGACGCCGTCCAGCCCGAATTTTCGCACCGTCGAACGGTACTCGAGAGCGCCGGGGCCGATCAGAAAAACCTCCAGGATGCCTGGCAGGCGCTCCACTCGCGCCAGTTCCCGAAGAGCCAAGAGGAGATTCATCGGCGTTCGCAGGCGGTAGAAGCTTCCCGTGTAGACCACTCGCAGCCGGTCCACCGGGTTCCGGATCAGCGCGGGAGCGATGGGCTCCTGAGGATCGTAGCCGTGCGGTATTACAGCGACTTTCGATCGCCACCGAGCGGGATACCTGGCCATGACTCTCTCGGCCGCCTGCTGGGTGACGAAGATGACCAGGGCCGCCCTGGAGATAATGCTATGCTCTAGCCGCATGCAGGCAAGCTTCTGAAGCGGCCACAGTTGGTGGTAGGGATTGTCAATCCAAGGGTCGCTGAAATGGGCTACGAAGGGTAGGCCAGTGGCTCGGTGCAACGCCAGGCCAACGACGTTACCGGTGTGGTAGCAGGCCCGCGAGTAAATGGCCGTGAACCGCTCAGCGGCCAGAATCGCGATGCCCGCCTGGACAGCTTTCGGAAACCATAAGAACTGCTTTTCCGGCAAACCCAGGAACTGCAATCCGTGGCGTGCAAAGCGCTCGGCAGTGCGGTTCTTGATCCACCCGAACAGGAAGCGCTCGGGGCTGGCTGCTCTCACAATCTTCACGGAGTCGGGCATGGCCGGCGACCGGTCCGCAGCATAGCGTTCTGTAGTCGACCGAGGCTGGATGGTGAGCACGGTCATTTCCCAGCCGAGTGTTGCGAGCTGGTGGACAGTGCGAGCCGTCTGCTCGGCCTCCGCGACGCACAGCGGTGGAAACGCATAGCTCACCACCAGCAATCGTTTCAGCATGCTACGCCCACGGCGGATTCAGCCTGGTTCGAGCAACAAGATGCGAGTATCCGAGAGTACGTTGTACTCTCCGCGACTTCCAGCCACCGTTCGACAGCTTCGATAAACAGAGGCTCTTTCTCGACATGCCGAGGATCGACGTAGAAATTTGCAATGCCTGCTTGGCCCGCTGAGGTGAGGGCAACCGTCATCCGCCGGCTTTCTTCGAGGTAGTTTTCCATCGTCATGTTCCGTTGCGGAGCCTCGCAACAGCCCCAACTGTCGAGGATCCGTAGTGGATACGTAAACATTCCCGATACCGGAAACTCTGGCAGGCCGAATCGGCTGAATACCGGCCCAGAGCGGAATCCCAAATAGGGGGTGGTGGAGCTGGAGAATTGATAGCCGAGCCGGCGCAGGATGGAATGTAGCATGCGGAGCTGGGAAGGCCTCTGGAAGGTGCCGAAATGCGGTGTTCGAAATCCCCGGGCGCGCCTTCCCAGTACGTGAAGGATGGCGGCGTCTCCCAAGCGAATGTCTTCCAGAATCTCCGCGTAAGACAAACGATCATAGAAGTACAAACTTGAATAGCAATTCTGGCCGGCGTCCCAACTCACGTGCTGGCGATAACCGTGATTCAGGAATTCGGCGCCGGATTCGGCGATTGCACGGTATACTTCTGCTCCTCGCTCCAGCAGCTCTCCGGGTACGGCATACGTGCAGTGTACGCCGATCCTTAGCAGTTTCTGGTGCAGGCTCATAGCGGCCTCAATGTCTTCCGGAGCGTCGCAATCGAAAGACAGAACATAATAGAGCCGGTCGATTCCGGCAGCCAAGGCCTGGCGGCAGTATTGGTTGAACAGAGCCGTCCGGCCGTACAGGGCACGCCAGTGATACACGCCCAGAACCGGATCGAGAAGCGCATTTCTGAACGAAGCGAAACTAGCCATATTCTCAAGCGACCCGATCCGAAGACACGCGTTGAAAAACAAATTGGTTGCAGCCCTGGCGCCGCCCACAAAGCCTCTGGCCAGTCATCACGAGGCCGCACTTGGACATGAAGCCTGCTATCTCATCGGGTCTGGCAACCTCGAATGGCCACCCCCCAAGCCAGTCAACCAGGTCGTGCCATAGCGACATCCCGCGGTCGGCTTTTGCAGGTCTTCCGGTAAGACTCCGCACAACGCTGGGCACAGCGATCAGATAAGGCGCATGCAGGCCGACGAGGATCGGGCGCGTCCAACATTGGTAGTTGTAAAGACGCTTTACTCCCGTCCAGTAACGGCTAGTCCAACCTTGGTCGTTGTAGATTGCGACGAAAAGGCTCCCTCGCTCCTCCACGCATGAAACCGCATTCGCAAGGGCGTCCCATAAGGCTCCCGTGTGATGCAGCACGCCCCACGCATACACAACGTCGAAGTGCCCGAGGCTCTCTAGATACGAACGATCAAGGACAGACCCGTATTCGATGTTCCATTGCCGATCCTCAGGAAAGAACCGCCCCCGTAATTCAATTGCCGCCGCGACGGATAGTCTATCGAAATCAAAGGAGTGGACTATAGCACCAAGGCGACGAGCGGCGAGGCTGAACAGCCCGGAGCCGCAGCCCACATCCAAGAATCTCTGGCCCGCTAATTCCCGCATGTGAAGCATCGAACGAAGCGACTCCTCGGCGTCCGCTATGCGCTCGGGAGTGACCTTGGCAGCAAATTGCTGCCAGTTTCTTCCGAACTCGAACCGGCCAACCGTGCTTACGTGATGTTTTCCGGTGGCAGAAGAGGACATACAACCTCTCCTCACTGGGTGCGCGACATAAATGTGGAACCTTTCGAGGGTGTAGCCGAGCCGCGACCGGGAGGGAGTGATACCACGAGTGCCGCTAGTTCTCGAGTTCGTGGTAGCGCTTCCTGCCGGTCGCGGCTCGGGTTTTCGTACGTTCCTACATGCTTTCGCTGCATCAGGACTGATGGAGAAGGCGCTGATAGACTTTGGCGTATTCTGCTTCCGTGCGTAACGGGGCATAGCGCTGCTGCGCCTCGGAGAAAGCCGCGCGTCCCAGGGCTTCCCTTGCCAAGTCGTCATTGATCAGATTGCTGAGCGCCTTGAGGTAGCCGAGCTTTGAATTGTCGACTGTTTGTACAATCCCGTCGTCCAGTTCCGGGACAGGCTGCCCCCGGCGGCGGTTGATCACGACCGGCAAACCCACGAGCAGGGCCTCCAGCACTGCCTTGCTGATCTCGGCATACTCCGAGTGGACGGCAAACAAGTCATAGTCAGCCAAGGATTCGCACAGAGTGCTGTTGGGGATCGCTGTCCGAAACTCGACTCGGTGGCCGATGCCGAGACGGCGGGCCAGGTCGCGAAGCTGGTTGTGCAAAGGCCCACTCCCGACCAGCGTCAGTGTGACGTTACCAAGCTCCGCGACGGCTTCCAGCAGATGCGCCGGGTTTTTCTCGCGAAACTGCCTTCCGACGGAGACAACGCGAATTGGGTGGTGGAGCCGGTAGTCGGTCTTGGGACGAAGGTGATCGTTGTTCAGAACATTGTAAAGCACCCTGACATTGAGCGCTTGCATGCGTTGGAGGTAAGGCAGGATGGGTTTATACACCGGCATCGCCAACTCGGCTGCCCTGAGATTAATACGCTCCATCGATAGTGGGGCGCGAGAGACGAGCCAGTCGCGCCAGCCGGACGCGCGGCCACGAAGATCCTCGTCCGCGTTGATGTGCAGCGAAACAACAAAGGGGATGTTGAGCCGGCGCTTAATCTCGCGCGCGGCGAACGCGTTGAGGTGGTTACCGTGGCACCGCACGAAAGCCGGCCGAATCTGTTCCGCCAAGCGCACTGCACCATTGGCCCACGGCCGCAATAGCCAGGGCCGCCATCCGAGGGATTTCAGAAAGAGCGATCTGCCTGCGGGCAAGTTGTGAAGAAACAGATGGGCTTTCCCAGCGGTCTCCTGCAGCGCTTCCGGATCGGGACGATCATCGTTAGTCATGAGAATATGAACTTCGTCGAACACTTCTCCGGGATTGTAGTATCGAGGCGTGATCTCACCCTTGCGCACCAAGTCCGAAAGACGATCATTGATGATTACCAGCAGACGCCGTGTCATTTGGCAAATCCGTCGTCAGTCGCGGATAACGACGCCGATCCCGCAACTGCCTTGGCCCCAGTCCTCGACGAGTTCGACATGACGGTGCGCCAGTTTCAGCTCTGCCCACAATCGGTCTACGCCGGCTCTGTAACGGGTAGCGTGTTTGACGATGTCATGGAACGCCACCAGGCCTGCGCTTCTGACGAGGCTACCGTACATTGCAAAGTCCTGCTTGGCCCCTTCGTAGGAGTGGTCTCCGTCTATCAGGCAAAGGTCGCACTGCCCGTCCGGCAGCAGTTTCCGAACCCGGTCAAGAGATCGTATCTGGTGGGAATCGGCACGCACGAAGTGAAACTTCTGCGACGCCCATCGGAAGGCCCGATAGAAGGGCACCCGTGCGTAAGAATACCCACCGCCCCAAGGCCCTCCAGGCAGGTCGACACTGATAATGGTTGCATCCGGAGCCGCGACTCGCGACAGGAGAAAGAGAGTGCCGCCGCGTGCAGTACCGATCTCGATCACTGCTTTGGGCCGCGCCTGCTCAACCATCCGCAAGAATGCTACAACCTCGGACTTGATCTGCAGAGGCACGAAGAAACCACCGCTGAACGTGAACACCGCGTCGACGATTTCCTCGATGGATTGCTCGGGCCGCGTCAGGTGTCTGAGTTCACGAAGCCTCCAGGCCGCTCTGGTGGCCCTGGCTAGCCGCCGCGCGATTTGCGCCCAACGCGGCGTGGCGCGCGGAGTCAGAGCGTGCAGTTCGCGTTCGGTGGATATCATTGAGCCGCGCTTCCGCCCTTGGTACCGAGCACAATTCGCCAATTCGAAATCATCCGCAGGACTGTTCCGAGCGGCCGGATGCTGGCCAGCGTCATTTTGATCCAAGCCTGTTTGGCGGCGCCGTCGTAGACTGAAGGCCTCGGCACTTCCACGGCGTTGAACGCGGCTTCCTGTAGCCATTCGACCAAATCGCCGGGCGTGTAGATTCCAGCATGAGGGCTGCCCGTATTGGCAGACTCGCGATGTATGCGTTTGAGAACGCTCTTTCGATATGTGATTACCAGGAACCGGCCACCCGGCCGTAGTACGCGGTAGGATTCCCTGAATACACGTCGAGTGTCGGGCATGTAATCAAGTGCTGCCTGGCTGAAGATCAGATCGAAGGACTCAGGCGCAAACGGCAGCTGGTTAGCACTTGCAAACACATCGACGTCGCCTTTGGACTGATACCAGGAATTAGGTATATCGGTGGCAACGTAGTGCTTGGACGAGAATAGCGGGCGATAAACCGCGGCGCCGCACCCCAGTTCCAGAACACAGCTAGCATCCTGGCTGAGTTCCACAAGCAGATGCCGAACGAAGGAGTATTCAGCGCCGCGTCCCAAAAGATTGCATTCTTCTTTCTAGGCGGACGTCCGGCCGGCGGCCGTTTGGCAGACCCGGGCCAGTTTGGCCACGGCTCGAACGTAGTAATACTGGATGGGCTGAAATCTAATCGTCAACGCTTGATAATCCACGCGCTGGCTGCTGAACTTCTGCTTAAAGCGACGGATGTTCTCCTCTTTCGCGTTGCGCGGCTGGGTGGAGATGCCTGCCAGATCGTAGATCTTCGCGCCACTGGCCGCCAGCTGACGACCGGCTTCGACCTTGATGTAGTCGTGAAGGGGAAGCTTCAGTGCATCGTAGCTGGACGATTGGGCCACACCAACCTCGACGGCAAGTTCTTGGAACACTGCAAAACCTAGTCCGGCAACAGGTGCTTCATCGACGTATGCCAGAGCGACAAACAAGCGGCTGCCCGTGCCTCGAAAACACTGAACGCTGTTGTGATTTGGATAGAAGGGCGGCATGGGAAACCCGAGTTTCTTCCGGTGCTCGGCGAGCAACTCGAGGTATTCAGCCAAAGCCTTGGCCTTCGCTTCCGAGAAGCTGAACCGCGCCCGTCCCTCGCGGCACTTCCGCAGGTTCTTCCGTACCGACCGGTCAAACGATCTTTGAAGATCCGGATCCGGTTGAGTCAAATCGATGACCAACGTCTGGCGATGCAGCCCACTCCGCAGCCCGTCACCGGGCGGCCCACTGTTGTAGGCGGGCGGGGTTGACGCGTTCTCAATCGCGATCACGTCAAGACTCCTCAGATACTGAATTAGCCCGTCGACAGCGGATGCCAGGCTGAACGTCACAGAGGCTTTCATCACCGGACCGAAACACCAGGTTGCGATGCGGCTCGGGCTGATAGTGACCAGGCACTGCCCCACTTTCTCCGAGCCATTCATAAGGCTCAAGTAGGCCACCCAATTGCCTCGAAAGCGCTCCCACGCGCCAAATCCGGCTGTCTGGTAGGGGTGCACATGGCCGCAGCCGCGGTAGAAGTCATCCCAGCCCGGAGGCGCGATGTTGAGTGTCATTTGAAAGCCGAAATGAAACGAGCCATTCATCGCGAAGATCTATCCGGAAGCGGACTTCCCTGAGCCCGTGCGATAACCTTACGGATCAAGCCAATATTCGACACGCACACGCGTATCAGATATCGAACCGGCGTCAAAAGCGCGAACACTGGACGTAGCCACCAGCGGCGGACCAGCAACGGAAAGCAGGTCAACATGCGTATCTGGTGTAGGACCACAACCTGCTCCCGGATGCGTTGGAGGATGCGGGGCCGGTTGCTTTTCGGATAGCCGGCATGCTTGTAGTGGTAGACGCGATCATCGGTCAGGATGTGGCCGCGCTGGCCGACAGCGAACACCCACAGTGAGTCGGTGCTGTCGCGACTGATCTTCTCGATCTTGCTGATCGGACAGTCGAGAATGCTTTGACGCCGGCAGATGCCGTAAATCGGACTGCTGCCAATGGACCACGGGAAATCCTGAAAGAACAGTTGGAATGTCCTCCGGATCTCGTTCTTGCTGAACTGGGGACGCTTGTACAATTGCAGAATTGAACGGGCTGGTCCCAGGAGCTTCACATGGCCGAACGAAATGATTGCATCCTCGGTCATGTTCTCCATCAGAACCTTGCACCAGTCCGGATCCCACTCATCGTCTTGAGCTGCCCACATGTAGAAGGAGCCGCGCGATTCGTTGACCAGAAAATCGAAGTTCCTGTACATCCCGAGATTCGACGGTTGCCGGATATATCGGATCCGGGCGTCCCGAGCCGCATAAGACCGGCAGATTTCGTCCGAGCGGTCTGTGGAGGCATCATCCGAGATGATGAGCTCGTAATTGGGAAACGACTGCGCCAGCAGACTGTCCAGGGCACGGGCAACGAATCGCTGCCCGTTGTACACAGCCAGCCCAATGCTGAGGGCCGGGCGCGAGCCTACTCCGCGGACCGCCATCTAGTTCCTCGCTCAATCGGCCTATGCATGTCGTCGTGGATCGCTTTCGCGACACAATGAACTGCCTGGTTTTATCCGCTTCGAACCTAACTTGTTCACGATGTAGGGTGCATGAATTCGATGCCAGTGACCCAGCTATCCCTTCGTGGCCCGTATGTACAGCGAGGTTGCCTGCCGCGGCAGAAGAGTGCGGCCCACGCCCTCAAAACACGCGTCAAGAAACTTGAATCTCCGAAGACGTCGATCGAGCCCGTAGTGTGGGGGCCCCCAACCAAGGTGCTTGATTTCCAGAACTGTAAACCCTGCCGCTCCTAACTTTTGGCAGACAGTTTTTGCAGTATAGAAGTGTACGTGGTCGGTGTTCGCTTTCGCTGCCGGCTGCAGTTTAAGGGCTAACTTCCACCACCAGGCGCCCTCGTTGGGAACGCCCAGGATCAGCAAACCATTCCGTTTCAGAATGCGAAACACGGTTTGTAAGGCCGCCGCGTCCCCGGCAATATGTTCCAGGACGTGATTGAAGAAGATGATATCGAACACGCCTTCATGCACTGGATAGTCGAGGATGTCGGCTAAGAACAGGGTCAGATGTGGAAAACGATGCCGCGCTCTCTGGAGGCGCTCCAAGTTGTAATCGCTGCCGCAGACCAATCGTGCGAAACGATGCAAGTAATGGAGATGGTTACCATCGCCGCACCCCAGGTCGAGCAGAGTTTCAACCATGGTGCCTCCACAAGTTCCAAGGTGTTGGTCAATCAGTGCCTCCACGTACTCGCGCCGCCGTCTGAGGTGGTGTCGCCATGGGCTGATCTCCTCGGTGGGCTGCTCACGGAGATACCAGTCGGGGAGGCGCTGGCGCGCGCTTTCCAGTGCGTTTTCAAGCTGGCCCTGATTTCGAACGAGAATCGGGATCCCTTGTTCGACCAGATACGAGTGATCGCACGCTATGCATCTCAGACTCGTCGCCAGTGCTTCAAAATTCCTTGAAAGGCAGAGCGGGCATCGAAACAATCCTCTCTCTAACAAGCCCTTCGTATGGCCGGATAGCGCCTGCGTCACATTACCCTCGCAGTTCGACTGGAGATCACGCACCTAACACCGTGCACCCAGGATCGAAACGTTCTCCGCACCCGATGTCCGATACTCGACAGTGTGAAGCCTCTGGATAATGATGTCTGAGAGTTGTCCATGTCCCGGGAGGATAGCGGTCCGGCTACAGTACACTGTGCGCGCATGCTGGATGTGTGGGCTGGAGATCCGCTAGACAGGCGTAACTAGCGAGGAGCCCTGCGGTCTGGTGAGCCGTCGCAGAGTCTCCACAACTTGCAATAAAACCAGTCGGGCAGCGAAACAGGATGTGATAAGCGCCGCAGTGAAACCGATAGTCAATATGATCGCAGAGGAGTATCTCGAACTCACCTGCGGCACCGACAGGCGAATGACGAGGATAGGCGCGAGCGCCGCCGCCAGCGGGGTAGTGACATCGCCGATAAACCAAGTCCAGAATTGTCCGCACAACAGCTTCCTGTGCATCAGCGGCGCGGCGACGAAAACGTAACCGGCGTTCAGCGCCAAATATGCACCGGCTGCACCCAGCGCGCCATACCACCTAACAGCAATCAACAGCAACGGAACGAAGAACACCAGCGCCACGAGATTCTGCCTGACGATAAACGAGGTCCAGCCGTGCGACAAGGTGAGTGCATACGGCAGGTACATGAATGCGTTCAGCATGCAGGCGATGACCAACACCGTCAGCACGCGCCCAGCGTGTAGCGCTGTCGCCTGGTTACCAGTCCAAAGCAGCAGGGTCTCGCGGGGGAAGAGCGCAATGCAAAGGCCCAATGGCCCTAATGCGACCGTAAGTCCTTGGCTGGCGATGTGGTAAAGGCCAGCAAGCCTGGTGGAATCGCCGCTCGCATAATACTGTGAAAACCGTGGGTACAGCGCTCCATACAGCGCAGATGCGAACACGTAAAGTCCCGATGCTACCATCATGGCCAGCATGTAGTAGCTGAACGACTCCAATGGTAGAAGCCTGCTCAGGAGGATTTTGTCCAAACCCGTGAGCAAAAACGATACTACGGAGATGCGAATCAAACCAGCGCTGAAAGCGGATACTCGTCTAAACTCGGCCATGGAGAAGTGAGGCGGACTTCCCCGGGGCAGACATTTCCAAAAGACCACGGCCATCATTGCCGTCCCGGGCACTGCTACCACGGCCTGCCAGGTAAAGAACACTTTGAGGGTGGGAGTGAATACCCAGAGTACGGCGACAGCACCGATCGATCGTAGCGTGGCCACCACCATCAACACTGCATTGGCCATCGCCTGATGCTGCAACCCCATGAGACCGTTGAGGTACAGGTTGAATGGCCATTGGAAGATGAGCACGATACCCATCAGCGTGATCGCCCATTGAACCTGATCAGGTGCTAAATGCTTAGCATGGATCCAGCTGTGCGACAGCCAGGGCGCCAGTGCGATCCAAGAAACGCCTAATATGACCGCGACGCTCCAATAGATGGACTCGAGCGTTCGTGACAGGTGGCGGACACTTTGGACACGCGACTGTTTCGTCAATGCTATGGCAAGTTCCCGGTTGAGCGTTGCCCCGAGGCCGAAATCAAAGAACGCTAGCAGAAGCTGAGCGCTCGCGAAAAACCCGACGAGCCCGTATGCTTCCACTCCGATCAGCCGGATGTATTGAGGAACACAAATTATCGCCAGCACCGCGGTCCATGCCCTTGCGACAAGATTCGAAACAGTATTCGTACGCAAGGAACGCACGCGGGTGAATCCGGTGCGCTCAGATTCCTTGGCGGCGAAATAGGCGCGGCATACAGACACCCCTGACGTTTGGTTTAGTTTGATCGTGGTTGCAGGATGAAGCGGATCGCGAGATCCAGCGGTGTTTTGGGCACACTACCGCCGGAATACTCACATCGCTACACTTGCCCTTGCAGCGGCGCACTTCGCGCTTGTCGCGTCAGTGCATCGTTGGATTGGTCTGTTTTGGAAGCTTCGAGGTGGCACTCGGAGGACCTGCCCTGCGGCAGACAAATGGCGTATTCAGGTTACATCAGTGCCGGTACCATGTCAATGGAAATCTCACTTCGAAAGCGTGGAACGGTATGACGCATCTGGCGCAAACGCTACAATTTCGCGGAATTCAAATCCCGTATAGCCAGAATCTCATGCGGGCCACCGGTAGTAATTTAGCTTGGACAGCACTTCCCTCTTCATTGTCAGAAGGCGCTTGAGGAGACCGCGGCCACGCTTGAAACGCCAGCGCTTCCCGAAGGAAGCCAGGCGTTCTACCGGAGCCCGGGGCGCCCAAGAGGCTGTTGTTGCTGAATCTTTACTACTGCCGTGCGTCGCCATGAGTGGCGACGCGGCACGCAAGGGTGCGTGCGCTACGCGTGGCGCGAACACTCGTGTTTGCCGCGTTCGCACTCATGCGAACGCATGGGATTTCGATGCTAAAGTTCTTTCGCCGACAGCCCACTAGTCACCAGCGGCCAGCAACCAGCAACCAGCCACCTACAACCCCACGCTCTTCAACGCCTCCCGCAGAGCAGCTTCGTCGTGCGCGCCTTTGAAGAAGCGCACCACTTTGCCATCCCCGTCGATCAGAAAAACGCTGGGGATGCTGTGGACCCGATACATGCGGCTCACCTTCATACCGGAATCGTCGAGTGTGTCAAACGGCAGTTCGGCTTTATTCACGTATCCGCGAGCCGTGCCCTTGCCCTCATCGTTCACGCCGAAGACCAACAGACCTCTATCCTTGAATGCCGTATGAATCTTGGCTAATTCAGGGAGTTCGCGCCGGCAGGGGCCGCACCAGGTCGCCCAAAAGCTCAACAACACCGGATGGCCGCGCAACTCCGACAGATGAATGCGTTCTCCATCCAGTGTCTTCAGCTCGAAATCCGGCGCTGGATGGTTCACCAGGAACGATCCAGTCTGCCCCGGAATCGGAACCGTGTCCACCAGCTTTGCTTTCTTCGGCGGCTCGAAGACGAAGGTGGAATCCGGCACTTTCCCGCCTATCTGAAAGCTGGTGAAGTTCATCGTCATTTGGATCAGAACCTTCTGATGGTTCGAAACTCTGGAGTTCGCCCATAGCATCCGGCCGATGTTCAACGTGGCAGGGTCAACCGTCAGATCCACACGGTTCCTGCCTTGCTGTTTATCCTCCCGCGACACTACTCGCACCACCGGCCACTTTTCCTTCTTGCCCTCAAACTTGACATCGCCAAATCCATTCGTGTCGGCGATTGCGGCGGTCTTCGCCATCCCCGCGAGGGTTGGAATCACAAGATGGACGAACGTCTCTGTCAAATCGTGCTCTTGATCAGACCCGCTTCCACTCGAGTCCTCTTCATCTTCGTCGTCGCCTACCACGGTGGCTGATTCCTCCGCCGTGTACTGTTTGAGTTTCGGCACGTACGCCCAGCTCTTTTGACCATCGGAAACCAGAACATATTCGTCTTTGTTCACGCCTTCCACACGCAGAAAATACTTGCCCGATGCCGCGACCGCGTATGTCACTCTGGCCTTCGCCAAAAGCTTCCCAGGCTGTGAACCACTCTGTCCGGCTACTTCCATGTCTCCTTCGAAGGCATATTCGGTAGCCGATTCGCACTTGGCCGCGACATCTTGAATAACCTTGCGGAAGTCAAAGGATGCATTTTGGCCGGGCAGTGAAGCAGCCGAACAAAAAACAAAATAAACCAGCGAGTATCGGATTAGTTGTCGTGACATTTCCTTCAGCTAATCGTAGCAATTGCCGGCTGCACAAAAAAACGCCGGCGCCCGTTTCCGGGGCCGGCGATCATCCAATGCGGTTCGAAACTTGAAACTATTTTGCCGCGGGAGGCGCACCCGGTAGTGTGTAACGCAGATCGACAAATCCCATGCTCAGATTTGCGTTGGTGGGCGAAGTACCGGTCACCAGCCAGGGGTTCCGCTGCACATACGAATACTGGAAGAGCAGGTTGAGAGCGCCCCATCTGGGGTTCTTCGCAAGCGTAATGTTGGTGCCGAACGTAGCTTCCTGAATCGATCGATTCTGCCCGTCGTTGGAAAGTGGACCATATCCGATCAGCTTTCCGTTGGTATCGATTGCCGTATCCTTTCCGATGTAAACGCCGCCATAGTAACCGAAGATGAGCGCTCTTCCGGCGTTGGCTTCAAACCCGGCTACCGTGGAAGCCGAGTGGACGAGCGAGAGGTTTCCGTTGGCCCGGATGATGAAGTCCGGAGCCTGTCCGAAAATGTAACGGCCGCCGCCATCGCTCCAGTAATTATTGTCAATGAGGCGGAAGCCCTTGAACAACTGGAAGTTGAAGTTGAACTCCCCTCCGAAGCCAGCCTTGGTGAAGGTCTGTACAGGAGCAGTAGCGCTGAACGGACTCGCGATCCGATTCGTGGATTCCAAGCCCACGAATTCAAAGTGGGCCTTCTCGGACGGATCGAAAGCCAACTTGGCGATAATATCCGGGTGGAGCGACGAAGCCGAAATCACGCTGCTTCCGTTGTTCACCTGGGTTCCGAGGAGGCTCGCATACGCCGCGGGAGCTGTGATTGCGCTGCCGCCGTTCCCACCGCCGACATATGGCTCAGAGTTTTCCAAGGCGATGGCGAAAACCGCTTTATCGGAGAAATGGTAGGCGCCTCGGAAGCCAGGAATACGGCCCCAAGTTAAGCCCAATTGGTAGTTCACGTCCATGTCTTGCGAGTAAAAGACGTCGCCGGGCAACGGAGAGACTCCCCTCCTGTTAGGCGTCGCGAGACTCCAGGACTGTCCCGCCAGAAATTCCCACCCGTTTTTCTGGATATCAACCCAGTACAGCCTGAGGCGGAACACATACGGGTTGCTGCTGACGGCGAGGGCGCCATTGGGCGGATTTCCTAGCTGGCCCAAAAAGTCAGACTCCCAGTATCCCATCACTTTGTAATCTTTGAAACTGGTGTCGACGCGCATGCCGATGCGCGAGTTCTGTGGACTCAAACGCGTTTCCCCTAAGCTTCCCGTTTGCGTGTTGCTGTAGGGAATGCTGCCAAAGTTCGTGCCGATGCCCGATCCGGGATTTGTCGACCGCGTAACGGACGTCATATCCAGGAACCCCACTGGCGTAAAATAGGCGTCGCCCAGCTTGAATTGCAGCGGACTGGATGTGTCGCTGGTCGTCGCCTGCGAGGGCGGCGTTATGGTGATAGGCGTTGGCGGCGGCGTGTTAGGAAATATAGGCGTCGTGCTGGCAACCAGCGGCCGCGTGGCGGGATCGAGCGTCCGCGGACCGGCGGCATTCCCTTGTGCCGAGGCTTCCGTGCGCCCTGTCTGCTCGGGCTTCGACATTGCGTCCAGCCGGCGCGTAAGTTCTTCGATCTGCTTCTGCTGTTGCGCCAACTGTGCTTTCAATTGAGCGACATCATCAGCACTCTTATCCTGGGCCAACGACACGCCCATCAGACCCAGCGCCAGGCCGGTCAGCGTCCCCAGACGCGCCAAGTTTCTTATTGTCATGTTCCTGATCTCCTCATCTGATTTTACAGGCTAAAATAGCGATTCTTCGCGGCAATCGGCCCTTATCCGGTCGAGGCGCGGTTTCTTATAGACAATAGCGGCTGAGGTATTACCGTGTAATGAACACAATGTTACAAACAGGTTAATTTGTTACAGTGACGGGCGAGTCCGGAAACTCTCACACAAACGTCACAGACCTGGTATGAACAAGTGAAAAACGGTCAGTGAAATCCACCCCACCAACGCCGACGCCGGGATCGTCAATATCCAAGCCCAAAAGATGTTGGTCGCGATTCCCCAGCGGACCGCCTTAAAGCGCTGGATGGAGCCCACGCCCGCGATCGCACCCGCCGTGACGTGAGTGGTGGAGACGGGCGGCGCCGGGTGCATGAAGTGGGCCGCGAAGATGATCGAAATGGCCGCTGCGGTTTCTGCGCAGAATCCACTGCGTGGCTTCAACTTGGTTAGCCGGGCTCCCATGGTGTGTATGATTCTCCAGCCACCCGACAAAGTGCCTGCAGCAATCACGGTGTAGGAGGCCATCAGGACCCAAAAAGGCACCTCGAACTTGGTCAGATGCTTTGAGCTGACCAGTACGGCGGTAATGATGCCCATGGTCTTCTGTGCATCATTGGTCCCGTGCGACACGCTCAGCGCCGCCGAGGATACCAGCTGAAGCCTGCGGAAGTATTTGTCCATTCGCTTGGGATTGAAATCGCGGAACAGCCAATAAACGCCGACCATCAACAGCATCGCAAGAACGAAGCCGATCAGCGGGGCCACCACGATGAAAACCAGGGTCAGTGTCCAGCCGCTGGCGATCAAAGCGTCGAAGCAGTGCTGAATGCCTTTGAGACGGGCCACGTGCGCCATGGCTGCTCCCGCGTAGCCGCCCAGCAGCGCGTGTGATGAGCTGGTGGGCAGCCCGAACCACCAAGTGATCAGGTCCCAGGTGATGGCGCCCACCAATCCGGCCAGAATCACCCAGGGTGTCACGAACTCCAGGTGCACCATTCCGGCCCCAACTGTCCTGGCCACTGCGGTGCCAAATAGAAACACAGCGGTGAAGTTGAAGAATGCCGCCCAAACCACCGCCCAGAAAGGAGTCAGAACCCGCGTGGAAACAATGGTCGCAATCGAATTGGCGGCATCATGAAAGCCGTTGATGAAGTCGAATGCGAGCGCCACCAGAACGATGGCGCCCACCAGCGCGAGTGAGTATTCCATGCGTCAGGAGTTCTTCACCACTACGTTTTGCAAGGCGTCGGCAACGTCTTCGCAGTTGTCTGTGGTCTGTTCCAGAAACTCGTAGATTTCCTTCAACTTCAGCAACCTGATTGGATCGGTCTCGCTCCGGAACAGCTCGCTGACCGCATCCCGAACCAGTTGGTCGGCCACTTCTTCCAGACGATTCACCTCAATGCAATAAGGCAGCACCGGCTTCTTCGTTTCCAGCGCGACAAAGGCCTGTTCCAAGGCTTGGGCGCAAGAATAAACGATCTTGCATAGCTCCACCACCATGTGCGGAATGGGCTCCATTCGATAGGCCACCATGCGATAGGCGGCGTCCTCAATACCGTCCAGCACGTCATCCAAGTGCGAAGATAGCGAGTGTATGTCCTCCGGATCGAGCGGCGTGATGAAGGTCTGGTTCAGGCGTGTGTAGATTTCGTGAATCACTTCATCTCCGCGCTGCTCCAAAGTCTTGATCATGGCTGCGGCGCTGGCTAGCGCCGAATTCCCCGCT
>CABEDY010000211.1_pt1 | contig 28049 bp, 20 predicted proteins | sample 3423171 | NCBI WGS metagenome assembly CABEDY01 (sample SAMEA5534333, study PRJEB31848) | metagenome | biome: tundra; feature: field; material: soil | place: USA | collected 2013-05 | depth 0.15 m | reverse complement strand
TTATGAATGTTGAGAACGGCCTGAAACGATCCGTGAAAACGGACGACGCCGGGCGGTTTAGCTTTCCGCAGCTCAAGCCCGGCACGTACGCGGTAAAGGCGGAGGCAGACCGCTTCGAGACCCAGCAGAACAACACCGTCTCCGCTGGTCTTGGTCAGAAGCAAACAGTCGATTTCAAGCTCAACATCGCATCGGCGACCGAAAGCATCTTGGTGCAGGAGCAAGTGCCGCTGATTAACGCGGAGAATCCCAACACCTCGACGACCCTGACCGCGCGCTCTCTTGAAAACCTTCCGAATCCGGGCGGCGATATGACGTACCCGCTGCAGTTTGCTGCCGGCGCGCTCATCAACACCGCAGGCAGCGGGAATGATTTCGTCGGCGGCACGAATGGCTATGGTAACGTGCAGTTCAATGGCTTGCCGTCGCTCGCCAACGGCTACATCGTCGATGGTCTTGAAACCAACGATCCGCTGACGAACCTGAACAGCGGCCTTTCGACCAATCTTGTGCTTGGATTGAATTCGATTGCCGAGGTGACCGTCAACACCGTCTCCTACGCGGTCGATCAGGGCCGGTACGGCGCTTCTCAGGTCAACTACGTCACGAAATCCGGCACCAACTCGTTTCACGGCAACCTGTACGAGTTGTGGAACGGCTCAAAGTTCAATGCGGCGGATTTCTTTACGAACGCTACGGCCGGAAACCACAAGCCGCGCTCCACGGTGAATCACTTCGGGGGGAGCCTCGGAGGCCCTATCATCCACGACAAGCTGTTTTTCTTCTTCGACTCCGAATGGGTTCGGATTGCGCTGCCGATCGTCAGTGCCACGACCGTGCCGACTCCGGCATTTCAGGACTATGTCTTGCAGCAATTGCCGAGAGGCGGTGTGGATTCAATAACCGGATCAACCTATCAGCCAGCGCCCCAGCTTGTGCCGTTCTACAAGAAGCTCTTTTCCCTTTACGGCAACACGGCCGGAACCCCGCTCGCGGTTCTCGGCTGCCCGTTCAACAGTGACGGGACCGTCGCGGGCGGCACTCCCTCCAATGGAAACGGTTGCGCGAACCGCCAGAGCATTTCGCATTCGAGTGATGATCGCGAGCAGGTGCAAACGGCTCGCATCGACTACAACATCGATGCCAAGAACATGGCCTGGTTCCGGTTCCAGTCCGACTCCGGTCTTCAGGCCGCTTATACCGATCCGATCAATCCGCTGTTCAACGCCATCTCTCCGCAGCCCCTTTACTCATTCGCCTCGGGCTACACCCATGTATTCTCCGGGCATTTGGTGAACTACTTCAACCCGGCGTTCTCGTGGTATGAAAGCCTGTTCGGGCCGTCCGATTTTCAAAAGACGCTGGCGGCGTTTCCCATCGTCCTCCAGGGCAGCGGTGCCAATGCGCCGTTCACAACGCTGGGAGGGCTCGACAATACATGGGTTCAGGGGCGGCGCGCCACGCGCTTCTTCATTAATGACAACCTCGCCTGGACGGTAGGGTCGCATGAGTTCCGGTTCGGCACGAACAGCCGCATCTTCCGCCTGAACGACTACGATTTCGGTGAAGGGGCGGTTCCCCTCGTGACCTACGCCACCCTGCCCCAGTTCATCTACGGTGTCGCATCGACAACCTCGGCAACCTTTCCCCTGGCCAATTCGCAGCCCTACAACTTCTTGAATCTGGACTTTTATGCGCAGGACACCTGGAAGGTGACGCGAACCCTGACGTGGACCTACGGCATCCGCGATACATACAATTCAAATCCCCTGAACCCGCATAACGGCGTTGCGCGCCTCGCCGGGTCGTTCGACTCGATTTCTCACGATGTCAATCAGCCCCTCAGCCAGGTCATTCACACGCAGCAGGCGACGATTTTCGCCGCGACGCCCGCCGCGATCCTGCAGCCCAGAACCGCCATAGCATGGCAGTTCGCACCGCACACCGTGCTGCGCAGCGGGTTTGGTTTATTCAGCGATCTGTTGCCGGGCAGTGTCGCCGATCTCGTGGGAACGAATCCTCCCTATTCCAAAACATTCCAGGGCGGTTTACTCGGGACGGTTGGTGGAACAGCGATTGCTCCCGGAGTCCCGAACAGCGCCATCGATGCGACCGCAGCGGCGAATCAGCTATTCAACTCCGGTTTCGCGCAAGGCCAGCTCTCCTGCGCTTCGCCTCTGGCAAACCGGAATACCTGCCTTCCGCCAATTTCGATCACCGCCGTGCCGGATGGCACTCTCCGCGCGCCTTACTTCATCCAGTGGAGCTTTGCGGTGGAGCACCAGGTCGGCAACACCCTCAACCTGCGAGCCCAGTACGTAGGCACGCGGGCGGTCAACCAGCCCTATGAGACGCAAGTGAACGGTTACCAGACGGTCTGCGAGGGCTGCTTTGCGCCATTCCCTTACGGGAAGCCCATCGATCCCCGCTTCGGACCGGTGACTCAATTGAATACCGGCGCTAACAGCCACTACAACGGTCTCCAGTTAACGGCCGACAAACGGCTGGGGCACGGCATTCAGGTGCAGGCCAACTACACCTGGAGCCACTGCATGGACACGGTCTCAAACGGCGGCTTCCTGCCATTCGCCGCAGGAGCCCTTCTCTCGCCGTTGCCGGGCGAGCTTGGCCGCCAGTATGGCCCCTGCGATTACGACGTGAGGCACAACTTCACAGCCCAGTACGTTTATCAATTGCCCGGCAAATTTCGGAATCACCTGCTGGCCCGAGCGCTCAATGGATGGCAGGTCTCAGGCACCATGTTTTGGCATAGCGGATTGCCGTTTTCGGTCCTGAGCGCGCCCTATTCCGCCAATGGAAACGGCATCGTTCAGGGCAGCGGCCCCCAATATGCGAGCGTGGTTCCCGGCGTACCCCTGTATGAGCACAATCCGATCCCCGGCGTTACTCAGCCTGGCACGATCCAATGGCTTAACCCTGACGCGTTTGTTTCAGTCATCGATCCAAGCACGGGCGCCTGTACCGGCGGCGACAGTCCGAAGAATTGCCAGTTCGGCAATCTCGGCCGGAACGCATTGCGCGGGCCTGATTTCTTCTGGAGCGACCTGTATCTGACCAAGTGGTTTCAGTTGACAGAGCACGTAAAGCTACGCATCGACGGTCAATTCTTCAACGTCTTCAATCACCCGAATTTCGGTCTCCCGGTTTTGGGGTACGCGGGGATTCCAGGCAAACCTTCCACGCAGACCGGATTCGGAGCCCTCAGCTATCCGACTGCGCCGCCGACGGGACTGCTCGGCGTCGGGTTGGGCGGAGACAGTTCGCCACGGATGATTGCATTCCAGGCGCGAATCGAATTCTGAAGCGGTCAGCATAACAGACTGAATGGGCCTTATCTGATTCCCGGCAATGTTTATCACATCGGACCACGGCAACGCTCCAAGTCCGTGCCGCATCACCGAGAAGACTATCGAAGCCGCGTTCGAGCTCTGTTTTCATTCAAGGGTCCAGCCAGATATCTTGAAATGCTCGTTGACGACTTCGGAAAGCGCCGTTTCAAAAATGCTCTTTGATTTCAAGAGAGAAATTAACTCACGGGCTGCCTTCACCTGCCCACTGCCGTAGAGCGACAGTGCTCCGCGCAAAACGGACTTGCGCGATGCCTCAAGTCTGATTGCTCCGCCGAACCGGTCGGCTTTTGATCCCAGCGCCTTTACAATACCGTTGATTCCCAAATCAACGGCATCGCTTAGTTCTCTGTCCGGATCGTAGCGCGAAGGCATTTTCAAGACGTCATCAATGCTGTGGAGGTTGTTTCCAAGTATTACGGCAAGCACGCGGCCCCCGGATCGATCAGGCTGGGAGCCGAGATCGGGACAAGTTGAACCATGCAGACTGCAATACTGTGTGTGGTGAGTAATAAAATCAAAGGCCGTGCACTCATCAAGGGAAATATCCTGTTCGACCAGAAATTCCGACGTGTAGTCTCCATTCCAATACCACACACCGTCCCGCTTTCGCAGTGGTCCTTTGTCCGTGGTCGGATCATAGGGCAAAACATACTTTGACTGGCTAAGGTCGCGATCGGTAATCAAAATCCGGTAGGCAGCTGGCGAATACGAGGGCATCGCCTCAACCCAATAGAAACGCTTCTTGGCGATCTGCTCCGCCCAGGAAAACGAGAACTGGACGTTTCCATAGAGTGAGCCATATGCCCAGGTGTTCGCTGACAGCCACGTGACCGCGATTCGCGACTTATTCAGCTTGCTTTTGTCATGGACCAGACCGGCCTTTAGGTATCCGTCTTCCAGTATGCGACGCGCACCCGAGACGTGAGCCACATGGTAAATCGTTTCGAGTACCTGGCCACCGGCGGACGGAGATTTCGAGCCCTTGGGAAATATTAATCCGTATGCAGACCATTCAGCCATGACGCTCCCACCGCGCTGCTCGACATCCTGCTTTTGCCATCACGGATGCCATTCGCTGACAAATGCTCCCGGTTCGAGGCCATCTCTCGTTTCGCACTCGATCAACGCTCCAAAGCTGTAACCGAGTTGCGCCCGGAATGCCAGTATCCGCTGATGGTCGCATACGCGTGATTGTGGATTGGTTGTTTTCTTTACTTCAAGCACAAGGACATTGGGACCGTCCGACCCACGCTGGTGCACGATGACATCGGGTACAACCAAGGCTCTGCCGTCTTCGTCTCGGAAGTTGGCGTACTCGTCTGGCAAGCCCAGCCTCTTGGGAATATCCCCCTGCCTGTTATATTCAACATCCACGGAATGATCGGGAAATGCTGCCTGCAGATGCATGGCGAGCCGGGACGCGATGCACCGTTCACTCAGATCATTTTCAAGCAGATGGCGATCATGCCTGGTGAGGTGCTGTAATGCGTTTTCAAGTCGCTGCCGCGCGTCGTTTCCGTCCATGTGGCCGCCTCCTCCGCGTCTATTTCTGTTTGGACTTGAGGTTAAAACTGACGGCATTGCAGGCGCAGCGCAATGTTTCCGGGTTCCCTCGCGGCGTTACGTAGAGCCAAGACTCACATTTTTCACAACTGAAACATCCAAGTAGCTCCTTAAACGCAGCGACAACCGGCTCGAAATCCTTCCTGCCGAAATTGGCCCACTCGTTGTAGTGGACGGCCTTGTTCACGGCCCACTGCTCGATGCTCATTGCGGCGTTCGAGGTGGAGAGCGTGGCCTTCCGCTTCGCCGCAGCTTCCTTGTCAGCGGTATTTCCCCATGACTGCGCGGCATCCGCGGCTTTGCCACACAGTGATTTCATCCGCGCCAAGACGCTAGGAAGGAGTTCCCCGAGTTCATAGTTGCCGTCTGCGCGGAATGGCGGCGTTGCGCCGAGCTGGTCGGCAAGGTGGCGGGAGACGTATTCAAGATGGTGACGAAGTGCTGCAGCGGCGGCCTCGACTTTCCCTTTTCCGAGGGCAGCAGCGATCTCATCCCAAATCTCAAGGTTCGACTCGACCAGGGGACCAGTGTCAATTGTCCAACTATGGAATGCGATGGAAGTCTTTGCGGTGACAAGACCGGCTGACTTCATCTGCTCTGCCCACAAGCGGTCGTGCGTGGTGATCACAAATTGCGTGTCGGGGAAATACGTTTTCAAGAGCTTGCAGAATTGATAGCGATGTCCGGAATCTACGGACATGACCACGTCGTCCAGAAGGGCGAATGTGAATCGATCTCCGAAAAGCCGCTTCATAAGCGCGAGATAGAGACAGACGCCCATCCCGTCCTGGTGGCCCTCGCTGTGGAAGGCACCGGGCGGGAACAGGCCGCGCTCGTAGAAGTTGACGTCGAAATCGAGCCGTCCTTCGCTCGGGGTAAGTTTCGCCGTGAACTTGCCCTCATCGTCTTCGTTGATTGCCCGATAGAACGTGCTGAAATCTTCCTGCACGTCGTCATAGAGCGTGTTTAGTTCATCCTCCATGACGCTGCAGTACGCTTCGTAGGCCGCCTTTGCGGAATTCGATGCGATCTCCGCGGCCTTGTTCTTTCTCATGGCCTCTCTGTAGTCGCCCAGACGAACCTGTGCGGTCGTGAGAAACGTCTGCGCATCGAGAGACGCCGTCTGGTCGGGCTTGGCTTCGACCTTCTCCGCAAGGGCCTTGAGGCTTTTCGGGAACGCCTTTGGTACTCCCAGCCAGCCCGCTGTCAGCCGGTCCTTCAGGCCCGTGAGTCCGTCCACGGTTGTCAGCTTGGTCTTCAACCCGTCTAAATCGGCCTTCCAGCCGGTCAGGAGCTGGGTGAACCCGCTGTCCCCCTGCCCTTCTGCGACCTTTTGGACAAGTCCCAGAAGACCCGACACTTTTATCGCTTCCTGTGCCAGCGCCGTACCGTTATTCAGCAGCGCTTGCTGCAGCTTGCGAGCCTCTTCGGATTTTGCCAACTTCGCCTTGAGGTGATCGCGGAGGTGTTGCTCATTCTCCCACGGGTGGTCGCAGAGCGGGCACTCGGAACCATCGACGAGATCAAGCCCCTTCTCAATAAAGGATCGCCGCTGCAACGCGGCAAGTAGGGCAGGATCAGCCTCCAATTTAGCGAGGTCAGAAAGTATCGCGGTCGCTTCAGTTTGCGAGATCCAGGAACCCCTTCGCCGCATCCGAAAGCGCCTTTAAATCTCGAAGAGCTGATAGCTTATTGAACTCGGGGAGCTTGGCGGCAGCCGATAGTCCGGCGTCGACCTTTGTGTCTGCGGTCAGTTCCGCTATTTCCGGCAGACCGAGCAATTTCCGCCGCTTGTTAACGGATTCCAACAGATCCTCGGCCTTTAATGTCGGGATCTGAAGGTGAAGTTGCAGGGCATCCCGGCCGGACTGTACCAGTGCAGCAGCAGTCTTCTGCACGGTCTGAAGTTTGTTCTGGGCCGTGTTCAGCGCACTCCTGGTCTGCCCAATCTCATCGAGTTTGAGAATGGTTTGAATCTCCTCCGAGCGCTTGGTCGGCTCGACGAGAATGAAGCGGAGAATCTCGCGGCGCGAAAGCGTGATTTCCGGATGATCGGCAATCTCCGCGAGGGCGGATTTCACGTCGTCGTCGGCCGGCACGATCTTGGGCTTCTTCGGGGAAGAAACCTTCCGGGTGATCGTCGCTGATTTTCCAATCCCAGGGAGAAACACCTTAAGCTCAACGAACGCGGCGTCGGGAAATTTTGTTTTATCGACGTGCGGTCCATGCTCAGCAACTGAAAGGCCCTTAGTTCCTCGTCCGGTGAGGCGCCCGATTTGGCCGGTGAGCCCGAATTCGATGGCGTCGATGACGCCGCTCTTGCCTGACCCATTCGGGCCTGAAATCGCGAAGGTTCCCTTGTGGAAATCAATGTCGAGCTTTCGAATACCTCGGACTTCTTCGATGTGGGCCGATTCGAGTTTTATCACTTGAGATCACCACCGGCAGGAAGCGAGAATATCTTGACGAACTCGTCAGCCTTCAGCCTCTTGCTGTCCGCGAGTACGATTTGGAGCTGTTCGATTTTCTCAGCATCCACATCCTTGGATTCCGCGAGCTTTGCAAAAAATTTTGCGGCGATCTGTTGCTGAAGCGTTGCCATATAAATTCCAGTTGTACGGTCTTGTCTTGTCCACGGCCTGGGTTACGGCCATAGTTAGCGGGCTCGTTCGCAATCAGGCTGCTAACGCAGCCTTCATCTTCTCCAAAGGAGCACTCCGTCTAAACATCTTCTTGGTAAGCGTGAGCTGGGTTCGCAGCATCGGTGAAAACTCGTCGCCCTTGCCGAGCTTCTCTGACTTCAAAAATGCATTGAGATCCCGCATTTTCTGAAATTCAGGTTCGCTGAATAGAGAATCCTCGTTTCCATCGGTAAGATAGTCGTCGATCAGTTGAACAGCGGCATCACCAATACCGCCAAGCAGGCCCGCATCAGCGAGCTTAATAATAGCGGAAGAAATTGAGCTGTGACTGTAATCAAGGCTGCTGTTAATAAGAAAATCCTTAACTATGTCTACGGCGACCATGACGAAAAGGTATCTGGTTTGGCCTCGGGTCGGGGAATTCGCCCCCCGGCCAAAAGTGTACCCCGTAGCCAGTTTTTGGATTTGGTATGCCGCGAACATGGAGTCCACACCAAAGCCAGGATCATTTACGATCTTGTGGAATAATGAGCCACCAGGTGCAAAGGGTGGGTTCTTACCATAGGCAATGCCAGGCTCGCCAAGCCAGCCGGCAGCATAGGCTTTCAAGAGCTCGAACGCGTTCGCCGTTTCCTCATATCTTGGGACTGCGGTAGGGTGTTGCCGCTGATATGCGCGCCTTGCCTCCCATGCACCGCGCTGGATTTCAAGAAACACGCCATATCTCGCGTTGAATGCTGGCGCCCAGGTGCGGAAATCTTTTTCGAGCGCGATGAAGTCCTTTTCGCCGACTGCGTTTTGAGAGTTGGTGTACCTGGTCGTTTCCGTCGACAACTCCTCGCCTTCGGCGCCCACGACGACGATTTTCGTAACTACGACAGCATTTTCAAGCCGCGACTGCCAGTCGGTCTGTGCTTCCGTTGGCGCGCTGCCACCTGAATTCAGCCGCCGCTGGAGCACTGACCAGATGGATCGGGTCGTCTGGCAACCGTTGACGATAAATGGATTCTTTAAAGTGACTTCACCGATCACCGACTTGTCAACGCCCTCGACGACAATGGTAATCCCGTTGTTGTACAGACCGAACCGTTCCGGGTGATGCTCCAGCGTCTGTTCAATCCCCCGGTTGACCTTGCGCTTATTCCCAAGGAACTTGCGGACGTTCTTTTCGTAGAGCAGGTCCAGGTCGCCAGACTGAGCCTTGTAATCCTGCATGAACTTGAAAATATCCGTCAGCTTTGTAGCGCCGATCAGCAGGATGTCGCCGGACGATATAACTGTCGTACGGAGCTTGACCACCAGCTTCGCGGGACCGAACGAATCCTCTTCTACAAGCTTGTTGTAAATTGTCTCGATGCAGACCGAATCGACATCGAAGCACTCGCCGAACTTGGCGCGTCCGAGCGTTTTGATGTTATTCAGGTACTCCATTTCCTCCGGCGTGGGCCTCCGGTTTGTGGCGAGCACGTAATCGAGCCTGTCTTTCGGCCCACAGTTTCTCAGGAAATTCCGGAGGCGGTCCACCAGTTCGGTAGACAGAGAGGATAACCTTTCTCTCTTGCCTTCCAGCGTCGCGAACAGTTTTTGGGCTTCGGCGGCGATGGTATCGGCACCGGAATAGGACGCCCCGTACTTGCTTTGGATTAGCATCCAGCAGTCGCCTTCGATACCCTCATCCGGGTCTTCCTTGACGAAAACGGCAGCATCGATGCCGCCGTCCCCGGCACCGTCGCAAAGAATTATTTCAGCGGTAGCTGAATCAATTTCGTGCCAATCACGCAGTATCTTTTCGGCAAAGCGATGACCGAGATGAGTCGGGCTGGGATCACCGGCGACGATTTCTTCAAGCCATTGACTCTCGAAATCTTCTAGCGAAATCATGGGAGCGCGCCCTGGAGCGATCATCAGTTCCTCCCCAACAGGTGGTCTAGCGGCAGCGGTGACGCCGCGCCATCGTGTAAGGCAATGATGTGCTCCGGCTCAGCCGCAAACCAAGCAAACGAACGCCAGGCCAATTCAGGAACCGTCTTTTTGAAAGCAGCGTGGGAGCGGTCAAGATAGGCGGTAACGAAGGCCACGCGTTTCTCTGAAAAGCCAGCCTCCGTCGCGATCTTAAGCAAGGCTTCTTGCCTTTGCATGGTAACCGGGCCGTCGGTCGCAACCACTTCGATGAAGACAATAAGAATCCCGCCATTCTTTCCATCACCAAGATCGACGAGAATGATGTCCGGCAGATTGCGGTCAGGAGAGATCTTGAGCTTGATCTGCGCCGCCAGCTCGTCATCGCGCGCTACAACTTTCGCGCCGCTTTCACTGATCCATAAAACGGCCGGGTTTTTGAGATACCGCTTCGCGAATTCCTCGATCACAGCCTTGGAAATAATCGAACTCGGTCCCGGAGCCATGCGCCGCGTTTCACCGTTGGGGAAAGTGACCAGAACCCCCTCGCCCGTTGTTACCGCGCCTCGCCGCATCAATACGGTGCGGGCAAGCGCTGTCGCCGAAAGATGTTGCTCCCGCCAAGTTTCCGCCGCCTTTTCGAAAGCTTTGTCGGAAACCGCCGGATCGAATAGCGCCGCAAAGGCGGACCGAAGAGCATAACGCGGTTTGGACGAAGTGGTCGCCAATCCCGGCCGTTCGAGGATCGCGTTATTTGTAATGAAGCCTTGCCGTATCGTCTCGTCACGAATCTGCTCGCGGCTGTTTTCCTGATACCAGGTTTTTCCCTTCGGCTGAAATCCGGGTTTGAGTGAGCCGGCCGCGTAGGCGCTGCGGGCTTTGTCATCAGGCCGCGCCGCCTGCTGATCCGTCATGCGCACGATCTGCTTCGGAGCTACCCACTGATTGGTTCCCTCGATAGCTCCGATGTACAGCATCGTGAAAACAGTCGATGCCGCGGCTTCCCGCACACAGTAGGTTCGTTGCGGAACGCCCTCCGGGAATATGACCTGCAGCCGTTTATGAATGACCGCGCGGTCAATATAGGGAGGCAGGCTCACTTGTTATCATCCTCGGCATAGAGCTGATTGCAGGCTTTCTCGACCTTCGCGCGGTCATATCGGCGGCCAACCAGGCGTTTGAGATCCGCGGCTGGCGGCAGAGGGAGATTTTCCAGTTCGTAAGCGGATACGGCGACGCTGCCGCTCAGACACCGGAAAGCGCGGTCGGGAGCGGAGCAGTTGAGGAAGGCGGCGAGCAGTGCCGGTGAAACAGAGGGCTTTGGCACGATCGGGATCAGCATGTTGAGATGGTTCTCGATCGTCACGCCGTCATGCTTCGCGAGGAACGACGCGGGCATCTCGGCTGCGATCAGACGCCGCGCCTGTTCCTTGGCTGTGGTCCGCTGCAGGAGAACGCAGGACCTACGCACGACAAGCCAATCATCACCGGACTGCAGCCGAAAAAACGGCTTGTGGTTTCGCTTTTCGGAGCGGAACACAAAGCGCCCGTCACTCGTGATGCTCTCGGCCCATACGAGCGGAATATTACCGCGTCCCGGTTCATCCCGTAACTGTGGCTTGAAGCGGTTCCACACTAGCGGGCCGGTGCTGACTTTATAGCCCCAGTCGGCCAGACGCTCGGGCATCGTACGAAGCCGCTGCGCGAGCGTTGACTCATCCGTGTGGCGCGGAAGCACCCAGGGTGCGGTCGCCTCACGGGGCAAGGTGAAATACCCCGCTGATTCAGGCATCGCCGGAGAGCCGGGTTGGGGACTCACGAAAAACACAGAGGCGCGGCTGCGCCGTGCGCCCTTCTGGTAAGTGGCGAGAATGGTTTCCTGCAGCACGTCCTCAAAAACGCCTTTGCGCAACGTTACAAAGTCGAGTGTGACGGGGGGCGCCTCCTTCCATAGAAGGGCGCGCAGGTTCTTGAAATACTGGCCGGCAAGAAAGCTTGATGGAGTGAGGAATGAAATAAGACCGCCCGGACGGGCGTGCTGAACGGCAAGGTCCATGAAAATGCCATAGAGGTTCGCATGTCCGTAGAGGCTGCGGGCAAAGCGGCTTCGCTGTTTCGACGGCAAAGAAACCCTGCCGAAGGGCGGGTTACCAATGACAAGGTCAAAGGCTTCGAGGTCGTTGTCTTTGCTAAGGCTGTCACAGACCGTGATCAGTTGAGAAGGTCTTTGGCCTGACTCGGCGATGAGCGGAAGAGCAGCGGCTTCAATAAATACCTGACCCAGCCACGCGGCGAACGGATCGAGTTCAAACCCGCGAAGTCGCTCACAGAGTCTTTGCAATGCGGTTGCAGGCGCGCTGCGTTCAAAAGTCCGCAGCAGACGTTGAGCTGCGGGAATGAGAAACGCCCCTGCTCCCGCTGCCGGGTCAAGGATACGGGCGTCAGTCCAGTCAAGGCCCGCAGCTTCGGCCTGATCCAGAAGCCGCTCGGCTAGGGCCGGCGGCGTGTAGAAGATACCGTGCTTTGCCCGCCAATCTCCTGGCAGGAGGGCGGTGTAGAGCAGGCTGAGGTGGTATGCCGCATGGCTGACAGGCAGAACCGCTACAGCTTGTCCGAGCTTGGCGGCAGCTATAGCGACGGGTTCAGCAAGCGGCCGCGAGTCGCGGGGGGGCGGCAGGAGCCGGAGATCCGAAATTCCGCCAATCTCCTCCCAGTACGTGCGAACTGCGTGCACGGTGACAGCTTCGGCAAAAGCAAGCTGCGAGCGTTCGGCGCAGACTTGGGCCTGGTCCCGCAACGCAGTACGCAATTCCGCGAGGGAAAGAGCTGTGGGTGCCGGTTGGGGTCTATGCCGGTTCTCAGACGGGTAAGAAACGGGAATGACCGCAGCGGAGAGGCCTGCGGAAGGAAAGCGGTGCTGAACGGTTATGCCCATGGCTATTTTTTTGCGAACAGGGGCCACTGGTCCTCAACATACTTTTCGGCGGCTTCGCGGACAATCCAGGCGAGCGACACCTTTTTCCGTTTAGCTAGGTCTTCCAATGTCTGGTAGAGGTCGGGTGGAAAGGTGATGGAGGCACGCGGCTGGCCTGCGCCTCTAGCTTTCCTCGCCTTCTGCCTCCCCGTAACCATCTGAGAATCCTTGTCTTTCAATGCACCACGATACACCGCCGCGGTGCACGAAGCAAGGCCCCGTTTAGGATGCTGAGAGTACGGCGTATACGTCGGGCAGGGTAATTTTCCAGGAATCAGGCGGCTTATGCGGGCTTCTTATCCGCGTCGTCCTTGTGATGGCTGCGCTTCGACGCGTGCTCGCCGTCGTAACCGAGCTTGGCCAGCTTGTCGTCAAAGACCTTGATGGCGGCTTCCTTCTGGCGAAGGACTTCCTTTATCAGCTCGTGGCGATGGGCTTCGAGCGTCTTCTGCTCTGTGAGGAATTTATCGACCGGATCGTCGGCCATGTTGATTATGATCCCATAGCCGGGCCACCGGCGGGGGCATGGACGGTGGCGCGAGGTGCGAGACCTGATCCGCGCTATTTCCGTCTTTCGCGGGCCGGTATCATCGGAACAACTACCTGAGGGGGTATGACCAGTCCCTTTTTGGCCGTGGTGTCTTCGTCCCCCTCTTTCGGAGGCGCTTTTTGAACCGTAAAGGTCCCGTTGGGGTTCTGAATAATCATAGGCGGCTTGCTGGTGGAAGCAGCGCCACCTACGGCCTTTGTTGCCTGGGGATCGTCAGCACCCATCACCGCAGCCGGAGAGGTGCAAGCTGCCAGAACGGCAAGTACCGGCGATACGAGATTTGATGGGCACTTCATTTTTCTATTCGCTTCCTGCAACTCCCGCAACCGGGTGAATCGCTACGAGCGCTATTTCTGCGACGGCTGCGGCGGGAATTTGTCCTTCACCACTTTGACGATCACGCCCTCGACCTGGATCTTCGTAAGATCGACCTTGCCGTCATGGGCCAGGATCTCCAGTGCGCCGAGTTCGACATACAGGTGCTCAAGTCCTTCCGAAAACGGCTTGCCTTCCTGCTTGCGCGAGAACCAGTCGCGGATGTCCTGCGCCAGTTGCGGATTCTTCGCGCCGAGGTCGGCAGTCATCTTCTCGATGAAATCGACGACGTAAACCGATTGGTCATGCGTGGGCTTGGTGTTGAAGTCTTTCAGGCTCATCGCCTGCGCCGTCATCAGGACGAAAAAAGCGAGGCAAAGCTTCATAACTGAGTATAACCAGAATCGAATGAATCGGTTGCGGTGATCTTCAATGTTTCTGTCAGCCACGATCATATGAGATTTTGCCGCCAACGAGCGGCCCTGTTCTTCCTTATACAGCGTTTTCAAAACATCCATTTTCCTCTTATGAGGACAAGGGGATTCTTCAGATCGGGCCGCCGCCAGTCAAGGGCGCAGGGTTTGCGCTCGTGAAACCCTTGACGGCAAGGACCGATCTGACAGCTTTGCGTTGGAGGAAAATGGAGCGGGTTGCAAAACGGTTTAGATCCTGGGCGCGTGCTGACCGGATGGTCGCGGGTATTTTGCCTTTGGGAATTCTCCGTCCCGGTAACCGCCCTCCCCCAACCGGCACAGCCCAACCTCTTCGATTTGAGTTCTTGCTTTCCAGAATACGGGTTGCCGCTTTGGCCGGAATTGACTCTACAGCGCATTGAAATGCACCGGGCTAAATCCGCGCGGGAATCCTCAGGACGCATTCCTGAAGCGCTATTGCGAGACTGTACCGGGGAAACGGCTACCCCTTCCCGTTTCTGTTCTTTCTGGAATTGGACGGGGCTCCGGTAGGTGAGACCAGCACGCTCACGAGGATGGTTCCATCCTAAGGCCGCCGGGGCGGGAGCAGGTGTCCCGCTTTTTTCCCGGCGCTAGGGAGATCGAAGAACGGTGCTGCTAGCTTGCCCCTCGCGGGATGGTTCCATCCCCTGCGCCGAAGCGGGATCATGGTGACCCGCAGGCTTTTCGGCTTCGAAGCGAGGGCCTTGATGATGATGGTAGCGGGCGAGGGACTTGAACCCCCATGACCTTGCGGTCGGACGATTTTGAGCCGTCTGCGTCTGCCAGTTCCGCCAGCCCGCCACAGCGCAGTTCTGCGCTTCTTCACTTTAGCATTTACGAAGCTCAGGGGCGTAATCGCTCGCGCGTCCCTACTCCTCTTGTTCCGTGGGCGGCTCGTTCGTCTTTTTGGTCTTCGGCCGCCGTATGTTGATCGCGGCGGCGTCGAGGCTGTTCTTGAGGTGGGAAGCGTAGTATTTCTCGATCATCTCAACGCTGGTGCGGCAGTTCTTCGCGATCTGATAAATGTCCGCGCCTTCCATGAGACGCAGGCAGATGTAGGTGTGCCGCAGGCTGTAGGCCGTGCGGGGTTGTCCTTCACGGTCTTTCTTGAGACCTTCTTCGTCCAGGATGGTGTTGAAGAGTTGCCGGTGGGTCTTCGGAAAAATCGGATCGGTCGGCTGCGGCTTGTTCCGCTCGACCAGCCTCTGGAAAGGCCTGACGGCCCCGCTGGTGCTCTTGCAATAGCCGACGCCGCGTTTGCCGCGGACCTCGATCTCAAGGATGGTTTCATGGCTGCCGGCGTCATCGACGATCTTCACATCGCGATATTCAAGGCGGCTCGCCTCGTCCGGTCGGAGGCCGGTATTGGCCATGAACAGGACATAGTCGTGAAGCTGTTCTGATTCCCATTTGTAGCGGGGATTTTTCGGACTGTTTGCCCTTCGCCGGGTGGCTTCATAAAGCTTCTTGTATTCCTCCGGGGAAAACCACGCACGGTGGGAGATCTTCCCGGACGCCCGGTAGGGCTCGGACAGATCAGGAAGCCGGTCCAACCATCGGTGGCGCACGGCGGCTTTGAGGGTCTGCCGGAGAACAACGATTTCCTGATGCATGGTGCTCCGGGCCGGTGGCTTTCCGTGTTCCTTCACCGCTTCCTCGTGGCGATGAATGCGGTACTCCTGCACCTGGCCCGGCGTGATCTCGGAAAGTCCCATGTCGCCGAAGAAGGGCACCAGGTGAACCCGGAGGCGCGCGCTGTGGCCTTGAACGTACTCGGCATTGCGCTGGCCCTCGGTGATGATCTGGTATTCGCGCTCGAATTGCACAGCGGCTTCGCGGAAGGTTTTCTCGCTGGTTATCTCACCGTTCCGGACTTTGCCGCGCAGCCCCAGAAACCAGTCCTCGGCGAAGTCCTTGGCCTTGGCGAGGCCGTCCTCCTTGGTCGAGACGCGCCGGTTCTTGCCGGCGAGATAGGTCGAACACTGCCACAGGCTGCTGTTGTCGCGGCGGTAAACGTGGACTTTGCCGCCGAGGATCGTGTGTTTCTCTGGCATAGCGGTCGGGCCTCGAAAACGGCCAAACTGTGTAAGGCTTGTGTAAGTATACCAGAGGAGTCAACGGCTCAGCTATCGCGCTGAAAAAAGGCTTGTTAGAACGACAGAAAAGTTTATACGGATGATTTTGAGTCCCGTGCGTCTGCCAGTTCCGCCACTCCAGCGAGTGCAACAGGTGGGACGACTTCGAGTATACCAGCCTCAGCTCAGCTCGCGCACCAGCTCGCAGGCGCGCTCGTACAGCATCCCCGTCTCGTTGCTGCAGCCCAGGAATCGCATGCCGCGCTCGCGCCAGAACTTGGCCTGCGGCACCGAACGTGTCTGCGTCCCCGGCGCCACGCCATGCGCCACGCAACTGTCACGAATCTTCTCCATCGCTTCCACCATCAGCGGATGCTGGAACTCGCCGCCTACGCCGAGCGAAACTGAAAGGTCCGCCGGACCCACCATCACTGCATCGATCCCAGGCACCGCCATCAGTTCGTCGCGAGCTTCCACGGCGCGCTTGGTCTCAATCTGCATTACCACCATGGTGTTCGCATTCATGTGCTCGATGATTTGCGGGATGGTCACTTTCTCGTGGTCCACCTGAAGAGCCGTCAATCCGAATCCTCGGATGCCGAGCGGCGGATACTTAATCCAACTGATGGCCTTGGCCAGCAGGTCCGGTGATTCTACGCGCGGAAAGATGATCCCTTGGGCGCCCGCGTCGAGAGCCCTGGTAACCAGTGAATACTGAAGCTCCGCCACGCGCACAATGGGACACAATCCCACCAGCACCGAGATGCGGCAGATATCTTGCACCGTTTCGAGATCGAATCCGCCGTGTTCGGTGTCGATGAACGCCCATTGAAATCCCGCGTCCGCCAGAATGCGCGCCACATCCTGCGAGCGAAGCTGGCCGAATCCGCAGCCCAATTGTAGCTTGCCATCGGCCAGCGCTTTCTTCACGCTATTGATTCTCATGATGAGTTGAATTTCGAATGTATCACTTGTCCCCGCTCCCGAGCCAGCCGCCAGCAACCAGCAACGGCGCGAAGCGCCTAGTTCACCACTAACACTTTATGATCCGGGCAATCCAGATTGACGTTGGCGTACAGCGTGTCCATCAAGCCCAAACCGTGCCTGGCGACAAACGGGAGTATCGAATAGAAGCGCTCTTGCAGATGTTTTTCGGGGAAGACTAAACCCGACATATAGCCGGCATCCTCAGTGGCACGCTGATCGCGCTTCAGCGTTTCCCGGGCTGTTTTCCTTTCCAGTTTCGAAAGCTGGTAGAGGATTTTCGCGCGGCTCTTTTCGGCTGCCGCGGCCAGCGTGGCGTCAAAAGAATGCAGGGTTACCGCCAGTTCATCCAGCGATCGGGCAGCGGCCGTCTGAACTTTTTCGAACTCGCGAGCTACAGCCGGCGGAATTAGCTTCCGTGCCATAAGCTCGCGCACCGCATCCTCACCATGGAAAAGATTGGGCAGCGTGAGACCGTATTTGCCCATTAGCTTCGCCGTCCGGGCATCCAGCAGCGTGAATCCGCTGCGCGCCAGCATCACCGGCATGCGGTGCAGCAAATCTTGATAGAGCGTCTGCGATTGCGCCATGTAGGCCAGCTCCGCAGGACCGCCCACATACGCCAGGGTCGGCAGAATATAATCTTGAACCACCGGACGCAGCAGGGCGTTGGGCGAGAGGTGTTCCGCCTGATCCATCAATTCCTCGGTCGAATAGCGGCGATCTTTGGAGGCATAATCGCCGTTTTGCCGCCGCAACGTGATGCGCCGTTCCCCTTCCAGCAGAAACACCAGCGAAGTTTTCGCCTCCACGTGAACTTGGGCGTGATACCCCGCGGCTTCGAGCTCCCGGTTTCGTTCCAAAAGCATCGCCTGCAGTTTTCCTCCGTCGCGCAACGCATCTCGCAACAAAGGCGCAGCCATTCGGCGCACGCCGTGATCCAGAGGATCGATAAACAACAAACCGCGCTTCGCCAACAATCGCTCAAGTAGCGCCTGAAATGCCGCGCCAAGTGTCGCGCCCGGCTGGTAGGATTCGGCCACCATTCCGGCAACATCCGCGCCAAACGGAAAAGCGGCCAGCGTCTCTCTCAACCGATCCAACGGCGGCGCGACAACGGGAATCGTGCCGACGGGACGTTCCGTCGCGTTCTGACCATCCACTTTCAGCGCGACGGGCCGATGGTCCGGACCAAAAATGTAGCTGTGATTCACCTCGGCGAAATCGTGATCTTCGGTGGCCAGCCAGAAGATTGGGACAGCGGGAATTCCCTGAGCGTTCAACTGCTCAGCTAAGCGGACCGCCGTCAGCGCCTTGTAAATGGTGTACGCAGGACCGGAAAACAGACCCACCTGCTGACCCGTCACCACCGCCACCGTCTCCGGGCGCGCCAATAAATCGAGCGACGCGCTGTCATCGTTACGCGCGCGCAACACCGTCACCAATTCCGCGCGGCGGTCCGCCGGATACGCTAGCTCCTTCGCGGCTGCAACGTAAGCAGTGGGATCTCCGGGATGGTAGGAATAAAAGCGCGAAACTCGATCGAAATGGTACTGGAAATCGGAGAACAGCTTTGAGGTGTGCGGGATCTCAGTGTGGCGTAAACAAGCTGCTTCCATGATCAGTGCCGGTCCAAGGTTAGCAGATGCGCCGGTACCCTCCAAAGTCGCTAAATCCTTCATAACCAGCCGCCAAGGTCACCATTCCCGCTTTTCCGCTAGAATTGAGGTTCGAGCCACCTCTCTATGGACGACCAGGAGTTCAAAAAGCTAGCAGACGAATCGCTGACCTCGCTCTATAAAAAGCTAGCCGCCGCCTCCGATGACGCCGAATTTGAGGTGGACTTCAACTCGGGCGCGCTCGCCATCGAATTTGAGACCCCTCCCGCAAAATTCGTCATCAGCCCCAACGCGCCGGTCAGCCAAATTTGGGTTTCGGCGCACTCCAAGAGTTATAAACTGGATTGGGACAGTGTTGAAAGCTCGTTTGTGCTCCAGGCTACCGGCCAGTCACTCACCGAGTTGATCCAGGAAGCCATCGCCAAGCAATTGGGAGAAGAAGTTTCTCTGTAGATGCCCGGCGTTTACATCTCCTATCCGTTTTGTGCGCAGAAGTGCACGTATTGTAACTTCGCGTCAGGCGTGTTTCCGGCCGAGTTGGAGCGGGATTACCTGTCGGCGCTCTGCTCCGAAATCGCGGCCGAGGATTGGCCATGGCAGCCCGAGACCGTTTACCTTGGCGGCGGAACACCCAGCCGCATGGATCCTGCCGATCTCAATCGAATCTTGGATGCAATACCCGGCCGGCCCTGGCGGGAGGCGACTATCGAGGTTGCGCCGGGCGGTGTGACTGAGGAACGCGCCCATGCTTGGATTCGCGCGGGCCTGAATCGAGTGAGCCTGGGCGTCCAGTCCTTCATTCCGCGCGAGCTGGCGCGAACCGGCCGCAAGCATACGGCGGAAATCGTGGCCGCCGAAATTGGCGCGCTTCGCGGCGTGGGACTCACCAACATCAATATTGACCTGATTGCCGGTCTGCCCGGCCAAACTGCGGCGAGTTGGCGCGAATCCCTGGCGTGGATCGAAAAGCTGGAACCACCGCACGTTTCTGTCTACATGCTCGAAGTCGACGAAGACAGCCGGCTCGGTAACGAAGTCCTGCTGAACGGCAAACGGTACGGCGCGCCGGATGTTCCAGCCGACGAGTTGACCGCGGATCTTTATGAAACCGCCGTCGCCGAGTTAGCACGAATGGGAACTCATCGGTACGAGATCTCAAACTTCGCTCGACCGGGTTTTGAATCGCTGCATAACTTGAAATATTGGCGCCTGGAACCTTACATAGGCTTCGGCGCCGACGCGCATTCTTTCGACGGCGCCCGGCGTTTTCAAAACGTCGAATCCGCGAGCGAATATGTCCGAGCGAAATCGCCGGGGCTCAGCTCGACGCCGGCCAACCGCGCTGAAGAGCGCTTCTTCGTGGGGCTCAGGCTTACGGATGGCATTCGGCCGGAACCGGCGGAATGGACCCGTTTTGAAGCTCCTATCCAGCGGTTCCTTACCGAAGGGCTGCTCGCGAGGGAAGGTGAAAAACTTCGGCTAACGAATCGCGGCGTCCTGCTCTCCAACGAAGTTTTCGCCGAATTCATCACAACATGAGCATCGACCTTCGCAGCGACACCGTCACTCGCCCCACCCCCGCAATGCGCCGCGCCATGGCCGAGGCCGAAGTCGGCGACGATATTTACGGCGAAGACCCGACGGTCAATCGCCTGGAACAACGCGCGGCCGAGATTCTCGGTAAAGAAGCCGGCCTCTTCGTGCCGACAGGCACCATGGGCAACGTCATCGCGATTAAGATCCACACCGAACATGGCCAGGAAGTAGTCTGCGAATCGCGCGCACACATCCTGGATTGGGAACTTTCTATGACGGCTTGGTTCGCGGGTTGCCTGGTCCGCCCCGTGTACGTCGAAGACGGCATCCTCACTTGGACCAAGCTCCGGGACGCGCTGCGATTCCCGAGCCCGCATTGCGCGCCTACTGGACTCATCGAAATCGAGAATACGCACAACATGGCCGGCGGCACTGTTTATCCGATGGACGTGCTGCAAGAGATTTGCGAGAACGCACATGGCCATGGCATCCCGGTTCACATGGACGGCGCGCGGATTTTCAACGCTGCCTGCCATCTGAATCGGCCGGTGCGCGAGCTTGCAGCCCCTGCCGATACCGTGATGTTCTGCCTCTCGAAAGGACTGGGCGCTCCGGTTGGTTCCATGTTGGTCGGCCCCGCGAAAGCGATCGAGCGCGGCAGGCTATATCGGAAGCGCTTGGGCGGCGCGATGCGGCAGGTAGGCGTGCTGGCTGCGGCAGGACTGATTGCGCTGGAAGAAATGCCCCATCGCTTAGGCGAAGATCACGCCAACGCGCGATTCCTGGCCGGGGAACTCGCAAAACTGAGCGGGTTGAAATTGCACCCGGAGCGCGTCCAGACCAATATCGTTGTCTTCGATGTCAGCGTTACCGGTCTCAATTCCACCGAATTCATCGCCCGCCTCAAGCCTCACGGAGTTTTGATGAGCGAAGCATCTACGCCACGCGAGGTGCGCGCCGTCACTCATTTCGACGTCACGCGCCAGGACTGCGCTCGAGCAGCCGAAGCTGTCGCCGAGTTACTCGCAAACGCAGGCGGAAGCGCCTGCGCCACCCAACTTCGGAGCTAAGTGGGGCAGGCGCTTCCGCCTGCCATTGACAAGCCAGAGGCTTGTCCTACGTAGGGCAAGTCTCCGACTTGCCGGGCGCTTCAGTGTCCAAACTCCAGGGGCAGGCGCTTCCGCCTGCCAACTCCTAAGCGAATTTCGGAACCACGAATGGTTTCCGATACTCGCGCGTGAACAGGGCGTTCGCTTCCGAGTCGCCTTTACACGTGTAGGAAGCTGCGTCGAAATTTAAGGTGCGCCCCACGCGGTACGAAATGTTCGCTAAGTGGATCAGCGTTGTGGAAATGGCGCCTTCTTCGATCTCAGCGTTCAAGTCCGACCGCTTGCGGCTTCGCACCGCATTGATGAAATTCTCGAAATGATTCTCGCCCGCGGTGCGTGTCGGTCCAGGTTCCTGTTCCTTGCCGAGCCAGGTTTTGTAGGTGGTATAGCCGTCGATCGCCATATAGCCTTTGGAACCGTAGAACAAATTGCCGATCGTGTTCGAATCGGATTTCCCGATGCCGCCTTCGTGATTGCTCATCCAATGGCGTACTTCGAATTCCATCATTTTCTTCTTGCCGCCATCGTTGAATTCGTAGGAGGCAGTGATGGTGTTGGGCGTTTCCTGATCGTCATCGAACATGAAATGGCCGCCCATCGCGGTGACCTTGGTGGGATAAGTGACGCCGAGTCCCCAGCGTGCGATGTCCAGTTCGTGGATTCCCTGGTTTCCCATGTCGCCATTGCCGTAGTCCCAGAACCAGTGCCAGTTGTAATGAAACCGATTCTTGGTGAATGCGTGCTGCGGCGCTGGCCCCAGCCAAAGATCGTAATCCACGCCCGGCGGCACCGGCTCAACCGGCGTGTGTCCGATGGTGTTGCGCCATTTGAAGCACAATCCGCGCGCCATGTAGACTTCTCCCAGCAGACCGTCGCGCATGCTCTGCACCGCTTCCTGCAGCGCCGGCGACGACCGGCTTTGGCTGCCCTGCTGCACTAGACGGTCATACTTTCGCGCGGCAGCCACAATCTGCCGGGCTTCAAACATATTGTGCGAGCATGGCTTCTCGACATATACGTGTTTGCCCGCCTGACAGCTCCAAATGGTCTGCAGCGTGTGGGAGTGATTCGGCGTAGCGATGGAAATGACATCGATGGATTTGTCTTCGAGGAGCTTGCGGAGGTCTGAATACGTGGCCGGGCGTTTCTGAAATTGACTGGCGGCTTTGTTTAATACCGATTCATCGATATCGCACAGCGCGGCCACTTCGACATTCGCGATCCGGGCGTATTCCTTGAGGTGGTCCTTACCGCGTCCTCGCAATCCGACACAAGCCACGCGAACGGTATCGTTGGGGCTGGGCATGGCGTGCCGTGCAGCCGCCAGAACGCCAGCCGAACTCATGAGAAAGTGTCGCCGATTCATTAGGTCACTCCTGACCGCCAGTATAGCGCCAGGGATCGGGGAATGAGCATCCTGTCACCGGATTTTGTGCATACTGGTGCGAGATGCCGAAATGCCCTGGATGCTCTGCCGAGATTCCCGAGAACAGCCGCTTCTGCCTGGCCTGCGGTAACGCTACTCGAACATCCGCTTCGACCATCGCGATTGCCAGTTCGTCCGGCGCCGATTTTGACGAGGGCCGCTTCGTGCCGGGCACGTTGCTCGCCGAACGATATCGCATCCTCGGGCGGCTCGGAAAAGGCGGAATGGGCGAAGTCTACCGCGCTAACGATCTTCGCCTGGGCCAAACGGTGGCTCTCAAGTTTCTACCGGAAGCTACCGCGCGGGACCCGGGGATGCTGGCCCGTTTCTACAATGAGGTTCGGATCGCGCGCCAGGTCACTCACCCGAACGTGTGCCGCGTATTCGACATTGGTGACGTGGATGGCCAGCCGTTCATTTCCATGCAGTTCGTGGACGGAGAGAATCTGGCGTCGTTGCTGCTGCGCATCGGACGGCTTCCGGCGGACAAGGCTGTTGAAATGTCGCGCCGCCTTTGTGCTGGGCTTGCGGCGGCTCACTCGCAGGGCGTCCTGCACCGCGATCTGAAGCCGGCCAACATCATGATCGATGGGCGCGGCCAGGTGTTGATCACCGATTTTGGTTTGGCTGGTATCGAGGAAGAGATCCGCGGCGCCGACATACACAGCGGCACTCCGGCCTACATGGCGCCCGAGCAACTGGCTGGCAAGGAGGTCAGCAGCAAGAGCGACATTTACGCACTGGGCCTGGTGATGTACGAAATGTTCACGGGCAAGTGCGCCTTTGAAGCTGACACGTTGGCGGATTTGATTCGCTTGCGCGGAGAAAGCCGGCCGACGGAGATTTCGAGCACTGTGCGCGACGTGGATCCGGCTGTCGAGCGGATCATTCTCAAATGCCTGGATCCCGATCCTCTAAAGCGGCCGTCGGGCGCGCTCGCAGTTTCAGCGGCGCTTCCTGGAGGCGATCCACTGGCAGCAGCGCTCGCGGCTGGGGAAACGCCATCGCCTGAAATGGTGGCCGCGGCCGGCGCGCAGGAGGGTTTAAGGCCCTTGCTCGCCATCGCGTGCCTGGCTGCGATTCTGATCGCACTGGGCGCCAACGTGATTCTCGAATCGCAGCAAAACCTGGCTTCGAAGGTCAACTTCGAACTGCCTCCCGAAGCATTGGCTGTTCAAGCGCGCAAGACCATCCAGCAGTTCGGTTACTCAGGCCCGGTCGCAGATCGGGCGTTCACGTTCGACTACGCCGGCGATTATCTTATTTATCTTCGGGAGCATTCGAAACACGCTCTGGATTGGAACGCGATTGGCGCCGGGCAACCTCCTCCAATTTACTTCTCGTATCGCGAAAGTCCGCAGCCGCTCGAGACGCACAATTTCGCTGCTCTCGGCCGCGTGACCTCTACCGACCCGCCGCCGGACATATCCGGAATGGCACAGATCAGGCTGGACCTGACCGGACGGTTGCTCAGTTTCTCGGCTGTGCCCCCACAAGTGGACACCTCTCCGGCGCCATCGCAGCAACCCGACCCCGCACCTCTTTTCGCCGCCGCCGGCCTGGATTTGAAACTGTTTCAGCCAGCGACGCCTCAGTGGACGCCGCTTGCGGCCACGGATTTCCGCGCCGCCTGGACCGGTGTTTTCCCTAACAGCCCGGCCAACGCCATCCGCGTGGAAGCGGCCTGGTGGCGGGGAAAACCGGTCTACTTTCAAATAATCGGGCCGTGGACATACCCCAGCCGCATGCCGTCCAATAAGGGCGGACGGCGCCAGGACTATACCTGGATGGTTCTCACGACTTGCGGCATGCTGGGAGCGACGCTGATGGCTTGGCGCAATCTGCGCCTCGGACGTGGTGACCGTCAAGGCGCGCTGCGTCTGGCGGCATTTGCATTTGCCGGGAGCCTTGCGGTATTTCTGCTCCGCGCTCATTATGTTCCCACCTCCTGGAGTTTCTCGCTTTTTGTTGAGGCGGTGGGCCAGGCGCTTTGGATTGGTGCTCTTCTGTGGCTGGCTTACATCGCGTTGGAACCGGTGGTGCGCCGGCTTTGGCCCCGCAGCCTGATCACCTGGACGCGTCTTCTTTCCGGACGATGGCAGGATTCGTTAGTCGCCCGCGATGTCTTAATCGGTCTTCTGGTTGGACTGGGATACGATCTGGTCTTCGCCGCCAGCAGCGAGATCGAGATGCGGATGGGTGGAACACCCCCTGCCGCCGCAAAGCTGGATGCATTGCTGGGTTATTCGCGGGCGTTCTATACCGTTCTCGACCGGATTCTCGAAGGACTAACGGCATCCTTGTTATTTTTTCTGCTGTTCTTCCTGTTCCGTCTGATCTTGCGCAAGGAGTGGCTGGCGGGGGTTGGCTTCGTCGTGTTTTTCGTAGCGTTGCGGGGCATTTCCTCGCCCTACCCGCTCGCGGACATTCCGGCCATGATCATTGTTTATGCTGTTGTCGTTTTCATGTTGCTGCGGTGCGGGCTGCTAGCACTGGTCGTCACTATCTTCATCACTGACCTGTTAGGAGAACTTGTCTTTACGACAAATTTCTCCGCATGGTACGGCGCTGGATCACTGCTCTTGATTGTCTTGGTGAGCGGGCTTGCGATTTTCGCATTCCGCAAATCGCTCGGTGGCCACCGGATTTCGGCCGCGTTGCTCGACAGGTGAACTTTACTACTGCCGTGCGTCGCCAGGAGTGGCGACGCGGCACGCATATGTGCGTGCGCTACGCGTGGCGCGAACACTCGTCGAAAACACTTGGTCTCGGATGGACGAGTGCAAAGTGGGGCGGACCCCCTGGTCCGCGGCCGACGCCCACGTCGGCCTGCTGCTGGTATTTGTCGATGCTTGAGGTGGCGGGTCCAGGGGGACCCGCGCGGACCAGGGGGTCCGCCCCACAAATCGTCGCAGACTGCAATGATCTTCGGGTCTAGTAGTACATTCGCTAGTCGATGCGCAGTGACCGCATCGGATCTAGCTTAACGGCTCTTCGAGCGGGAACGTAGCTGGCGGCGAGTGCGATGGCTATCAGGAGCGTGGACACTGCCGAGAACGTGACCGGATCGGTGGGGCTCACGCCAAAGATCAGGCTCTCCATCCAACGGGTCAGCGCGAATGCGGCCCCGCCGCCAATCACGACGCCCGCCACGGCCAGCAGCAGTCCCTGCCGCAACACCAATCCAGCGACATTCCGAGCGGATGCGCCGAGGGCGATGCGAATTCCGATCTCGCGCATTCTCTGAGTGACGGTATACGCCAGAACGCCGTAGATGCCAATGCTCGCGAGCAGCAACGCGAGCCCAGCGAAGATTCCGAACAGCAGCATATTGAAACGGCGCTGTGACAGCCCATCACTCATCCGCTGTTCCATGCTGTACACGTCCGCAACAGGCTGATTCGCGTCGATGGCCCAGACCTGGCTTTGGACCGCATTCGAGAGCCGCAGCGGGTCGTCCGCAGTCCGCACTACAAGCGCGATCGAATTTAGAGTTCGCGTCGGCAAAAACAGTTCCGGCCGCACCTCCGTGTCCAGGCCCATCTGATGCGTGTCGGCCTTGACTCCGACCACGGTTACACGCGAGGGATTTGGGCCACCGCCGAGCAGCAAGACTTTTCCCACAGCTTCGCCGCGCGCCGAGATGCGCTTGGCCAGCGCTTCGTTCACTACTATCACAGATGGTTTCGATTGCTCCGCATCCTGACGCGTGAAGGAGCGCCCTCGAAGAATGGGCATTCCGAGCGTTTCGAAATATCCGTCGCCCACGGGCGTCTGATCGGTCAGCGACCCTATTCCATCGGCTGGCGCTGGTTCCCCTTCTACGCGGAAAGGCGTGGCGGAAATGCGGTCCAGCATGGGGAATCCAGATCCAATGGCCGCGGACCTGACGCTTGGAACGCGCGCAACGCGCTCCAGCAACTCGTCACCGAACGCTTTCACTCGTTTCGTATCCTGATATTTCGGCGAAGTCAGATTCACGTGCATAGTCAGCAGATGATCGGTTCGGAATCCCGGCGAGATGGAGAGCAGGGAAGCCATACTGCGGATCATCAGGCCGGCGCCGGCCAGCAGGACCAGCGCGAGGGCGACTTCACAAACCACCAGAACATTGCGCAGACGTCCTGAGACGCCGCTCCCACCGCCGCGGCCACCCTTGCCGAGCGATTCATTCACATTTTGCCGCGCGGTCTGAATGGCCGGAGCCAAACCAAAAATCAGCCCGGTGAGCAGAGCAGCTCCCAGCGTAAACGCGAGCACTTTCGCGTCCAGGGTCAGTTGATGCAGGTGGTAATTGTCTTCAGGCGCGAATTTCCGAATGGCCTGAATCCCCGCGAAGGCCAGTCCGACGCCCGCCGCGCCGGCGAATAGGCTCAGAAGCAGGCTCTCGGCCAGCATCTGCCTAGCCAGACGCCAGCGTCCCGCCCCGAGCGCGATGCGAATCGCGATCTCTTTTTCACGCCCCGCGGCTCGAGCCAGCAGAAGATTTGCCACATTGGCGCACGCGATCAGCAGCACGAACGCAACCGCAAACTGCAGCACCACGATGGTCCGCCGCATCACGGCTCCTACGTCTTCGACGAACAACGGAAATACGTTGACTCCGAAACCGGCATTCATCTGCGGATAGAGCTGGATCAAGCGCCGATCAATGGAAGCCATTTCGGCGCGGAACTGTTCCAGCGTGGCGTTGTCCTTGAGGCGCCCAAAAACGAAATTCTGCCGGCCTCTCAATTCGTCTTCGCTCATTCCGGCCGCGCTCATGGTGAGCCAGACGTCCGGCTTCTTTTGATCGAAGCCTTCCCACATCGCGGGAAGGTGAAACTCAGGAGGCAACACGCCGATGATGGTGTAGGGCGCCTCGTCCACGTGGATGGTTTTGCCGATTACACTTCTATCTTTCGCGAATTTCCGCTCGAACAAGGCATAGCTGATAACGGCCACGGATCCACGCTTGCCGGGAGAGTCGGACGCGACGAATCCACGGCCCAGCGTAGTTTGCACGCCCAGCATGTCCAGAAAATTGGTGGATGCGGTGACGCTCTGCACTTGTTCCGGTTTGTCCTGGCCGGTAATGTTGACCTGCGTCTCCTGCAGGTAGCCGAGATCAGCCAGCAACCGGCTCTGCCTCTTCCATTCGAGTGCGTCCTTAAGGCAGGCGGGCAATCGCTGGGCCAGAAATCCACCCACCAGCGGGTTCGATTCCCAAATCATCACCAGGCGGCTCGGATCGCGATAGGGAAGCTGGCGTAGGAGCACGGCGTCGAGCGCGCTGAACATGGCGGTGTTGGCCCCAATTCCCAGCGCTAGCGCGAGCACGGCTACCACCACAAATCCCGGAGTTTTCAAATAGGATCGAAAGGCGAAGCGAACGTCTTGGAGCATGCACCAGTGTACGCATGAGGAGGGTCGGGGGATGCAAGCAGGCGGCAGGCGGCAGGCGGCAGGCAGAAGGCAGAAAGCAGAAAGCAGAAGGCAGGGAGCAGGCAGTGCCAGTTACCAGCAACCAGCAACTAGCCCCCAGCCCCCAG
>CABEDY010000210.1_pt1 | contig 28118 bp, 18 predicted proteins | sample 3423171 | NCBI WGS metagenome assembly CABEDY01 (sample SAMEA5534333, study PRJEB31848) | metagenome | biome: tundra; feature: field; material: soil | place: USA | collected 2013-05 | depth 0.15 m | reverse complement strand
TTTGCGGCGTGGAGCGGCCAGTAGGGATCGCGCAGGAATTCGCGCGCCAGCAGGACCATGTCTGCTTTTCCGGATCGTATGATTTCGTCTGCTTGGTGAGGGTCGGTGATCATTCCTACGGCGCCGGTGCGAATTTCAGCTTCTTGCTTGATGCGGTCCGCGAAGGGTACTTGGAATCCTGGCGCGGCTGGGATCTTGGCATCGGGAACCATGGCGCCGGAGGAGCAATCGATCAAGTCCACGTGGCGGGGGCGCAATTCCGACGCGAGCACCACCGAATCATCCACGGTCCAGCCGCCCTCTTTCCAATCGGTGGCGGAGATTCGCACGAAGAGCGGGAATCGCTCGGGCCACACGGCTCGCACGGCCTCCGTCAACTCCAGCACGAAGCGGATGCGGTTTTTGTAGGAGCCTCCGTACTCATCGGTGCGTTTGTTTGCCAGCGGCGAGAGGAACTCGTGCGCTAGATAGCCGTGAGCGCAATGGAGCTCGAGCACTTGGAATCCCGCGGCGAGTGCGCGGCGCGCGGCGTGGGCGAAAGCATCCACGATGTCGCGAATTCCGCCGTGATCGAGCGCTCTTGGGAGGGGGTCGCTCTCGCGGAACGGGACGGCGCTGGGCGCGAGGGTTTCCCAACCGCCGGCCTCCACCGGGATCGGCGCTCCGTTGTTTTCCCAGGGAACATGACAGCTCGCTTTTCTGCCTGCGTGGGCGATTTGAATTCCGGGCACGGCGCCGTGTTCCTTGATGAAGGACGCTATGCGCGTGAGCATCGCGATGTGGTCGTCCTTCCAGATTCCGTGATCGCCGGGGGTGATGCGTCCGCGCGCCTCGACGGCGGTGGCTTCCATCATTACGAGTCCGGCGCCACCTACTGCGCGGCTGCCCAGGTGTACCAGATGCCAGTCTGACGCGAATCCATCGACGCTGGAATACTGGCACATAGGAGACACGGCGATCCGATTGCGAAACGTGATTTCGCGGATGGTTAGGGGAGTGAATAAGTTCGCCAAAATTTAGTATGACGGAAGGAAGGGTTCTTCGGTTCTTCGGTTCTTTAGTTTGCGAGAATCGATTCATGGTGAATTGTCGAGTTGGCTTGATGCTGGTGGCTGTGGGGCTGGTGCACGCGCAAGGTGTCGTGAGATCTTTGTCTGAGGTCAAATTCGAACAGGATGCGGATGTGAAGTGTCTCTCTTCGGCGGTCGAGACCGGCGATCCTAGCAAGGGGCCGTCCACCATCATTCTGAAAGCTCCGGCGAATTGCGCGATTCCTTGGCATTATCACACGGCGGAAGAGCAGTTGATCGTCATCCAGGGGAAGGTTCCTACCGAGATGGAAGGTATGCCGAAACAGGTTCTTGAGCCGGGAGGATTCGCGATGATGCCGGGGAAGGCGAAACATCGATTCTCGTGCCAGTCGAAGAGTGGATGCGTTTTATTTGTCACCTTTGATAAGGCCTACGACATTTTTTGGGTGAAGTGATGCGGGTCTTGACCTTGGCGGTTTGCTTAATGGTGGCGATCGGCGATGCGCGGGCGGCCGAACCATTAGCCGGGACCTGGCGGCTGGAACGCCAGGAACTGAATGGCGAGAAGAACAATTTTGATCCACTCACGCTGAGGATCTCGCAATCCGGCGATAAACTGGCATTCGCGTTTTCGGTGCCGATCAACAATGTCCACTACCTCAGCATGAGTTATAGCGTTCGGCTGGACGGGACCGAGGGTGACGTCAAGAACGGGCAAGGAGAGAAGCTGGGCACGATCAGGATCACAAAGACGGGCGGCGGCCGATATAAGTTCACATTGACCGGGGCGAATCGGCCGCAGACATCAGGTACACTTAGCGTCTCGCCCGATGGAAAGCATCTCACTTCCGAATCGAATGGACTGATACAAGTGTTCGCGCGAGCCTGATGAATTTCGTACGCCGGTTTTTCCAGCGCCCGCATCAGACGTGGATCCGCCGGGTGAATTTCCAGATCCACCTTTGGGTGGGGATAGTGCTGGCGTTATATCTGATCGTGATCGGCGTGTCCGGATCGATCCTGGTTCTACGCATAGAACTGGGCGCGCTGACCGGCGCGAATCCGTGGGAATCGAGAAGAGCACCGGAACCACGCGCGGATATAACGGCCGTGGTTCGGAACCTGACAACTCATTACTCCGGTTTTCGCATTGTCTCGGTGACGGCGCCGGGGAAGACTGAGCCTAACTACATAGCTCGCTTGTTGGGGCGCACTCAGATCAGAGTCGCGGTGGATGGGGGCACGGGCGAGGTTCTGGGCGGCGTCAAAAGAGGCCCGGCCTGGCTCGACATAGTGGAGAAGCTTCACGTCAGTCTGTTTGCGTCGCGAACAGGCAGAATCCTGAATGGCGTCGGAGCTGCTTTTCTGCTGTTGATATGCATTTCAGGGCTCATCAACTGGTGGCCGGGCGTACGAAACTGGAAACGCGCCCTGAAAGTGGACTTCGGCCGGAGCTGGCGGCGGATCAACTTCGATCTGCATAGCGCCACCGGTTTCTGGACGCTCGCGATTATTTCGTTTTGGGCCGTCAGCGGCGTCTATTTTGCTTGGCCGCGGGAGATCTTCGCGTTCGTCAACCGAATCTCGCCGACCGTGAACTCAAAGCCTCCGATGGTGGAGGTGACAGCCAGAAGCGAAATGAGCGACCCGGATCTGGATGGGTTGGTGAAGCGTGCGTACGCCCTGGATCCAGGAACGACATTCGCGGGCGTCGAATTTCCATTCAATAGAAGGGCGCCGATCAAGATTCTGATGCGGCGAGGCAATGGACTCAGCCGGGAGTACGAAGACACTTTGTATTTCGATCCGTACACCACAGCGCATTTGGCCACGTGGAGATACGGTGTGAACCAGAGCCTGGGCGACTGGTTCATATGGTCGCAGGTGCCTCTGCACTTCGGCGTTTACTGGGGGCTAGGCGTCAAGATTATTTGGGCCGTTCTTGGCCTAGCGGTCCCGACGCTGGCCGTGACGGGATTGCTGATGTATTGGAACCGGACGCTTCGGAAAAAATGGAAGCGGCTCAGGGCAGAACCACAATTCCCGCCGGCGTGACGTCGGTCTTCAGGTCCCAGGTGCGTTCGTACTTTAGGGTTGCGGCGTCGTAGACTTCGATTTCGAATCCGGCGCCGTATATATAGAGCTTCTTGCCGCTGCTCGCCATTCCGAAGCTGAAGCGGGCGCGGCAGGGAACCTCGGCCCTCTGCGCGATGCGATCGCTCGACAAATCGAAAGCCCAAAACTCGCAGCGCTTGTTCCCGAGGATGCCGTTGGTCACCATGGTATAGGCGAATTTCTTGTCGGGCGTTACTTGCACGCCGGCCATGCCGCCGGGAGCGGGGCCAATGGGATCAAAATCCATCTGCCGCGTTTCCAAATTGAACCGGCCGATGCCGAATACCTTGTTGTGGACGATGGGATCGGCCGAGTTGAAGAGCGAAATGTGCTGGCCGGGCTGGCCGATCAGATCCAGGTCGCTGCCAAAACGGATTCGCTCCATGCCGGGGAAATCGGGCTGAGCGAGGTCGATGCGATCGATCAACTTGAAGTCGTCGGCGCGGAAGACGGAGATCTTCGCGCCGAACTGGTACAGATATTTTCCATCGGGCGAGACTTCAAAGGGCGTACGTCCGAAACCTGCTTCGTTGGCAGCCGTATCCTCGCGAGGGATGTCCACGGTCTTGACGATCTTCTGATCGGACAGATCGATTACCGTGAACTTCGCGTCGTGGACCTCGTAATGATCCGGGAGCTTGTCGATCTCCTTGGTGACTGTGTAGAACAGTTTGCCGTTCGGGTCGGGCGCGCCTCCTCGTAAGCGGAACTGTTTGGTGGAGGTGTTGAGCACGAAATGATTTATGACTTTTCGCGTCGCGACATCTACCACCTCGATCCCGTTGTGATCGATGGTGGTGACGTAGATCGTTTTACGATCCTGGGAGAGGCGCATGGCTCGGGGAGTGCCGGTGGTGAGTGGGATGCGATCCACCACTTCGCCTTTACCCTCGTCGAACACTAGCAGGGCGTTCGGATAGGCGGGCAGGAACAATGTGCCTGCGCTGGCGAGGCTCGCGAGAGCGGCGAATGTCGAGATGAGTCGCTTTATCAAGGTTGAACTCCTAAATTCAAAATCACCGACTCCCTTACGGTCGCGGTTCGGTTATTTGCACCAGACGGTCTTGACGTTGACGAATTCGCGGATGCCCCAAACACCCAGCTCACGGCCGTAGCCCGACCTTTTCACGCCGCCAAACGGCAGCCGTGGATCGGACGCTACCATGGCGTTGACAAACACTTGTCCTGCTTCGATTCCATCCACGAACTTAGCTTGCTCGGATTCATCGCGGGTCCAGACGCTGGATCCAAGGCCGAATGGCGAATCATTTGCCAATTCAATTGCTTCTTCCGCATCGCGCGCGCGGAAGAGCATGGCAACGGGGCCGAAAAATTCCTCGTGGAACACGGGGGAGGAGCGCGGGACATCGGCCAGGACGGTCGGCTCATAGTAGAATCCGGGCCCATCGATTTTCCGGCCTCCGGCCAGCAGGCGCGCTCCCGCCGCAACTGCGCGCTGAACTTGATCATGCAATTCATCACGGATTTTGCTGGTTGCGAGCGGGCCGACGTCGGTATCGGCGGCCATTGGGTCGCCAACTTTCAAAGATTTCATTCGATCGACGAAGCGCTTTTCGAAAGCGTCGTAAATCCCACCAGCTACGATGAATCTTTTGGCGGCGATGCAGGACTGGCCATTGTTGATCACTCGCGCTTTTACGGCAGCAGTGACGGCTTCTTCGAAGTCCGCACTGGGCATGACGATGAACGGGTCGCTGCCACCGAGCTCGAGCACCGTCTTCTTGATTTGGCTGCCTGAAGCGCGCGCCACTGAACGGCCGGCGGGTTCGCTGCCAGTGAGCGTAGCCGCCACAACGCGATCATCGTGCAACAAGGCGTCCACCTGATTGGCTTCGATGAGCAGCGTCTGGAACGCGCCTTCCGGAAAACCGGCGCGGTGCAGGATGTCGGCGATGGCTAGCGCGCATTGGGGAACGTTCGAGGCATGCTTCAACAGTCCTGTGTTGCCTGCCGCCAGCGCAGGAGCGGCGAAACGGAATACTTGCCAAAACGGGAAATTCCAGGGCATGACGGCCAGCACGGGTCCGAGTGGCTGGTAGCGCACGAAACTCTTTGAGGCGTTGGTGGACACAGGCTCGTCAGCCAGCAATCGCTCGCCGTTTTCGGCATAGTAGCGGCAGGCCCAGGCGCATTTCTCCGCCTCCGCGATGGCGGAGGACAGGGTCTTGCCCATTTCGGTGGTCATGAGCGCGCCGAACTCGCGCTTTTCGGTTTCGAGAATTTCCGCGGCTTTCTGGAGGCGGCTCGCGCGTTCGGCGAATGGGGTTTGACGATAGGAATGGAAGGTGGTCCAGGCCAGGTTTAGTTTTGCTTCTATTGCGGCGGCGGAAAGTGCTTGGAACTCGCGGAGTGTTTCGCCGGTCGCGGGATTTATGGTGGCGATCATAAAGCACCGACTCCGTTGAACCTGCTTGTAGCGCACGCACTCCTGCGTGCCGTGTTCGCACTCTTGCGAACACGTAGCGACCGAGCCCAAGCGTTCACAGGAGTGTGAACGCGGCACGCATGAGTGCGTGCGCTACGGGGCGTCTTCATGACCTTTGGTGGGCCAGCAGACCCATGAACTCGGTCGCGGTTCGGTACCGGTGCCGGTACCATTATTGAGCGCTCCGACTTAGTTCGGCGGCGGCGCCTTGGATTGCTTCGCCGGCGTTTTCCAGGACTTTGCCGACTTTGACCGTTTGCTCATCCACCAGCTTCCAGTCTTTCTGCTCGATGCTCTCGCGAACCGCGGGCAGCGTCTTAACGCCGTATCCGGTATAGAATCCGGGTGCGTAAATCTGGTGCTTGAACCACGGTCTATTTGGGAGTCCGTCCTTGAGAGTAAGGGAACGCTCCACCTGGACCAGACGCATATTGGCGTCGCGCAGATTCGCGCGAGCCAGGGCGGAGCCGCCGTTTTCAGACGCATGGGCCAGGGCGTGGTCGTAGAGCTCGGCGGCGCGTTGTAAGGCGACGAAGCCGTTTTCTAGCGGCGCGAAATTCAGGAATGGCGGGACTGGCTCCTTGGCCGGCGGAATCTTTTTGTGCCGTGGATCGTCTATTGCGGCGAAGACACCCTCGTCGATCGCCTTGTTGCGCTCGATGATCTGATCCCGTTTATCGCGGGCCAGGCGCTCCACTTCGTCGATGTAGCGGCGAATGGTTTCCGTGAGGTTGTCGAAATCGAATGGCAGCAGCTCGGCGCCGGCCAAGCGCAGAACGGCTGTACCGGCGGTCTGAGCGAGCGCGCGGCCGTAGACAAAATTCGTGTCGCCGAAATGCGTGTACCAGTAGAAATCGTCGTAGGCGGAATGGTAAATACCGCCGCCGTCCTCGCCACCGAAACCGAGATCGAGCGAGGCGATTCCGAGGTGATCCAGGAAGGCGGTGTAGTCGGAGCCAGAACCGAGTGCGCCGATGCGTAAGTCGGCACGGTTGCGGGCCTCCTGGCGATCGGTGGCGTCAGGATTTGCAATGCGAAAGGCTTGCATCCGCTTCCAGACGGAAATCTTCGCCTCGGGATCTTCGATATCGCGCGCCACGCCATTGATAAACTTTTCGAGCGTGTGCGAGCCTTCCGCGTTCAACCTGCCGCGGCCGTTGCTATCGGAGTTGATGTAGACGGCCGCTTTGGTTTGAAGCTCGTCGGCATGGGTTTCGGCCCACTCGGTGGAACCGAGCAAGCCGGGTTCTTCGCCATCCCACAGGCAATAAATTATGGTCCTCTTAGGCTTCCAACCCTGTTTCAACAGCAGACCCAGCGCGCGGACTTCTTCCATGAGAGCGGATGCGCCGGAGATGGGATCTTCCGCGCCGTTCACCCAGCCATCGTGATGATTGCCGCGGATGATCCACTCGTCCGGAAATGTTGTGCCGGGAATGGTCAAAATCACGTCGTAGATGGGCTTGATATCGAAGTTGAATTTCAGATTCAAGTGAACCTTGGCGGGGCCGGGTCCAATGTGATAGGTGATGGGCAACGCGCCGCGCCACGGTTGCGGAGCGACCGGGCCTTTTAGCGCCGCGAGCAACGGCTGGGCATCGCCATACGAAATGGGCATCACGGGAATTTTGGTTAAGGTGACGGCTTCGCTGAGCGGGAGCCGCTTGGCGTCCTTGGTGGCGCCGACGCCGGGCGTGAGCGGGTCGCCCGGATAGACCGGCATGTCCATCACGCTGCCGCGCTGCGCGCCGTCTCTTGGACGGAACGGTCCTTCAGGGAAGGTCTCGCCGGCGAAGTAGCCGTCCTCGTGCGGGTCGGAATAAATCAGGCATCCGATGGCGCCGTGTTCGGCCGCCACTTTAGGCTTGATGCCGCGCCAGGAACCGCCATAGCGCGCGATCACGATGGCGCCTTTCACTGAGATACCCAGCCGATCGAGTTGTTCGTAATCGTCCGGGATTCCGTAGTTGACGTAGACGAGCGGCGCTGTGACGTCGCCATCAATGGAGTAAGCGTTATACACAGGCAGTTGCTCGGCGTGCTGCGAAGAAGTGGGGTCGACACTGACGGTGGGTTCTTCGATCTTGGCGGTGAAGTGGGTTGGCTCCAATAATTCGAGCGAGCGCTCTTTGGGAGTGGGGAAGAGGACGTCGAAGGTTTCGATCTTGGCATCGAAGCCCCATTCCTTGAATTTGGAGAGGATCCATTCCGCGTTGTCTTTGTCGTAGGGGGAACCGACGTGATGTGGCCGGGCCGAGAGGCGCTGCATGTAGGCGCGCACGTTGGCGGGATCGGGGATGGCGCGGAACTTGGCCTCCCACTCGCGCTCGTCGCGCGTGGCATCGGTGGAGTAGCCGCGCAGGGGGGCGATTTCGGCTGGGCGGGCGAGTGGGGTGGTGAGCAGCGCGCAGAGCACATAGACGAGGGGTGTTTTCATTTGGAGGTTTCGTTTCGGAATGGATATTGTACCGTGGCGCGGGCATCGTGGTCGTCGTCGGCGGCTTGAAGAGCGGGTCCTGGGGGACCCGCGCGGACCAGGGGGTCCGCCCCACAGGCTGCGAAGAAGTGTACAGGGATTACCAGACTGGGACGGGTTGTTGGTTTATTTTTAGGATTGCTTCGCGGGCGGTGTAGACTACGCGGTGCAGCTTCAGGGTTTGTTGCAAAGCTGGTAATGCGCTAGCGGCGGCTGGGCCGATGTTTCCCAATGCCGACGCCATGCTGCGGAGCACGTAGGCTTGATCGCCGGTGACCAGTAGGCGATCGGTCAGAGCTTCTACGGCGGCTTTGGCGGATGGTCCGATGCTTCCCAACGCGTCGGCGGCTGGGGCGCGCACGTAGGGGATGGGATCGTGCAACGCCTCGATCAATGCCGGGACCGCAGCGAAGGCTTTGGGGCCGAAGGATTGCAACGCTACAGCCGACAAACTGCGCACTCGAGCGTTTGAATCTGCCAGCGATTTTTCCAAGGCCGGTAGTGCGGCTGCGCCTGGCGCTCCAATCTGGGAGAGGGCCCATGCGGCGGCCGAACGAACGTCCGGGTCCGGATCGCTCAGGGCCTGCGCGAGCTGATTGACGGCCGATGCCGCGTCCGGTCCAAAAGAACCGATGGCGCGGATGGTCTCAGCGCTGTTCGGTTGATTGAGATATGCCGAGAGGGGGCGGCCGCGGTAAACGATGCCGGAGGTGGGTGTGGCGGGTGCGCGTGCCTCGATCGCCGGTGCCTCAGACGCTGCAGGAATTCGCTCCAGTGCGACGTCGTTGACGCCGAGGTAGTAGCCGGACGAACGGCCATCTTTTCCCACGCACACGAAGCTGAGAGTATGCCGTCCCTTCTCCAAATCCAGCCAGCCCAGCGGACGATCGACGGCAACGTAGATTTCCGGCAAGTAGTTGTGGAAGACTTCCGACCCTGTTTGTGGGATCTCGGACGTTGCGGCCTCGCGGCTGTCGAGATTGGTTGGCTTTCCGTCCAGGAGAGCGTAGTAGTCGCCGTAGTCGGGCGCCTGGGCGATGCGCGCGACAATCTCGTAGCGTCCTTTCTCGGGAACGTCTAGGGGAATGTTGAGGCGCGATCCAACACCCTCGGCTTCGAAGAACAATAAGTCGCGTCCCCAATCCACTTCCCGCTGCACGGAAGCTTTACCTTTTTCCGTCGTCACCTCGGCGATGGAATCCTCGACGGCGATCTGCAAGGCATTACCGAGCGGAAGGCGGGCTTCGCCATACGGCGGCTCGGGAAGGTCCTCGTTCACGCCCTTCTGATACCAGAACGCCGCGCTCGAAAAATAATCCGGCCGCTCTTCGAAGCCGGACCGGAGCGAGCCGTCGGCGTTGTAGGTCCAGCCCGCGTGTTCTATGCCCGCCCACAGCGACTTGGTGAACGGAATGGGATCGGGAACGTGCCAGCGGTAGCCGGTGAGCCTGGCGCCGATGCGCTCTCCCTCCGCCACCGGCGTGCCATACCAGGAGCTGTAGGAGACGCGCAGGCCCCAAGCTTCGTTGAAATAATCTTCGGTGCCGGTGCCGGCGAGTTGCGGATGTTTGGCGCCGTCGACATAGAACAGGTCGTCGCCTTCGCCGAACCAGCCCACGCCCGCTTGAATCACGTTCAGCACCGTGCCTACGTAGTGGCCGGTTCCCTTGACGTTTAAGAACTCGTAGTTCTTTCCCGACATAGCGGGGCGCTCCTGGCGATAGTAGCCGTGGAAATACGCGACATCATCGGGTAAGGATGCGTGCTTCTGCCAGTCGACGTGATAGTAGAACATAGTGACGGGACGATTGCCTTCATCGGTGACGGTGATTTTGCAGGATTCGCGAAATGGCATGGGCCAATAGCTGTTGCGGGCGCGGCCGAAGGAGCTGTCGCGGATGGGCAGAGAATCCAAGTCTCGCTCGTATCCGTGGCCGACGCCGAAGAAATCTCCCAGAGGGACGTCGACGCTGGGGGTTTTCTTGCCGTCGTAATAGACGCGCAGCCGGACTAAGCGTGGCCAGGCGAATTCGTTGTCAGCCACTGTGATCCAGATGTGATCCACGACGCCAGGGCCACGCAGATCGGCCATCACGAAGGTTTCGCCGGGAAAAATGCGTTTGCTGTCGTCGTTGCTGCCGATGTAGGGGTTGTCGCTCGAGACTCGATGCGCGGAGAAGTTTTTCAAGCGTGGGAGATCGGTTAGGGATTGCGCGGTTGTGCATGCGGCGGCGAGGATGGTCAATGCGCTGAATCGGTACATCACTCGTTTTGTCCTCCTGGCTCCTGCAAATGCACCGACTCCCTTACGGTCGCGGCTCGGTAACGCACAGGGTATCAGACACGGCATACTTTATGGAGATGATCAAACGTTTCCTGATCCTGTTGGTGGTGGTAGCCGCCGTTCTCGCGCAGGACACCCTGCACCGGCCGGAGGAAAATCAGATCCCCGGCCCTCGCGACGCGGGCGACTTCGACGCCTGGCTCCGCGACTTGAAGATCTGGCGCGCCGAACGTCTCACGCGCATGGGATATAACGACGCCGAGTACGCCCGTCCCGAATTGCAGTGGGCCCAGCGCGACTTCGTGCAGCCCCAGATGATGTGCGAAGAGCGCTATTTCTACGATCCCATCCAGCGCCGCTATACAGTGGACCGGTACCTGGATGACCTCGAGAAACGTTATGGGGGAATCGACAGCGTGCTGATCTGGCCGGTGTATCCCAACATTGGAATCGACAATCGCAATGAGTGGGACTTGCATCGCGATCTGCCCGGCGGAATTCCGGCGCTGAAGAAGATGGTGGAAGATTTTCACCGCCGCGGCGTCCGCGTGCTTTTTCCCACCATGCCTTGGGACAACGGGACGCGTGATCCGGGCATGCCGCATTGGGAGGCTACTGCGAAACTAATGGCGGAAATCGGCGCGGATGGAGCAAACGGAGACACCTTCAGCGGACTTCCGCGCACTTACCGCACGGCTTCCGATGCCACCGGTCATCCGATCGTTTTTCAACCTGAAATCGCGCCGGCCAGCGATGAAGGGCTGATGTGGAACAACCAGAGTTGGCTGGTAATCGAATTCGGTTTCGCGCCCCCGGCCAGCAAGTTGAAATGGCTGGAGCCGCGGCACATGATCGATGTCGTCAACCGCTGGGGACGCGATCACACGGACGATCTGCAGTATGCGTTCTTCAATGGCGTGGGGTTCGAGAGTTGGGAAAATATCTGGGGCATCTGGAATCAGATGACTCCGCGGGATGGGGAAGCGTTGCGCCGCATAAGCCGCATCGACCGCAATGTCGCGGAGCTGCTGGTTAGCAAGGACTGGGTTCCGCATCACCCCACCATGCAATATGGAATCTTCGCCAGCATGTTTCCCGGCGCGGGGCGAACACTATGGACGCTGGTGAACCGCAATGAATTCGATGTCGCGGGTCCGCAGCTCAAGTTTCAAAACGCGCCGGGCCGGCGTTATTACGATATCTGGCACGGCGTTGAAATTCAGCCGGAAGTCAACGGCCCGTTCGTTACGCTTAGCTTTCCGATGGAGGCACATGGCTTTGGTGCGATCTTGCTAGTGGAAGCCGGAACGCAGGTGGAAGGGCTGGATAAGTTGCTCGCGCTCATGAAGGCATCGGCTGCGGCGCCCATACAGAGCCTGTCTGCGGAATGGAAATTTCTGCCGCAGAAGATGATCGAAATCCGGCCCACGGTGCAGTTTACTGAAGCTTCGGCTGGCATGGTCAAGATCCCGGCGGGCGAGTTTCTATTCAAAGTCTCGGGAGTTGAGATCGAAGGCTCCGATTGGATTGGCCTCGACGTGCAATATCCATGGGAGAATTCGCCCCGGCGCGGCCACGCGACGAAGATGCAGGTGAAATCGTTCTACATGGACAAGTATCCGGTGACGAACGCGGAGTTCCTTTCATTTGTAGAAAACGCGAGCTACAAGCCCGCGGACGATCACAATTTTCTGTGCGACTGGAAGGATGGCAGGCCTCAACCGGGTTGGGAGAACAAGCCGGTAACGTGGGTGTCGCTCGAAGATGCGCGCGCCTATGCGCAATGGGCTCGAAAACGGCTGCCGCACGAATGGGAGTGGCAATATGCTGCGCAAGGCGCGGATGAGCGGCTGTATCCCTGGGGCAGCCAATGGGACGACGCAGCAGTTCCCGAGCCATACAAGGGTCGCGATCTTCCCGGTCCGACCGCGGTGGACGCTCATCCGCGCGGAGCGAGTCCGTTCGGCGTGATGGACATGGTGGGTAATGTCTGGCAGTGGACTGATGAATTTGTGGATGAGCACACGCGAGCTGCGATCTTACGGGGAGGCAGCTATTATCAACCGCAGGGATCGATTTGGTATTTTCCGCAAGCGTACAAGCTGACTGAGCACGGGAAATACTTGTTGATGGCGCCGTCGAAAGATCGGGCGGGGACGCTGGGGTTTCGGTGCGTGAGGGATGGGAATTGAGCCGACTCGAGAAAAGGCACCGACTCCCTTACGGTCGCGGTTCGGAAAGGCCGGTGCCTGTGATTTGTTCGGTGATGAACCAGACCTGGAATTCGTTGGTGCGCAGAACCTGGCTCACTAGAAGATCGTTGGTTCCCTGGTCGCCGTTCTGATCGGCAGCATCTGCCAGCTCGCGCGTCTCGGCGATGATGAGCTCGTGCGCTTCGAGCAGACGGAACAACTGGGTGTTGACATCTTCGCGGCCGCGCGGGGGACGCGGGATGCGCGTGGTTTCGGCGACATCGTGCGCCATTGCGATTGTCACTCCGCCCAAGGTTTGGATGCGCTCTGCCAGAGCGTCCACCAGCTCGGCTTGCTCGCCGTAGTGTTTATCGAACAGGAGGTGGAGTTGATAAAAGGTGGGGCCGGCGACCTGCCAGTGGTGTTTCTTGTACAGGTCGCGCAACGTCATGGTGTCGGCGAGAAGAGGGTTCAGTTTATCGGCGTTGGTCAGCCGGACTTTCTGGTGGAGCGAAATTGGCCGGTTCACCACCGTGCCGTATTCTTGGACGACACTTTGCGGGCTTTTTGTCTTCATAACGAATTAGATCGCAGCGGCCGGAAAGCGTTGCACTTTTAAATGGCCCCCGGCCGCGTGCCGTTAGAACGACAGATGCATGGACAACTGCAGGAAGCGCGAACTGCCGAGGGTGTGCTGGATGATGCCCAGGCTTCCGACGGGCGGAAAGGAGGCCGGTCCGGAGAAGTTGGGGAAGAACGTAACGTTGTTGTTGGGCGCATCGAAATCCGGGTGGTTGAACAGATTAAATGCATCGAAGTTGAAGCGCAGGCGGAAACGATCGCTGAGCTGGAACGTTTTGCCGATGGTCATATCGAACCGCACTTGGAAAGGCGCCCGGAAGGTGTTGCGCCCGGTGTAACCATAGAGCGATTCATAATAATCGCAGCCCGTTTTGTCGCAGGGCGGCACGCCTGATTGGCCCGGCGCGAGAAACGCGGGTGAAAAATCATTTACGTTGAGCACCGGCTTTCCAGCGTTGACGCCGGTGGTGCCTTGCAGTTGGGCTTGTGCTACCGTGACGCCCGGTTTGAGCGGAACAATGGGATTGCCGATATAGTCGGACGTGCCCAAGTACAAACTCCCCACTGAGCCGGAATAATCGTAAATGCTGTAGGGCTGGCCGCTCTGCGCGATAGTCTGGCCGCCGATGATCCAGCCGTTGACGAGGGTCCCCAGGGCCTTGTTGGATGTGACCTTGGGTATTTGGTAGGTGTAATTGATCAGAAATACGTGAGTCTGATCGAAGTCCGCCGAGCCATAGTTCGATTTCGGATCTAAGGGATTGTTACCGGTGAAGAACAGACCGAGACCGCTTTGCTCGTCCAAGGCGTGCGACCAGGTGTAGGACGCCGTGAACTGAAGACCGAAGGAAAGCCGCTTGCGAACTTGAAGCTGCAGCGCGCTGTAATTGGAGATGCCTTCGCCTGTGAACAGCACGGAGTTCATGTCGTAACCGATGTAGGGAACGCGGATAGGAGCGTTGCCGGAGTACTCACTGGTGGAGATCGGTTCCAGAGCGAGGTTATAGTTTGGCGAAACCCCGCCGTACGAATAGATCTGACCGTTGACGGGATGTTGCGGCGTGGCAATTTGCGCCTGATTGAAAGGAATCGGGAGGATTTCATGGAGGCCGTGGTTGCCCACATACCCGGCGCTGAAGAGCCAACTGTTTCCTGGCTGGTATTGAAGATCGAAGGTCCAGTTCTCCGTGTAGGGAAGCTTGTTGTTAATATCGTAGCCGCCGAACAGGAACGGCCCGAACGGGTTGCCGGTTGGGTAACTGCCGGACTCGGTTTGCGAGATGTTTGGCAGCAAGGCTTGAAAACCCGCGGCGCTCCCCGGAGGCGTTGGAGGCGCAGCGGTTCCGAACGGACTGCTGAGTGTCTGACCCTTCACGCCCTTAATCGGCAATACGAACGGTGGCGCTAACGTGACTCCGAAAGGACCATTGAAGCCGCCGCCGGCGCTGGGCGAAAGATAGCTGAAGAACTCGCCGCGGTCATAGTAAATGCCGAATCCGGTGCGTACGGTCAGCTTCGAGGTGGGACTCCAGGCGACTCCGATGCGCGGAGCGAATCCCCACTGGCGTTGTTTCAACAGGGAGTTGCTTGCGCCTGGAGTTCCGAATTGTGAGTTATTGCCGGCAATCTCCAACCCCGAACCGGTAATGGTGTCCGTGGCGGCGTTATAGCCATAGAGGCTGGCATTGAAGTCGGTCAACCTTCCGTACTTTTCAGAGAGTGGCCCGTCGCGGTCCCAGCGAAGGCCGAGGGTGAGCGTCAGGTTGCTGCGCATTTTGTAAGTGTCGTTGACGAACGCACCCACCGTGTCGGAGCGATAGTAGCGGCTGGCGCCACCGTTGAAAGCGGTTGAAGCGGAGGGCTTGTCGGCGCCTTCCACGAAGTTGAGGAAGGTATTGAAACCGATGACGTCGGTATCGGTGTTGTGATTGACGATGTTGAGCTGGGTGTGATCCCAGAGTCCACCGAACGACAGAGTGTGCCGTCCTTTTACCCAATTGAGCGTGCTGCCGAATTCCCATTGGTTCTGATACATGCCTGCGTTGCCGAAACTTGCGCGGGTCCCGAAGGTCAGAGGTTGGCTGACGGTGGGATCGGCCGAGGCGATCTCAAACTGAGGAAAAGTCTGGGAACCCAAAAGATTGATTCCAAAGTCGCTGGGCTTAAAGGGTTGTTGGCTTTGCCCGAAAGCCCTTAGCCGCGTGAAACCGACGCGCTGTTCCCAGGTCAGACTGGGCGTAAGAATAACAGTGTTATTGATCGACACCACTTGGCTGCCGGCCTGGAGTTGCTGGGGAAAACCGAGGAGCTGGTTTACGGATCCGAACGGGTCTGCGGTGGGGTCGTTCTGAACGAAATATTTGACGGACAACCGATCCTTGTCGTTCACCACGTAGTCGAGATTGGCGATTCCCTGATCGACGGTCGAGATGGCGTTAGGCCCTTGCTGGAAGACATCATAGCCAAGGGTGGTGGCCAGGGTTGGATTGGTGATTTGCGCGCTGGGGATGAGATATTGTCCGTTGGGCAGCTTCGCGCTCAGCATCGCCGCCGCGGCTGGGTTGATCTGGCTGGCGGTGATGGTTTGGCCGTAAGAGGATTGGATGGCGTTAATGATCCCCCCTGCGCTGCGGTCGTTGGTGAGGCCCAGCGGGACCGTGGAGGTCCTGGCGGCGTCGGCGGCGTCGGCCACGCGCACCCCTTGGTATGACACGAAATAAAACAGCTTGTCTTTCTTGATGGGACCGCCCAGAGTGGCCCCGAATTGGTTGCGATTCAGGAAAGGCACCTTGGTGGTGATGTCGGAAGATGCGTTGTAGAAGAACGGCGCGGCATTCATGTCGCTGTTCTGGAATTTTTCGTAGATTTCTCCATGCAGGCCGTTAGTGCCCGACTTAGTGAGTACGCTGATGTGCGCGCCGCTGTTGGCGCCTTGCGTGGCGTTATACATGGCTGCGTTGACGGCGATCTCCTGCAATGCTTCGGCCGGAGGAGTGGGCAAGGCCTGGCCGATGGCGTCGGTGACGGAAGTGCTGGTTTGGATGGAGCCGCCGGGACCGAAGTTCTCACCCGTGTTCAGCACGAAGCGGTTCTCCCCCACCTGGCTCGAGGAATTTCCATTGAAGAGATTATTCGTGCTGATGCCATTCAAGGAAAAGCTATTGCTGGTAGAGCGTTGCCCGTTGGCGAAGATAGCTTGATTGCCGAGCCCAGCGTTCGAGCCGGCGCCCCCCAGAAAATCGGCGTGAACGCCGGGAGTCAGAATCGCAAGCTGCGTGAAGCTGCCGGTGCCGAGTGGAGTCTGCTCGATGGTCAACTGATCCACGACGTAACCGTTGGTGGTGTCCACCTGATTCATCAAGGGAGTGGCCGTTACTTCAACCGTGGTGCTCACTTGGCCCACTTTCAGGCTGGCATCCACGGTGGTGGTTCGGTTGCCGTTCACCAGGACCTCAGTGTGGGTTTCGGTGTCGAATCCTGGCTTGGTGAACGTGAGCCTATAGGTTCCGGCCGGAAGATTCGAGATCACGAACGTACCGTTCCCTTGCGAGTGTTCTACCACTTCCAAATTGGTAGCAACGTTCACGGCCTTGACTGTGGCATCCGACACGGCAGCGCCCGAGGCGTCCATAACGGTGCCGGTGATTGCGCCTAAAATCTGTTGTGCTGAGAGCGGCGCATGAAGCGCGAGGCTCAGGAACAGAATTGAGCAAATGATCGGTCTCAGATGGTGCGTAATCATTGTGGTCTCTCCCTCCGAAAGAAGATTGATGTTGAGTGCGACCGGGGAGTAAGATATCGCCCGGTATTTCTATTTGCGACAAGAGGGGTGCTTACACGAGTGGCAGACGGAGACAACGAGGCTAAGCCTGAACATGACCCTCTTAGGGTCAAACTATACCAAATTTGGGTTACTGTTTGATGACCGTCTCAAGAGGGGGAATTTTCAGATGTTTTTCAGATTACTAACGAGCTGGGACGGCGACGTGGTTCATCGCCAGTTGGCCCACCTGCTGGAATAGTTGCTCAAGCGTGGACTCCGGAACGTTCAAGCCGACGTTGAGCGTGCTGCCGTTGACGGAGGCTTCGAGATTGCCCAGCAACGCCACGATACTCGCGCCTGCTGGGATGTTGCTGGTGTTCATTTGAAGGAGCCCAACAACAAAGTTAAGAACGTTCAAAAGGGAAGTGGCGTCCTGCGGCGAGTCCAGCAGCAGCTCGGCGGAGAATTGCGCGCCAGACCCTTGGGCAGCGGATGGGAACTTCGCGCCGCCGCTGATCTGTTGAATGGCTAGCAGGAGTTTGCTCTTCAGCACTCCGCTCAGAGGGCTCCCGGCGCCAGTATCACTAGCCGGTAACAGGCTTGAGAACTCGCTTACCGGGACCACCGATGAGAACCAGATATCGTCTTGCGCGCGCAGTTGGCGGCCTTTCATGGCGACGCTCGATTCGGGGCCGGCCGAAGACGCACCGAATTGGACGGCTGCATACACGCTGGTGCAATCTCCAAACAGATCTGTGAACCCATCCGTGAACAACGCGATGCAGACATTGGCTACGGGCGAATTCATGCCCGGCTGGGCCATTTCGATCAGGTCCACTCCGGGAAGACGCGTGATGGTCCCGCCGTTCTTTAACACATTCACCTCTATGGTCGGGATGCTCTGGCTAAACGTGCCGTGCGCAGCGATCAACCAATGTCCATTGGTGTTTGGCGCGCCGTTCCAGGCTGCCACCACCTCCGTCACGTCCGAGCGCGGGTCTATGCCGGTCTCGGTCATAAACCCCTGCAGATACTTCTCGCCCATTGGAATCTGAGACAACACGTACTGGCCGAATGGCGAGTTCTTGGCGGAGGTGACGTTAGCGCCCGCCACCAGTTGCGCGTCTTGCATCACGAAACTGAACAAGTCGATATTGCTGCTTTGCGCCAGCGCGAGGGCGGGAACTACAAATACTGATAAAAGGACTGTCCTGCAGGTCGACATGAGGAACCTCTCACTCTATGGACGGCAAAAAGATCCGTCTATTACAGTGTAAGCGTTTTTTCAAACTGCACCCATGGGACGAAAGCATGCAGGAATACACGAAAGACCGAGCCGCGACCGGCAGGAAGCGCTACCACGAAGCCAGAACTAGCGCACTCGTGGTAGCGCTTCCTGCCGGTCGCGGCTCGGCTACGCTCTCGAACGGCTATGGGACGCTCGAAGTCCGCGCGATGGCCAGCCAGTCCCCCGGCGGGACCTTTCCGGTGCCGGCCGCTTGGATCGCGAGGTCGAGAATTCTTCGATCCGGAACCTCGCCGGTCGACTTGAGATATTGCACCAGGCGCGCAACGTGGGACCGGAATGCGCCAGATGTCAGGGTATGGCCCGATGCCACGAACGCCAGCAACACCGCGATCGATCGAGCGGCGCGTTCCGGAGCACTATGGCCAGGCATTCCACCGTCCGGTTCAAGTTGGGAGGCAAGGTGGACCAGAAGATCGTCGGTTGATTCGACCTTCGAATCGAGATCTGGAGTGTGCGATTTTTGGAACATTCCCCGCAAGGCAGCCAGTCCGAATGATCTCCGGATCTCCGGTTTCGGAGTATATCCCACTTGCGCGGCCTCGATTACGCAACCGAGCGGAGCGGCTGCGGCGAAAACCTGCGGCGGTGCGGGTGGGAAATACGCTTCGAATTCTACGTCCTGCGGCATCCCAACCGGCATCACGCGTGTCTCGGGGATTTCACCAGGGCGATCGCTCTGGCGCTTGACAACCGCTACCAGCGACATCTCACGGCTGGCCAAGCCATAGGTCCGGCTCAAAGCGGAAAGACGCTCCGCCACGCGGCTCTGCTTTCGTTTTTCGAGCGGCGCCAGCGCCTGCTCGGCAGGATAACGGCATTCCCAATCCGTGATCAACCGCGAGCCTTGCAACAGACGAACCGTCTGGCCGGTTTGACCATCACCCGTTGGTATTGGCAGGCACATCTGGCCGCCGTCCCAAGTGAGATCGAGCGTTTCTGGAGTGCCGCTCAGTTCTCCAAATAGAAGGACTGGATTGCCGGCGAAAACCACTGAAGGAGGCTCGGGTTGCACATTTCCGGCGGACTTCAAACCGCTAGCCGCCGGCGGCCCCATGCTGGCAAACAGATCCACCGCAGGCAAGTCCACACGCTCGCGCGCGGTGACAAAACGGCTGACGCCTCCCGTCTCACGGGCAAGCAAGGATAGAAAACGGTCCTGGCTGGCGCTGCCGATACCCAGGCAGAACAGGCGGATGTTGGTCGCGCGCGCCTGCGCCAGAATCTGTTCCGTTCCCGCGACCTGGCCGTCTGTCAGGATCAATACGTCGCCCGAGGCGCCGTTAAGCATGCTTGCGGCAGCTTCGAATCCCGCGGCGAGCGCCGTTCCTCCCGACGCATTTACCTGCCGCAAGAACGCGCGCGCCTTATCGCGATTCTCGCTCGACGCCACCTGCAGCGTAGGATGCAAACTTTCGACGTTATTGTTGAAGGCAACCACTCCAAACGAATCGTCCTCGCCCAGCACGGCCAGGCAAGCCTCTATCGCTCTGCGTGCCTGCTCGATCGGCGCGCCCTGCATGGATCCCGACCGATCCAGGACAATCACGGTGCGGCGAGCGGTTTTCGGACTCACTCCAAAAAGCGTGGACGGAACAATTGCGGCGAAGGAGCGCACTCCATCGCCCGTTGCGCCCGACAACACTTGAGACGCGATCTCTTTGAAACGGACGTCCAGCACCAAATCGCGATTCGGAACGTCTCTCTCCGCGGCCAGCGCCACGTGGGCCGGCGCCATTCCATCTTGTCTTATGCGGATGGAGTGCGATGGCGAGCCAATTTCGTCAATCGTGAGCTGATGCAACACCGAGATGTCGAATCCAACCTCATGCAGCGAATCCGCGTCCTTCCGGAATCGTGGAAGAAGCATGTCGCCGAACTGATCGGGCGGCAATTCCACCTCGCCTTCCTCTTTGGAGACTCGGGCCGCTTTCATGCGCGCGTGATACGCCGGCGCAAGCGTGAACGGAAAACGAAAGCGGAATCCGTCGTCGCGCAGGTCGACGCCGGCCAGCAACTCCAAATACACTGTAACGGTCTCGTTGGGGCGAACATTTCCAACCGTCAAATTCACCACGCCATCACCGTACTGGCGCGCCAGCGCCGAAAGCGACCCCTCCGCGATGCCTCGCTCGTAGGCCTGGACGGCTGCTTCTGTTTCAATTAACTCTGAATGCACTTCGAATCCGTCGCCGGTGATCCGGAAGGCTCTGAGGGCCGCGTCGCGAGGCAACGGAAACGAGTAGATCACTTCCAGAGGTTTTTCCTCCTCCGACCGGAAAACGTGCTGGATGGTGAGATGCGCACCCGCCGGGAGAACGCGCCCGGTCAACCACAGCCGCTGCATAGCCAGGCGAAGGGCTTCCTTGCCCGACGCCGCAATCGGTCCAAAATTGGCTGCTGTACTGCTCATTTCCCGCTCCTTTTCTCGTCACCGGCCGGCTGCAAACTGCGCGCCAGTTCATCGATCGCCTCGCGGATCTGCCTGGTCCGCCAGGGGCTCACATCGCTTCGCGTCAAGACCACGACATCGTCCGCGATCGCGTGGCGCCACCAGGCCGTGGGCGCGGCAGCATATCTTTCCGGCGTAGTTCCTCCGGCCAGGCTGCGGCCAATCTCAGAAAGCATCCGGCCTTGCGCTTGAAGCTTTTTGATCTTTTCCAGACGCGCGAGATGGTCTTCGGTATACGCCGCCGCGCGTCCCGCCTTTACAGGTCCGTCCAGCAAGCCGCGCGCGATATAGAAGCGGATGGTTCGCGCCGCCAGGCCGGATGCTTCCGCCAGTTCAGCGAGCGTCATCTCATCGGCCATGCACCTTCAGCATAGGTTATAAATATGACACTGTCAAGTGGTGTCATTTAATCCAGCCGGCCAAACTTGTCCCCTTGCTTACGCGCGGGGCTACAATTCGGGCGATACATGCGGATGCGTAATTAGCCCCGCGCGTCGGCAAGAGGACTACCGGCGCACTAGAATAGAATCCATCATGTTTCGAGCTTTCACCCGTGTCGCGATTGTTTTGATTTGTGTTTTCTGGACGGTGTTGCGGCTGGGCGCTCAGCAGCCCCCGGCCGCCGGACGCACACCCGGCATCGAGGAACGCACCAGCGCCATGCAGAAGTTGGATGGCTATTTTCCCTTGTATTGGGATGAGCGGACCGGCACGTTGTGGCTTGAAATTCCGCGCTTCAACACGGAGTTTCTGTACACCAGCGGTCTCGCGGCTGGTTTGGGGTCGAACGACATCGGCCTGGATCGCGGACAGGGCGGTGGAGGGAAGGTGGTGAGCTTCGAGCGCGTTGGGCCAAAGGTATTCATGGTGCAGGGGAATGAATCGTTCCGATCGTCGAGCGCCAACCCGGCCGAGCGGCGTTCGGTAGAGGATTCGTTCGCCAAGTCAATCCTGTGGGGATTCACAGTCGCGGCTGAGAGTAACGGGCGTGTACTGGTGGATGCTACTGATTTTGTAGTTCGCGATGGCCATGGCGCCGCGAACGCACTACGTCCCGGCACATATCGGGTTGATAAAGCGCGCAGCGCGGTTTACATGCCGCGCACGAAAGGGTTCCCGAAAAACAGCGAGATTGAAGTAACGCTGACTTTCGCTGCGGAACCTACTACAGGCGCGCGCGGCGGATTTAGCGGTCCCACGCAAGGCCCTCCGCCGATTGGCGCGGCCGGCGGACGAGGCGGTGGGTTCGGCGGAGGACTGTTTTCGGGATCCGTGGCCAGCGTCACGCCAACACCCGACTCCGTTACGATACGAGAACATTATTCGCTGGTTGAGCTGCCTGACAACAACTTCAAGCCGCGTGTTGACGATCCACGCGCGGGCTACTTCGGGCCGAATTTCGTCGACTATAGCGTGCCCATTGGCGAACCGATGGTCCAGCGATACATTATGCGCCACCGTTTGGAGAAAAAAGATCCCACCGCGGAGATCAGCGAACCGGTGCGGCCAATTCAATACTGGGTTGATTCAGGCGCGCCCGAGGACGTTAGGAAGGCGCTGGTGGAGGGCGCGAGTTGGTGGAACCAGGCATTTGAAGCCGCTGGTTTCCGCAACGCATTCAAGGTGGACGTGCTGCCGGAGGGAGCCGATCCGATGGACATCCGCTACAACATGATCAATTGGGTGCATCGCTCCACGCGCGGCTGGTCGACAGGCGGCGCTGTGTCCGATCCGCGAACCGGCGAGATCATCAAAGGCAACGTCATCCTCGGCTCGCTGCGCGACCGGCAGGATTATTTGATCTTCGAAGGGCTGCTCTCGCCCTACACCATCGGAAACGAGAAGCCGGACATTTTGTATCAGACGGCGCTGGCGCGCATCCGGCAATTGGCGGCACATGAAGTGGGGCACACGCTCGGCCTAGGTCACAACTATTACGACAGCACCAAAGGCTGGATTTCCGTGATGGACTATCCGCATCCTCTGGAAAAACTGCTGGACGATGGCAGCATCGATTTGTCGGAAGCCTATCAGGCTCGGATCGGCGATTGGGACAAGGTGGCGATCGACTATGGCTATCGGCAATTCCCGGCCGGAACGGATGAGCCGGCGGCGCTCGCGAGAATCCTGAACGACGCATGGGCTGTGGATCTGCGCTACATGACCAACCAGGACACCGATGCTCATCCCAGAGTGGATCAGTGGTCGAATGGGGTGAACCAGGCCGACGAGCTGAACCGCATCATGAAGATTCGCCGCTCGGCGCTCGCGAGGCTCGGCGAACATACCATCCGGAACGGCGCGCCCATGGCCACGATTGAGGAACCGCTGGTGCCCATCTTCATGTATCACCGCTACACAGTGGAATCGGCCTCGTCGATGGTGGCTGGTCTGGATTACATTTATGGGATGCGCGGCGATGGGCGCACGCCGGTGAAGTGGGAGACGGCCGCGAATCAGCGCAAAGCTCTGGACGCGCTGGCCAACACTCTAAAACCGTCCGAACTCGCCGTTCCGAAGCAGGTGTTGGATGCGATTCCGCCGCGCCCGCCCGGGTTTGGGCGCCATCGAGAATTATTTCCGCGGACCACGGGTGATGGATTCGATCCGCTGAGCCCGGCCACCATCGCATCCGATGTGACCATAGGATTCGTGCTGGAACTCGACCGTTCCGCGCGCATGGTGGCGCAGCACGCTTTGGATCCGTCGCTGCCGGGCCTGGAAGAAGTGATCGATCGTCTCACCAAGGCCGTGTTCGATGCGCCGGTTGCGTCGCCATACGAGGCCGAGATCCGGCGCGCCGAAGAACGCGTGTTGGTGGATCGCGTGATGTGGCTCGCCACCGGCGCGTCCGCGAGCCAGGTGCGCGCCATCGCGTCGTGGAAGATTGGGAAATTGGGGGCCCGGCTGCGCGCGGAAGCTGCCAAAGGCGAGGCTGACTCGGCACAGAATGCATTGCTGGCCGCCGACATCAAACGGTTTCTGGAACGTCCTGCGGAGCCGATCAAACCGCAACTGCCATTGGATGCGCCTCCAGGGGCGCCAATTGGGGATAACGGAATGGATTGGCTCGCGCGGCCGCCGATGGGGCAGTAGTTGTTGGCAGGCGAAAGCGCCTGCCCCACGTCAATGGAGTAGAATTAACCAGGTCCCGAGTGGTGCATGGCAGTAAATCCAAACATCCGGTGTTTGCTCGTGCTCGGGTGCGCGGTGTTTTGCGCCGGACAGACACCCGAAGTAGCCTCGCACGATACGCAGCCAACGTTTACTACGCGATCGAACCTGGTATTGGTCCGTGTAGTGGTCCGCGACAAGCAAGGACGCGTCAACGGAACTCTTCAAAAGGAAGATTTCCAGTTGTTCGACAAAGGGAAACCGCAGGTGATCTCGAAATTCTCGGTGGAGAAATCCGCGGGACACAAGGTGACGGCTCCCGTTTCGGAATCGCCATTGGAAAAGCCTCCGGGTGAGCTGGCGCCGCCGGTTGCGCCGGATCGCTATATCGCCTATGTTTTCGATGACCTGCATTTGAGTTTTGGAGATCTGGCTCAGGCCCGCACGGCCGCGGAGCGCCATCTGGCGGAATCCCTCAACGCCACTAGCCGCGCGGCCATCTACACTACTTCCGGCCACCCGCTGTTGGACTTCACGGACGACATCGCGAAGCTAAAGGATACACTGCTGCGGATTCAACCCGGGTCGACTCCCACAATAATTAGCACTGGTTGCCCGAGCATCAGCTACTACCAGGCCGATCTGATCCGCAACAAGAATGATCCAATGGCATTGCAGGCGGCGGCGCTGGATGCAATTGGATGCGCCCACCTAAACCCGCAAACCGACATGAGTATTGCGCAGGGCATGGCGCAATCGGAGGCATCGCGCGTGGTGGCGCTGGGGGAACAGGATTCGCGCATTTCGCTCAGGGTGCTGAATGAGGTGGTGCGCCGCATCTCCGCCATGCCGGGACAACGAAGCGTGGTGGTGGTATCGCCGGGATTCCTGGTGCTGGATCTGCGCTCCGACGAGCTTGACATGATGGACCGCGCCATCCGGGCCAACGTGACGATTAGTTCACTGGATGCACGCGGATTGTACGCTCTGGTACCCGGCGGCGATGCTAGCCAGGCCGGAGGCAGCATCGGCAGCTCGGTCCTGCGGATGCAGTATCAGACGGACAGCGCGAACGCGGAAGGTGATGTGCTGGGCGAGCTTGCGGATGGCACGGGCGGTACCTGGGTTCACAACACCAACGACCTGGCCGGTGGATTTAAGCGGATCGCCGCCGCCCCCGAATATTATTACGTGCTGGGGTTCTCACCGGAAAATCTGAAATTCGATGGCAGTTATCACACCCTGAAGGTCACCCTTAAGAATCCCGCCGGATTCACGCTGCAGGCGCGACGCGGGTATTTCGCACCCAAGCATGAAGTGGATGCGGCCCAGGAAGCCAAGCGCGAGATTGAAGAGACGCTATTCTCGCGCGATGAATGGCACGATATTCCGGTGGAACTGCATACGCAGTTTTTCAAGTCCAGCGACGTGGCCGCCAAGCTGTCCATTCTGGCGCGTATCGATGTCAGGCAGCTCCGTTTTCGAAAAGCGGATGGGCGAAACGTGGACACGCTGACGGTGGTGGCGGCGGTGTTTGACAGGAATGGAAATTATATCAGCGCGGTTGAGAAGACTGTTGATATGCATTTGAGAGATGAAAGTCTCGCGGGCAAATTGAGCTCGGGGATTACGGTGAGGTCCGCGTTTGACGTGGCGCCGGGGAGCTATTTTGTACGGATCGTGGTAAGGGATGCCGAAGGACAGAAAATGGCGGCGCTTAATGGTGGAGTCGAGATTCCATAGGGACCTATTGGTATCTGATTAGGAGTAGAATTAGCTCTCGTAAGATGGTTGGACGACGGCATCTACGTGTACGCAATGCGGCAGCGGGCTTGATATCCTTGAGCCTCCTAATCCCTGCCGCGCCCGCGCAGACACCGGCTCCCCAGGAGATGGCTACGCACGATGCCACTCCCACGTTCACATCCCGATCGAACTTGGTATTGGTGCGCGTGGTGGTGCGCGACCGGGACGGTCATATCAACGGAAATCTTCAAAAAGAGGATTTTCTTTTATTCGACAAGGGAAAACCGCAGTTTATATCGAGATTCTCCCTGGAGAAAACCACGGAGCGTAAAGCGGAAGTTGAGGCGTCCGCGGCGGCTGCTTCGGCAACTGCCGGTGGCAAGGTCACGCCTGAGGCAGCGCCACCGGGGCGCTATGTAGGCTATGTTTTCGACGATCTGCATTTAAGCATTGGGGATCTGATGCAGGCCCGGAATGCAGCCGATCGGCATTTGTCGGACCTTCCCGTGACCAGCCGCGCGGCAATCTTCACCACGTCGGGCCAAGTCACGGAAGATTTCACGGATGATGTAGCGAAGCTGCGGGCTGCGATGTTGCGGGTCCAGCCGAGGTCGAATCTAACGTCTGGCACGGACTGCCCGGATCTCACCTACTACCAGGCGGACTTGATTTACAACAAGCACGATCCGCAGGCGTTGCAAGCGGCTGTCCAGGACACGATTGTGTGCGCCAATCTCGATACGACTACGGGCTCCGCTCGCGGCGTGCCATCCGGATCGGACTCGACCACTCAGACTGCGCAGACCATGGCGCAAGGGGCAGCGTCGCGAGTGGTGTCAATCGGAGACCAGGAGACGCGCATAACTCTGAAAGTGCTGACTAGCTTGGTCCGCCGGCTTGCGGCCATGCCGGGACAACGGGCCTTAGTGCTGATATCCCCAGGGTTCCTGATGCTCGATCAACAGACGGATGAGTATGATGTTATGGATCGGGCCATCAGAGCCAATGTGACCATCAGCACGTTGAACGCGCGTGGCCTTTACACCATCATTCCCGGCGGCGATGCGAGCCAATCCGGCGGCAATCTCGCCAGCCTGACCGTGAGGTCACAGTATCAGAGAGAGAGCGCGTTAGTGACGGACGGGGTTTTGGGCGAGATCGCGGATGGCACAGGCGGGACGTGGTTCCACGACAACAACGATCTCGTGGAAGGCTTCAGACGCACCGTGGCCGCGCCGGAGTATTATTACCTCTTGGGTTTCTCACCGGAAAACCTGAAATTCGACGGCAGCTATCATAACTTGAAGCCTCCATCAAGAAACCTGCAGGTTTTACGTTGCAGGCGCGGAAAGGATATTACGCTCCCAAACACGAAGTGAATGCGGCAGAGGACGCCAAGCGCGATATCGAAGAGGCGCTTTTCTCGCGCGACGAATGGCGCGACATTCCCGTGGAGTTACATACTCAATTCTTCAAATCCAGCGATTCAAGCGCCAAGCTGTCCGTTTTGGCGCGCATTGATGTCAGGCAGCTCCGTTTTCGAAAAGCAGATGGACGAAACTCGGATATCCTGACGGTGGCTTCGGGGCTGTTTGATAGAAATGGAAACTATGTCAGCGCTATCGAGAAAACCGTCGACATGCATTTGAAGGACGAAACCCTGGCTAGCCGATTAAACTCGGGAATCATCGTGAAGAGCGGGTTTGACGTGGCGCCAGGTAGCTATTTTGTTCGGGTGGTTGTAAGGGACGCGGAAGGACAGAAGATGGCGGCGCTCAACGGCGCGGTCGATATTCCTTGATGGAGGTGAAATTGTGAATTTCAAATACATAACCGTGATGGCCGGCATCCTCGGCCTGACAGCCGGCTTGTCGCGAGCCCAGCAGCAGGCAGCCGACTCTGGCGCCGTCATCAAGACGGAGACCAAACTGGTCCTGGTGGACGCGGTAGTCACCGATAAGAAGGGCGGCTACGTCCGGGACCTCACCGCCAAAGACTTCAAGGTGTGGGAGGACAAGCGGGAACAAACCGTCAAGACCTTCTCGTTTGAAGCCGATCCCAACTCACCCACGGCTTCGCAGAAGCGCTATCTGGTGCTTTTCTTCGACAATTCCAGCATGTCGCTCGGCGACCAGGCTCTAGCCCGAAAATCGGCGGCCAAATTCATCGAAACCAATGGCGGTGCGAACGTCATGATGGCGATCGTGAATTTCGGCGGCAACATCGTGATCTCTCAGAATTTTACGTCCGATGTCGACCGATTGAAGGCGGTGGTCACGGGCATCAAAGGATCCTTTACTACGACCAGCGCCGATACGGGACCGATGGGCCAACTGAACAAAGCGGCGGCGGATTTCGGAGCACGCGACATGATTCTCTCGCTCAGAAGTCTCGCGAAAAACCTGGCGGACGTGCCGGGCCGCAAGACGCTGGTCTTGCTGACTTCTGGTTTTCCACTCGGGGACGATCAACGCTTTGAAGTCACCGCTACCATTGATGCTTGCAACAAAGCCAACGTCGCGATTTACCCTATCGATGTGCGGGGCTTGGTGGCAGGAGGTCCGACAGGCAGCTTGACCGCTCCTGCCAATGGTCCTGACAAGGGCGGATT
>CABEDY010000208.1_pt1 | contig 28325 bp, 26 predicted proteins | sample 3423171 | NCBI WGS metagenome assembly CABEDY01 (sample SAMEA5534333, study PRJEB31848) | metagenome | biome: tundra; feature: field; material: soil | place: USA | collected 2013-05 | depth 0.15 m | reverse complement strand
AAGATCAAAATCAGTGGATGCCCCAATTCCTGCGGACAGCACTGGATCGCCGATTTCGGGTTCTACGGAAACGCCCGCAAGATCGACGGGAAGGAAGTTCCGTACTATCAGATGCTGCTGGGCGGCGGCTACGATGACAGCGGCATGCTCAGGTTTGGCGCCGCAATCCAAAGCATCCCCGCTCGATTAGCGCCGGAGGCCGTGCGCCGCGTGCTGGATCACTATGTGGCGAATCGCCAAAAAGAGGAAACTTTCCGTGCCTACGTACTACGCCATAAGGTGGAGACTTTCCGTCTGATGACGAACGATCTGGCAAAGCCGGCAGAGCTTTTTCCTGAGATGTATCAGGACTGGGGCGACGACGTGACGTACTCGCTAAAGCTAGGCCGGGGCGAATGCGCCAGCTAGTCTTCGAGACTGTGACACTTCGTCGCAGCCGAGGTGGGGCGGACCCCTGGTCCGCAGCCGACGCCCTCGTCGGCCTGCTGGGACTTTGTTCGAAGACCGGGTCCAGGGGGACCCGCGCGGACCAGGGGGTCCGCCCCACTAGCGTGCGCTACGAGCGTCTTGAGGATCGCGCCGACTGCGTCTTGGCGGCTTCAATCAGTGCGCCGTTGGCCATGGCGAAGGCCGGAATCGAAATCGACCGGTCCACCAGATCAGCCATGGCATGGACAGCCAGCCCTTCGGCTTCCTTGACAAACGACAATACTTTGCGCTCCGCATCGAAATCCACTTGTACGCAATCGCCACCGCGAACCTGATCGGTCGCGATCAGATTGGACATGGGCTGAACCAGCAGCCGTTCAATCGCGCGCTTCAGATGCCGGGCGCCGTACTTGAGGTCGGTTCCTTCTTGCAACAGGAAACCTTTGGCGTCATCGGTGGCCTTGAAGACGAATGACTTTTCGGGCGAGGTGTTGAAGATTCTCTGCTGAACCATGTTCAGCTCGATGTCCAGAATCTTCCTGAGTTCCGAAGTACCAAGCGGGCGGAAGGTGACAATCTTGTCGAGCCGATTGATGAACTCCGGAGTGAACTTTCGCCGCGCTGCGTCAACACCAGTGCGAGCCATCTTTCCATTCAGCTTCTCGTCCACTTCACCGGTCTGCGCCTGACGCGCCGCCTGGGGAGCATTGAAGCCGAGCCGGGGGTTAGTGAGCGCGCTCATTTCGGAAGCGCCCAGGTTGCTGGTCATGAAGATCAGCGCACGAGAGAAATCGACTTTGCGATTGTCGCCCAGAGTTAGCGTTCCTTTGTCCAAGATGCCCAGCAGCAGGTTCCACAACGCGTCGCTGGCCTTCTCGATCTCGTCAAAAAGAACAAAGCTTAATTTGCAGCTCTCGGTGTGATACTGGCTCAGCACTTCCTGACTCAACAGCGGATGCGTTTCGCGATGCCCAAGGTATCCGGGAGGCGAACCGATCAGCTTTGCAATCTCGTGGCTGTGCTGGAACTCCGCGCAGTCAATCTTGATAACGGCGCGCGCATTCTTCAGCATCGACTCAGCGGTGGCTTCCACAATGCGAGTCTTGCCGGATCCAGTAGGTCCAAGGAAGAGGAAGTTTCCAATCGGACGACCTGGCGCGGTCATTCCGGTCAGATACATCTGATAGATGTTCACGATCTGCTCTATGGCTTCATCCTGGCCAATAATCAGTCGGCCTAGGCTTATTTCCAGGGCTTCCGCCTCTCGCCCCGTCCTCGTCGGATCTAATGGAACATTTACCCGTAACATTTTCTTGGTCCTTCTTTCACTACTACTTCCAATTCCCAGCCTACCTAGAGCAACTTGCATGCCAAATTTGAATCAACCCTATTTCCGGGGTTTCGACGGCCTCATCTCTATACGACTAATCAGAGTTCTGACCGGCGTTTTCAACAGCATGAGAACCGTCTCCGCTACATCTTCCGGTGCGATCTTCCAGTCCGCCCCGTTTTGGGCTTCCCTTCCAAATTCGGTATCAACGCTTCCCGGCATGACACAACTCACTCTCACTCCTTCATATCGGTGATCCAGCATCATAGCTTCACTAAAACCATTCAAACCAAACTTCGAAGCATTGTAAGCTGCCCCGCCCGCGAACGCATTCTTGCCAGCCAGGCTACTTATATTGATGATGTAGCCGCCTTCCCGGTTCCTCATCCTTGGCAGAGCTTCCTTCGAACAGTAGAAAGCACCCGACAGATTCGTTTCCAGCGTTTTGGTCCAATCGTCCACACTCAACTCCGCCGTGCTCTTGAAGACTCCGATTCCCGCATTGTTCACAAGGATGTCCAGCCCCCCGAGCTCGCTATCTACAAACTGAAAGAAACTCGCAACCTCTGTGCTATTCCTTACATCGGCTGCTTTTCCTACCACTTTACTTTTCGACGACTTGGCCAGTTGTGTTACGGCATTTTCCACACTTGTGTGGCCTCGGCCACAGACAGCTACCTGAGCGCCTGCTGCCGCCAACGATTTGGCGATAGCGAAACCTATGCCACGGCTGCCGCCGGTGACGACTGCGTTCTTGCCTTCGAGAAATGTATCCATACCTCCATGCTAATCCGCATATAGAACCGAGAGTGCCAAAACGACAATAATTTCTCAATGCACGATGCTTGGCTGCCTACTGCCGCCTGCCTCCTGCCGCCTGCCTCCTGCCGCCTGCTTTCTGCCTTCTGCCTTTTGTCCTACGCGCCCCGCGCTATCATGGATGTTTTGAAGGGAGTTTTACGAATGCACAATTCCGTGCTGGTGCCGATGGTGGTGGAACAGACCTCGCGAGGCGAGCGGGCCTTCGACATCTACTCGCGTCTACTCAAGGAGAACATCATTTTCCTCGGGACGCCCATCGACGATAACGTGGCCAACCTGGTGATCGCCCAGATGCTATTCTTGGCGGCTGAGGATCCGGAGAAAGACATTTCGCTTTACATCAATTCCCCGGGCGGTTCCATCACCGCCGGTCTTGCGATCCTCGATACGATGAACCTCGTAGAACCAGACATCGTGACGTACTGCGTGGGACAAGCGGCTTCCATGGCCGCAGTTCTTTTAGCTTGCGGAACTAAGGGCAAACGCTACAGCCTGCCCCACTCCCGAATCCTGATCCACCAGCCCTCCATGAGCGGCTTGGGCGGCCAGGCGGCCGACATCGACATCTACGCGCGAGAGATCCTGCGCATGCGGGAATCGCTGAACCAGATTCTCGCCAAGGCCACCAGTCAGCCGGTAGACCGGATCGCGCGCGATGTGGATCGCGACTACATTCTCGATCCCGACCAGGCGCTGGAATACGGCATGATCGATCGGGTCATTTCCAGCCGAGATGGGCAGCCGGTGCTGGCGAGATAGTTGGTGGCTGGTTGCTGGCCACTGGTGACTGGTACGCTTACGCCCCGAACATTTTCGGTAGCTGCGACAGCTCCTCATCCGTGCTGTCATTCGGCACCGAGCAGCCTGGTGTCAGAATGAACTTGGCCCCGGCGGATTTCTTCGCATCCACCCATTGGCGCTTGAGATCCAGCCGCGTCAGCTTGCGGTAATTCACTTCGTCCAGTCCGCCCAGGATCACGCCCGAATATTGCGCGCGCACTTTAGAGATCGGCACTCCCGTTCCGTGCGTCGAATAGTTGATGGCCTGCGCCGCGAAGCCTTTATAGAAACGGTCCAGGTAAACCTTGTCGCCGTGCAGATGCAGGATATTGAGCGGCGCCGTTCGCACCGCGTCGAACACCATCTTGTCGAACGGCTCGCTGAACTTGGCGTAGTCCTCCTGAGTCATGTATCCGTCTTGCGCGTTCGCGATCGCCACGAACACGCCCGCCGCTCCAGCCGCTATGGATCGCCGCGCGTGATTCGCTTCCGATTTCGCGATCACCTCCAGCGCGTCCAGCAAAGCTTGCGGCTTCTCGTGCTGCAGCTTCCGGACTTCCTCCACCGAGGAAAGATTCTCCGCCACCTTCCAAGGATTGAAAAGCGTCTCGACGAAGTACGCCTGCCCGGCGAGTCCATCGCGAATCTTTTCGAGCGCGACAATCTGTTGCGGAAACGGATTCTTCTCCTCCCGCAGCACGTACCATTCGGCCTTGGGCTTAGGATACGGATAATCGCTCATCACCTTCACCAGGTCAGTGTGGAACTTCTCGTGAAACGCGAGCGTCGAGCGCGCGTGTTGCTCGCCGGGCTGCGACGCATCCAGGAAGTGATGCCAGAAACTAAACGGCGTCCGATCCACATCTTCGCCCTTGAGCGCGCGATCCACGCGTTCTTTGGACGTGAGCGTAGCGCCGCGTAGAACGAGAGCCGTCGCTGAGCCGAGCAGGAGATTACGTCGAGTGACCATAAATATAGTTTAGCCGCAGATGAACGCGGATAAACGCAGATAGAAAACGGTGACGTTGTTATCCGCGTTTATCGGCGTTCATCCGCGGCCTAACAACTCAGCGGCCGTCAACGCATACACCTGAGCGCATTCCACAATCCTCGCGATCGGCACGAACTCATTCGGCCCATGCGAAACCGTCAACAAGCCCGGCCCATAAGCAAATGCTGGGATCCCACGCTCGGCGTAAAACCGGATCTCGAGCAACCCTGGACACATCTCAAACCGCGGCGGCCGCCCCGTAATCTCTTCCACGGCTTGAGCCAGCGCATGCCCTAACGGGCCGTCTTCAGAAACCGCCGACGCGCGCCCTTCCTGGAGAACTTCCACATCCAGATCGATTCCCGCGCCGCGTGCACGATCCAGCACCGCAAACAGCCGCCGCCTCTCTTCCTCGAGATCCTCATCCGGATTGATCCGGCGATCGACGGTGAACGAGCAGTAATCCGGCACAACGTTAAAGTTTGTCCCACCCTCGCTGCGTCCTCCCAGCATCAGTATCGAACGCTCCTCAGCCTCGACCTCGGTCTTCAGCTCAACAAGAGCCTGCGCAACCGTAAGCATTCGCTCAACGCATTTACGCCCTCGTGCTGCCGGCCGACATGCGCGGACTTGCCCTTCACTGTGATCTCTAGCGTGATCGCGCCGCGATTTGCGTTCCAAACCACGCCGCCGGTTGGCTCCGGCGTCAGTATGCCAATGGCGTTTTGACCGAGCAAGCCTCGATCGGCAAGATAGCGCGAGCCGCGCGGACCCGCGGTCTCCTCATCGGGAACGAATACCAGCCCGATCCGTCCATCCCTCAGCCCTCCGGTCTCTCGGAGGGCCAGCGTCGCATAAATCATCGCTGTCAGGCCGCTCTTCATGTCCGATGATCCGCGCCCAAACAGGTTCCCTCCCTTCACCTCCGGCTCAAACTGCGACCGGCTCTGCGCGGGCACGACATCATAGTGACCGCTGAAGTAGAGCGTCTGCTCGCCTTCGCCCACAAAGCTCAGAACGCAATCCTCTTCGATGCGCGTTTCGTTGAATCCAAGCTCACCGAGCCGCCGCGACAAAAGCTGGGCCGCTTCCGCGTAGCAGTTGCCCGGAGGATTCTCGCTCGGAATCGCCACCAGTTCGCGCGTCAAGGCGATCATCGCCTCGCGATACGACAAGACAGCTTCCATCAACGATTCAGGCATAGATAAACGTCCGGTTTCGTTCAAACCCGTCCCGGAAACGAACTAACCGCCCTCCACGGGTGAAGTCTAACCTATTGAGACTGTGTCATAAATTCATTGGCCGCCTCGATGCTTAGTCACCCGATTTGCCAAAAGACCTCCTGTACGGCCTGCGGATGCTCGTGAAGAGCCCCGGATTCACTATCGTCGCGCTGATCTCGCTCGCGTTGGGGATCGGCGCGAATACCGCCATCTTCAGCGTCGTCCACCGCGTCCTGCTTCACCCGGTGGCCTACCCTGATCCTGACCGGCTACTGGCGGTTTTTACGAGCCAGGGAACTAAGCGGTCAACTGTCTCAGTGCCGGATTTTAAGGATTGGCGCGAGCAGAACCACGCCTTCGAGCAGATGGCCGCCATTCAGGCCGGGAGCGCGAACATGACCGGGATTCAAAGACCGGAGCGCGTGCAAGTGTTCGAAGCGACATCGAATGTCTTCTCGCTGTTCGGCATGCAACCTGAATTGGGAAGCGGCTTCGTGCCGGAAGACCAGCAGGAGGGCCGCCGCGTGGTGGTGCTGGACTACTCTTTCTGGCAACGAAGTTTTGGCGGCGACAAAAATGTTTTGTCCAAAACAATTACGCTCGACGGCGCGAACTATAGCATCATTGGCGTCCTGCCGAAGCAATTTTTCTCGTTCGGCCGCGACCTCTGGAAGCCGCTGGTATTCACGCCAAGCCTGGTGGATGCCCGCGGTTCGCATGCCGAGTTCGTAGTGGCTCGGCTCAAGCCTCAAGTTTCCTTTCAGGCGGCTCAAACCGAGATGGACACCATCGCAAAGCGGATCGAGAAGGCACATCCCGACACCAATACCGGTAACGGGGTGAAGCTGATGGTTCTGACGGAGCTATTCGTGGGAAGCGTCCGGCCGGCCACGATTATTCTATTCGCGGCGGTCGGGTTTGTGCTGCTGATCGCATGCGCCAATGTGGCCAGTCTGATGCTCACGCGCGCCACCGGACGCCGACGCGAAGTTGCCGTCCGGATCGCCCTGGGTGGTAGCCGAAGCCGCATCTTCCGCCAGTTGTTGACCGAAAGCCTGTTGCTTTCCTGCCTGGCCGGCGGCGCGGGATTATTGCTCGCTATGTGGGGTACCGCTGCTCTGATGAAATTGCTTCCGGGGACGTTGAGTCAGGGTATCGAAGTGTCGCCGCTAAGCGGCCCGGTGCTTGCGTTCACGCTTTCGCTCTCGTTATTGATCGGCCTTCTGTTTGGCCTGGCGCCGGCGCTCGATAGTTCCAAATTCAATCTGAATGAATCGCTGCGCGAGGGAGGCCGGGCGGGCACAGCCGGAACAGCTCGCCAGCGGTTTCGAAACATATTGGCAGTCGCCGAAGTGGCCTTGTCATTGGTTCTGCTGGCCGGCGCAGGATTGCTGATCGAAAGTTTTCTGCGGCTGGAGAAATCCAATCCCGGTTTTGAGCCCGACAACACTTTGACCATGGAGCTTTCACTTCCAGATTCGAGCTACGCAAAAGATGCGCAGAAGACGGCCTTCTACGATCAGCTTCTCGCCCGGCTTGCCGCCCAGCCAGGATTGTCCCAAGCCGCCCTGGTCTCCTCGCTCCCGTTGCAGGGCCACAGCAACCATAACAGTTTCCAGGTGGAAGGGCGTCCGCCCGGCAAGACCCTCCAGGACCTGCCCATCGCCGACCAACGCACGGTCAGCGCCGGCTATTTCGGCTTGATGGGGATTCCGGTGCTCCGCGGCCGCACATTTTCGCGGCTCGATAATCCGAACGCACCAGGCGTCGCCATCGTGGACGACGCCACCGCAAAACAATATTGGCCCAATCAGGATCCGATCGGAAAACGGATTCACTACTTCACCGACAGCGGCCAACCCCGCCCGTGGCTCACCGTCGTCGGCGTGGTAGGAAGCGTCAAGCAGAATCGCATCGAAGAGCCCGCCAGCACCAGCGTCTACCTTCCGCTAGCCCAATCACCGTCGAACGATGTCGCCTTGGCAGTGCGCGGGACCATCGGCGCCACTGCGGTGATGGGATCCATTCACGCCATCGATCCCGATCTGCCGGTTGGCCGGATCAGGACCATGCAAGAAATCATGAACGAATCGACCGGGCTGGAGCGCATCGCGGCGCAACTGGTGGGAATCTTCGCGGCAGTGGCGCTAGCGCTGGCGGTGATCGGAACCTACGGTGTGATGGCGTATTCGGTGGCGCAACGCACTCAGGAATTCGGCATCCGTATCGCCCTGGGAGCCAGCCGCGCCGATGTCTTAACGCTGGTGCTGCGCCAGGGGCTGATCCTGACCGCCGCCGGCATCGCGCTCGGTTTGATTGCGACCGTTAGTGTGACGCGATTAATGACTAGCGTGCTTTTTGAAGTGCGGCCCAGCGATCCGTTGATCCTGGGATTGGCGGCGCTGACGCTCGGATCAGTGGCGATGCTGGCCAGCTATTTACCCGCCCGCCGCGCAACGAAGGTTGATCCGATGCTAGCTCTGAGATATGAGTAGGACAAGTCTCCGACTTGTCTGGGCAAGCCTGAGGCTTGCCCTACTGGGATGCCTACCGGCCGCCGCGCAACAAACCACCTTCCATCTCGAAATCACCCGAGCCATGCGATTCCGCGGATTGGCAACGTGCGCTGGACGTTTATCGCAAAGACATCGCGACACACGAGCTACTCAGCCGCGACAATCTACAAGGCTGGTGGCCGCAACATAACCGCGCGAACCTGGCCTGGATCGCAGCCGCCACTCCTCTGGTAGCCAAATACGAAACGGTCATGAAGAAGGAACTATCGGCTGCGTACCAGACCTCGTGGCCCACCGATCCCATCCGTACTGATGTGGCCGAGTACGCAAGCTGGGCCGGCGCCTTTTCCGAGGCGGTGGTCGAATCTCTATTCCACGAGCCTCCCACGGCATGATCCAGAAAATCAGCGACGCCCTCACCGCTTCTATACTGCAGGCGAGTTTGCACAGCGAAACCTGGATGACTACACGATGTTCGGAATCAAGAACGGCGTCTTAGACCGCGGCTGGCCGGGCGCGCTACCGATTCTCCAGAAAGACTGGAAGCCTTATCTCGATGGCAAGATCGATCTCGCTACGGCCGCGCATCGCCTGGTTACCGATTACGGAGTTCCTAAGTAGGGCAAGCCTCTGGCTTGCCCCGCAAGCCGGAGGCTTGCGCTACGAGAATCCGTCGCCCACACTCATCGAAATCGGCACACTGGCATCCCCGTTCGATCAGCTCACGCATCCCACGAATTCGCTCCATGAGAGCATCCAGGGTAAATCCACAATTTTTGGCGCGCTCCAGAACCGCGAGCCGGCCCGAGAATTCGGCTATCGTAGCGCCGCTGCCCACCCGATCGCGCCGGTTTCGGCAGTAATCCAACGCGCTCGTAATAGCGAATCGCCGAGGCGTGCAGGCCGGATCGTTTCGCAACCTCACCGATGGTCATGACCAAAGGCTATCACTGCTTGAGCCATCGGCTGAAGTCGGCCTTGATGAATTCCTTGACGCCTTCTCGTCCGGTCAGTCGCAACCAGAAGGCGCCATGCTCCCGCTCCAGGCGAAGATCGACATCGAAGAAGGGGCAGCAGAGATGCTCACCCGCAGACCATTCGGCTACCAACTGAATTGTCGCCGGATCGGAAAGAAACTGAAATTCATATCCGTCGGGAAGTTCGCGCGCGCTCTGCACCATCGAACGCAACTGCGGGCCCAACTCGTCAAAATGCCGCTTGCGCTGCTCAGCGTTGAGCGCCGAGCGATCACAGGCGAAAGGAGAAAGTGTTACCGCCAGGAACAAAAGTGTCTTCATACCCAAATGCTACGGGTTAAGGTTGACTTTAAGTCAAGAGAAAACAATGCACCGACTCCCTCATGGTCGCGGTTCGGTAACACTCTTTCCGAACCGCGACCATGAGGGAGCCGCTGCATTTCACTAAATAACCATCCCCGCGGGCTGCCGAATCTCCATACATCCCTTCCCCGTCGGCAACATCTTCCCAGGATTCAATCGGCACGCCGGATCGAACAGCGCTTTGAATCGCCGGATCATCTCCAGCGTTTCATCGGGGAACTGTTCGCCAACCAGCTCCATCTTTTCCATCCCCACGCCGTGCTCGCCCGTGATGGAGCCGCCCTCTGCGATGCAGAATCGCAGGATCTCATCGCCCGCCGCCTTGGCGCGCTCCAGCTCTCCGGGCTTGTGATGGTCGAACAGAATGATGGGATGCATGTTACCGTCTCCCGCGTGGAAAATGTTGCTGATGGTAAGCCCGTATTTCTCCGACACCTTGTGAATGTGCCGCAACGTGGGCGCCACTTTGGTTCGCGGCACCACGCCGTCCTGCACATAATACGACGGACTCACCCGCCCCACCGCTCCGAATGCGTTCTTGCGGCCCTTCCACAGCAACTCGCGCTCCGCCGCCGACCGCGCAATCCGGACTTCCCGCGCACGGCATCCGATGCACGACTGCTCAATCTGCAACACCTGTTCTTCCACCGCTTCGCGCAATCCTTCCAGCTCGATCAGCAACACCGCCGCCGCATCCATCGGATATCCGGCGTGTGTGGCTTCTTCCACCATCCGCAGCATCACGCCGTCCAGCATCTCGATCGCAGCCGGAGTAATGGCGCGAGCGGTGATCTCGGCCACTGAGTCCGCGCAATCGCCAGGAGTGTCGTAGATCGCGAGAATTGTCTTCACCACTTCCGGCTGGCGCATCAGCCGCACCGTGATCTTCGTCACCAGCGCCATCGTACCTTCAGAGCCCGTCAGCAGACCGGTGAGATCGTAGCCCGGCAAATCCGGCGCGACGCCACCTGTTTCGATCATGGTTCCGTCCGGTAGGACTGCCTGTATGCCCATCACATGATTCGTCGTGACGCCATACGCCAGCGTATGCGGACCTCCTGCGTTCTCCGCAACGTTGCCGCCAATGGTGCACGCCTTTTGGCTCGAAGGATCGGGCGCATAGAAATATCCCTGCCGCTCCACCGCCTGCGTGATCTCGATATTCACCACGCCGGGCTCCAGCACCGCACGCTCGTTCTCAAGCTCGATGCGCAACACGCGATTCATGCGCGCGAACGAAATCACGATGCCGCCCGCGCGTGGAATGGCTCCGCCGCTCAGCCCTGTGCCTGCACCGCGGCCCACAATCGGGATGCCAAATTGGTTGGAAATTCGTACGATGGCGGCCACGTCCTCCGCCGTTTGCGGAAAAACCACAAGCTCCGGCCGCGCTTTGTCGACGCTGCCGTCGTACTCATACAGCGTCAGATCTTCGGGTCGATCCAAATATCCGCGCGGGCCCAACAGTTCATGAATACTCTTCTGAGCCGCCGGCGTCAGCAAACGATTCGTCCTCGCCTACAACAGTGATCGAACGTAACTCACAATCTGAGGATCGGTCCACACCTTCCACTCGCCATTCACATCGGGCAGACCTGCGTACTTCTGCAACACCTTGCCATTGCGGTCGATGATATAGCTCTCCGGAACCTTGTAAGTTCCGTACCGGTAGTTGATGTTCTCTTGAGGATCACGGACGGTTTGGAAGGTGACCTGAAACCTCCGCAACATGTTCCGGTACAGATCCTCTTTACTGTCCACATTGACGCCCAGCACCACCAATCCTTGCGACGCGAACATTTTCTGGATCTGATTCAGGGACGGTATCTCCTGCACGCACGGCGCGCACCAGCTCGCCCAGAAATTCAAGATCAGCACCTTGCCGCCAAAGTTCGTCGGTGTCATCACGGCGCCGTTTTCGGTCTTGACCCTAAATCCCGGGGCGCTGTCACCCACTCCAACCACATGATCCTGCACCGAGTAAACAATCACGAAAGCCAACGCCACCAGCAAAACTCCCGTAGCCGCCTTGATCGCCAGATCAATCTTGCTTTGTTTCATCTAAGTCCCTGCATTTCCTTGAGCTTCTACTATAATCTTAGAGTATCTTATCCCAGTGCCGCTGCATCCAACCATTTGGTAATGCTCATCACCCGCAAAGCTGAATTCTCTGCGTCGCACGTTTGTGCCCAATCTTCACTAACCGCCGAGCAAAATCGCGCCTTGTACGGCTTGGCAGCGAATCCGAACGGTCACGGTCACAACTATGTTTTGGAAGTGACGCTGGAAGGCGACCCCGACCCCGCCACTGGCATGGTCTTCGATCTCAAGCAGCTCAAGGAGATCATCCACAAAGCCGTGATCGAACCCATGGATCACCGCTTCCTGAATTATGAGGTCCCGCCGTTCGATAAAGTTGTGCCCACGGCCGAAAACGTTGCGGCTGAAATCTGGAATCGCTTAGAGCCTTCTTTCAACGGAAGCCCCGCGCGATTGCAAAACGTCCGGCTGTACGAAACCGATGACCTGTATGTGGATTACGCGGGAGCGCGCCAATGATTCGCGTCACGCGCCGCTATCGATTCGCCGCGTCCCACCGGCTCCATTCTGAGCGGTTCTCCGAAGGCGAAAATCGCGCGCTGTACGGCGAATGCAATAACCCACACGGCCACGGGCACGATTACGTGTTGGAACTGTGCGTCTCTGGGCCGCTCGATCCCGTATCAGGACAGGTGGTGAACGTATCAACTTTGGACGGTTTAGTGGCTTCGCGCGTGGTCCAGGATTTCGATCACAAGTACATGAACACCGATGTCCGCGAGTTCCAGAAACTGGTTCCCACTTCCGAGAACATCCTACGCGTCATCGAGGAGCGACTGGTTGCGCATTGGCAATCCGCCTTTCCCGGCGGCGGACCGCACCTGGAATCCATTCGATTACGGGAAACCCGGCGCAATCTTTTCGAGTTGAGGGCAAGCTGAGCAATGAAGAAAAACAGAGCACTTGTGAAGGTGATGCAACCGAAGCGGGACCAGGAGTCCATTGCATCGCTAATGAAAGAGTTGTTGTTGAAGGTCGGCGAAGATCCCGCGCGGGAAGGCCTGGTGCGGACACCGGAGCGCGCCGAGAAGGCTTTCCGTTTTTTGACCAGCGGCTATGAAACGGATATCCAAAGTATCGTCAACGGCGCGCTGTTTTCCCGCGAGAACAGCGACGGAATGGTGGTAGTGAAGGATATCGAGTTCTTCAGCATGTGTGAGCATCATCTGCTGCCTTTCTTCGGCAAGATGCACGTCGCGTATTTGCCCAAGGACAAGCTGATCGGGCTGAGCAAAATCCCGCGCATCGTGGACACTTTCGCGCGCCGTCTCCAGATTCAGGAACGTCTCACCCAGCAAGTGGCCGAAACGATCGAAGAAGTGTTGCAGCCGAGAGGCGTGGGAGTGATCTGCGAAGCGCGCCATTTCTGCATGATGATGCGCGGAGTCGAAAAGCAGCAGTCCGGAACAGTGACCAGCGCCATGCTAGGTGCGTTCCGGGCGCGCAAGGAAACCCGCGACGAGTTTCTGTCGCTGGTGGCGCACAAGAATCATCCGTTCTACTGACGCTACAATCAACTAGATGCTCGACAACTTCCGTGAATTCCAAGCCGGGCCCGATCCCTTCGGCCGCATGTGGCAAGTGCACCTCAACTGGCTGCAGACCGGCATCTCCATACGCCATGCCGATACGGTGGATGTGAAATTCGCAATCTCCACCGAGGGCGAACCGTTCGAGGAGCGCGTGATTGCGTTGCCCCACCCGACGCTGCTGGTTCTGAGCAAGAACACCGGCCATCCGCTCACCGATGCCTGGTGCTTGAAGCTCGCCGCGCTGCATCTCAAGCACATGTTGGAAAGTGGCGAGGACATGGAGAAAACCTTGGTCACGGTTCAGCCCGAAGAGCTGGATCGTTACGCCCGCGAGCTCCAGAAATCAGCAGCGTAGCGTACGCCCGCGGCGTGCCGCGTTCACACTCATGTGAACGCCAGTTTCTGCCATTTATTAGATCACTAGAGACCGACCATAACTATGAGCACTCACCGCCTCCCTCCCAGCATCTGCGAGGATCAAAAGCTTAAGCCACTCAAAGAATCGAAGCACTTTTGATCGAAGGGCTGGCATCAGGTAAACCAATTGAAGTCAACCGGCCTTTTGGGACAAGAAGCGCTCGACGCTGACCTCATGTTACTGCAAGATCCAAGGTGTCACGCGGACAGCGAAGCCGTAGGCGATACAATACCGGTCATGTCCGCGCGGACCCTTACGATGGAACTGCCAGCGCAGCGGAGGGCGCGGCCCCAAAACTCCGCAGGCAATGTCTACAGTAGCGGAAGTCGGCGACAAAGACGTAGAGCAATACAGTAAGTAGCCGCGTTCATCCGCGTTCATCCGCGGCTAATTTAAGAAGTACGTCCTATACAACGTATCCCGCTGCTTCGGAATGAACCCCGCATCGCGAATCAACCGCCGTAGCTCTTCCTCGCTGGCGCGATTGTGCGTTCCCGCAGCCGACACCACGTTCTCCTCAATCATGATGCTGCCCACATCGTTGCCGCCAAAACGCAACCCTACCTGGCAGGTTTTCAATCCGGGCGTTACCCACGACGACTGGATATTCAGAATGTTCTCCAAATACAGCCGCGATATCGCCAGCGTCTTCAGATATTCAACACCCGTCGCTTCTTCCTTGACGAACCGGCCGAGCGATGTGTTCTCGCGCTGGAACGACCACGGGATGAACGCCGTGAAGCCTCCCGTGTCCTCTTGAATCTCACGCACGATGTCGAAATGATTCATGCGCTGCTCAACGGTTTCGCCGCATCCGAACATCATGGTCGCGGTGGTCCTGAGGCCCAGCGCATGCGCCGTCCGATGCACGTCGATCCAATCCTGTGTCGATGATTTCAGACGGCTGATCCGGCGGCGCACCTCATTATCCAGAATTTCCGCCCCGCCTCCCGGAATCGATTCAAGGCCCGCATCCCGCAACCGCGCAATCGTGTCCCGCAGCGTCAAACCGCTCACTTCCGCGATATTCACAATCTCCGGCGCCGAAAAACAATGGTTCCAAATCTTGTCTCCGAATCGCGCCTTGATCGATCGCAGCAGAGCCTCGTACCATTCGATCTTCAGCTCCGGATGCAGTCCGCCCTGCATCAGAATCCCGGTACCGCCCAGGTCGATGGTCTCTTGAATTTTGTCGAAGATCACTTCCTTCGAATGTATGTAGCCTTCGGCGTGCCCCATCGGCCGGTAGAACGCGCAGAAGCTGCAATACTCGGTGCAGAAATTGGTGTAGTTGATATTGCGGTCGATGATATAGCTGACGATGCCGTGCGGATGGAGCTTGCGCCGCACCGCGTCCGCTGCCATTCCGATGCCAATCAAATCATCGCTGCGATAAAGATCCATCGCTTCTTCGCGCGTCATCATACGGTCACCTTTTTTAGTTCCACCGGATTCTCCAACTCCGAAGCATATTGTAGAAAAGTCGCCAATCCCTTGTACTCGCGGTCGCCCAGTTCGAAAACGATATTCCGCGTCAGATACTCGCGGGCTAAAGCTTCCGAAATGCCGAGCTTCGAATGTTCCTGGCGCACGATGTCTTCCATGTGCGCCATTCCGAAACGAAGCGAAGCAAGAAACGGCGCCGGATCCTGCGCAGGCACTTCCGCGCGCGCCGCCCAGACCGCGAATACCATCGGCAGCCCCGTCATCCCGGTCCATTCCGTGCCCAGATCGAGCACATGGAACGGAAGATCGGCCAGATCCAAAACCAGCGCTGCATCCCCGATGATCAGTGCGGCGTCGCAGTGCTCCAGCATCGATCCCAGATGCGGACGTTGCGAAAAAAGCTGCGGCTCAACGCCATATTTTTTCGCCAGCACGATCCGGCTAAGCGCCACGGATGTCCGCGAGCTCGCGTCCGTCGCCAGCGTCCGGATTTCCTCAAACGGTACTTTCGAGATCAACAGAATGCTGCGCACCGGCCCCTCGCAAGCGATGCCTGTCCCCGGAATAATCTCGAGCTTCTGGCGATTCAGCTCCACCGATGGCACAATCCCGATATCAGCGCGCCCATCGGCCAACCGATCCGCGCATTCCGCGGGAATCGCAAAGGAAAGGTCGAACAGTCCGCGCTCATCGCCATGCAACATGCCCCAAACAAGCGGCACTGTATTCAAATAACTGACTACCGATACCCGAGGTTTCAATCCATCAGTTTATCGCACCCAGTAGGGCAAGCCTCTGGCTTGCCCCTGGAGTTTGTACATTTTCGAGCTGGATTGTTTCACCGGCACACAGAGGGGCACGGTTTAAGCCGCCTGGAAACAAGTCGGTCTCTGCCGATTATAGTTGCAGACCGACGTAAGTATGTCATCCCGCTCCTGAACCCTATGCTCAGGAGGCCTCCATGAACGATGAAACCAAGGATCTCATCCTAGGTGTCTTTGAAGCATCTTTAGAAGCACAACTGCGCGCCGTTCGCCGCCTTCGCCAAGGCGAGCCAGACGCTGCCCGGCCGCGGCCCCGCAAAGGTCTGTCTCAGGTCGATATGGCCTTCGACATACTCAAGAAGGCCCGCTCCCCCCTGCATGTCTCCCTCATTCTGGAACGCATCCGGGCCCAGTTCGGCGTCACCGTCGATCGCGAAAGTCTGGTCTCCTCCCGCACCAAGAAAGTCGCCCGCGGCGACCGTTTCCTACGGCCAGAGAAGAACACCTTCGCGCTGCGCCCGGAGGCCCGATGAGCCTGCTAGAGCAGTTCCTGTCGATCGCCCAAGACTGGCGCGATGTGTTCCCCCAGTAGCGCACCTTTCAGCGCGGGGTGCGGCAAGCGCTCGGTTCGCTGGTCTGCCTGGGACGGCGCTGTTTGACTCGCATCCTCTGGACCAACGGCGGCCAGAACTGCAGTTGGAGCGCGGATTACTTTCTTCACTCGCGATGCCGATGGGATCCGCAGCAGTTGTTCCGGCCGATTCTGAAGCGCGCTTTGGCGTATTGCCCGCAACGCTTAGTCGGCGTGGCCATCGACGATAACCCGGCTGCGGAAGACGGGCCGCTCGATTCCACAGGCATTCTATCAGTGCGATCCTTTGTCGCCGCCGTTTCATCTCAATCTGGTGCTGGGTCTGCGCTTCATGCAAGCTTCGCTGCTGGTGCCGCTGCACCGCTACGGCGTGGTTGGCACGCGTGCTTCGCCGATTCGCTTCCAGGAAGTTTCGCGCGTCAAGCGCCCTGGCAAGAAAGCCACCGAGGAAATGCAAAAACAGTATCGGGAAGCGGTGAAACAGAAGAATCTGTCCCGCAGCTTTGTCGAGATGGGCCAGCAACTCAGGCAAGAACTGGATCAAGCCGGCGGGCGAAACAAAGTGCTGGTGCTGGCCGGCGACGGCAGCTTCTGCAGTCGTACTTGCTTTGGCGAGATTCCGGAACGGTCGGTCTTGCTGGTTCGAGCCCGCAAGGACGCCAAGCTATATTTTCGCGCTGGCGGGGATTCGCGCCGCTTCTACGCGCTCGACAAGTTCACCCCCCAGCAGGTTCGCCAGGACCCAACCCGCGGCTGGAAAACCACCCAGATGTTTTGTGGCGGCAAGCGCCGCAAGATCCGCTATAAAGAGGTTGCGGAGGTGCACTGGCAGCGCGGCGCAAAACAGCGTCCCCTGCGTTTGATTGTCCTGGCGCCTAGCTCCCTATCGCAAGACCAACAGCAAGAGGTTGTACTATCGCGATCCGGCGTACCTGCTTACTTCCGGCCTCGGCAATTCTGCCAAGCAGTTGCTGCAAATCTATTTTGACCGATGGCAGATCGAGGTCAATCACCGCGAAGAAAAGGACACCCTCGGGGTGGGGCAAGCGCAGTTGTGGAATATTACCTCGGTGCCCAAACAACCGGTCTTGGCCGTGGCTGCCTACAGCGCTTTGTTGCTCGCCTCGCTCCTCGCCTTCGGTGCCGATCGCGGTGCCGCCTCCGTCTGGATCGAGTTCCGGTTCCGTTATCGTCACTCCTCGTCCCATAGATTTGAGGTGGCCACTATGGTGGCGGACAGTTTGTGCGCTTGCGTCCATCCCCAATGACAAAAGGGCGCCGAGAATGATGGGCTTCGCTCGCATCAGTCACTCAAGCTTCCTGGATAATTCTAGTCCGGACTTCGCGCATGGCCTAACCGTTTTCATACCCAGACGTCTATATACTAAGAAGTCAGAGTATCCTGAGGACGTCTGATATATGTCATGGTGGTCGCGTATCGCAAACGTATTTCGTGGGGTTGATCCACACCGCGAGATCGACGAAGAACTGCAGTCGCACATCTTAGAAGCTATCGAACAAGGCCGCGACCCCGCCGAAGCACGGCGATCGTTCGGTTCCGCGTTACGGCATAGCGAAGAGAGCCGCGATGTCCGGTTGATCGTTTGGCTCGATTCCCTCCGCGCCGACGCGATTTTCGGTTGGCGGCAGCTCAATAAGAAAAAGATGACTTCCGCCGTCGCCATCCTGTCGCTCGCCCTGGCCATCGGCGCGTGCACTTCGGCATTCCGCCTCATCGATGCATTATTGCTGCGGCCTCTACCAGTGGCCGATCCAGAACGCTTGTACGCCGTGGTGTTTGAAGGACCCGGCGCCGACGGCAAGGTCAACGTTTACGACAGTTGTTCCTATCCGCTGTTTCGCCAATGGCGTGAAGTGGTGAAGGATCAAGCCGAGTCAGTCGCGATCTCCTACGCCGACCGGATCGATCTGACCTACGGGTCGTTTCAGGAGATCGAGAAAGCGTACCTGCAATACGTTTCGGGATGGATGTTCCCGACATTCGGCTTAAAGCCGGCGCTGGGGCGGCTGCTCAATGCGAACGACGATCTGAAACCCGGCGCTCACCCCTACGCCGTGTTGTCTTATGACTATTGGTCGCACCGTTTCGGACGCGATCCCAAAGTGATCGGCCGCACATTTCGCATGGGCAACGATCTTATCGAGATCGTCGGTGTCGCCGACGAACGCTTTACCGGCACTGAAACCGGAACCATGACCGACATCTTTATCCCCATGATGATGAAGACGCCGAGCACCCTCGCCAGTTCAAATAATTTCTGGCTTCGTACGTTAGTGCAATTGAAACCGGGCGCGGACGCCGAACCTGTTCACCAGAAACTGAGCGCAACGTTTCATGCATTCGAAAATGAGCGGGCGAAAAGTATCCCAGGCCTGACCAAATATCGCTTCAAGCAATTCTTCAATGAGAAGCTATTGCTGGAGCCGGCCGCCGCAGACCGATCGAACATGCAGAGAGATTACCGCCAGCCCCTGGTGGCGCTTGGCGTATTGGTGGCGCTGGTGCTGCTGATTGCGTGCGCCAACGTCGCAAATTTGATGACCGCGCAGGCGTCGGCACGTGCGCGCGAGATGGCGCTCAGAGTTTCAATCGGCGCGGGACGATGGCGTCTGGTGCAACTGGTGCTGGTGGAAAGCGCGTTGCTCGCATGCATCGCGGCCGCAATCGGCGGATTGTTTGCGTGGAAATCCGCGCCGTTGATCGTGAACATGATCAATCTCCGCGACAACCCGGCGCGCCTGATTCTTCCGGCCGACTGGCGGGTCTTGCTATTCGGCTTGGCGCTGGCCCTTGGCGTAACCATCCTGTTCGGTCTCGCGCCCGCGCTGCGCGCTTCATCCATCAAACCGGTCAACGCACTCAAAGGCGGCGACGATCCGCACTCACGCCGCCGCCTGATGTATGCGCTGATCGCGTCGCAGGTCGCGTTTTGCTTTGTAGTGCATTCCGTCGCCGGCCTGTTTGTAACAAGCTTCGACCGCCTGTCGAATGTACCCACCGGTTTTTCCGCCGATCGGATTCTCAATCTCGAAACAATCACGGTTCGTCCCCAGCTTCCCGTTTTCTGGGATCAGGTGGCCCAACATCTGCGCGAGGTGCCTGGTGTCGAGAGAGTGGCGCTAACCAATTGGCCGCTGATGAGCGGAGAGAGCAATATCGACCGTATTTCGATCGGCGGCGCGCCTCCGTCAGACGTCTTTTCCGACATTCTGGCCATCTCGCCCGGGTGCCTGGACAGCATGAAGATCCCCTTCATCGACGGCCGCGATTTCCGCGACGGCGAAACGGCTCCCGGCGTTGCCATCGTCAACGAGGCGTTCGCCAAGCAATTCTTCAACGGCGAGAATCCGGTTGGAAAGTCGTTCGACCGCGAGGATTCAAAAGCCCGTATTCACACTCAGATTGTAGGTTACGTCCGCGATGCTCGATCCCGTGACCGCCGGCGGCCGATTCTGCCGACAGTGTACATGCCGTTTTCCTCCGTGGACGCCCAGGGCGCATTCCAGCCCAAAGGCCGCGGCACCTTCATCGTGCGCACTGCCGGCCGGAACCCGCTCGCGTTAGCGTCCATCCTTCGCCAGGAAGTGTCGCGCGCCCGATCCGAATTCCGCGTCAGCAATGTACGCACTCAGACAGAGATCAACCAGTCCACCACCGTTCGCGAACGGCTGCTCGCTATGCTGGCGCTGTTCTTTGCGATTGTCGCGCTGACGCTGGCGGGCGTCGGCCTGTACGGCGTGCTGGATTACTCGGTGCTGCAGCGCCGCCGCGAGATCGGCATTCGCATGGCCCTCGGCGCCCAAGCCGGTGACATCGCGTGGCGAGTAACGGCGGATGTTTTCTCTATGGTGCTGGTGGGCACCGCCGTGGGCCTGGGGCTCGGAATGGCCTCGGCGCGATACATCGAAACCTTGCTTTACCAGGTCAAGCCTACCGACGCCAGTATGCTTGCGCTTCCCTCGTTGACCATCCTGGCGGCAGCGCTCGTAGCTGCCCTGCCGGCAGTGATCCGCGCAGTCCGAATCGACCCTGCCAATATGTTGCGCACCGAATAGAGGCCTGACATGTCACTGTGGACACGCATCACGAACGTATTCCGCGGCGACCGCTTGAGCCGCGACATCGACGAAGAACTACAGTCGCACATCGCAGACGCAATTGAACACGGCCGCGATCCCTCCGAAGCCCGCCGCGCATTCGGCTCCCCGCTGCGTCACCGCGAACACAGCCTCGACGTCCGGCTCATCGCCTGGCTCGATTCCCTCCGCGCCGACGCCATCTTCGGCTGGCGCCAGCTCAATAAAAAAAAGGTGACCTCCGCCGCGGCCATAGTGTCACTCGCTCTGGGCATCGGGGCATGCATCTCCGCATTCCGTCTCATCGATGCCCTGCTGCTACGGCCCCTCCCAATCACCGCGCCGGACCGCCTTTACGACCTTTACCGCCAGGAAATCGGTTGGGACGGCAAGCCCGGAACGTTCGACGGGTGGGCGTATCCCGATTTTAGCCAGATGCGCGCCGCCGCAAAGGATCAAGCCGAACTAATCGCAATCTCCTATGCCGAACGCACCGACCTGACCTACCGATCAGACCAGGAGATGGAGAAGGCGTACATACAATATGTTTCCGGATGGATGTTCGGCCAATTCGGAATCCAGCCTACCTTGGGACGCCTGTTCACCGAAAATGACGATCTGAAGCCGGGCGCGCATCCTTACGCCGTGCTTTCTCATGACTATTGGACGCGCCGCTTCGGGCAGGATCCAAAAATCGTCGGGCGCACTTTTCGGTTGGGCGACCGCGTCTACGAAATCATCGGCGTCTCAGGCCAGCCGTTCACGGGAACCGAGCCCGGCACCATGATCGATATATTCCTTCCGGCGATGATGCATCGTTCCGTCACCCGTTCGGACTCTACCTGGCATCGGACCTTGGCCCTATTGAAACCCGGCGTTGCCGTTGAACCACTCCGCGCGAAGCTCAACGCAATCTCTCTGGCATTCGAACAGGAGCGAGCCAAGGGATTCACGAACATGTCGAAGCAGAGCATCGAGAATTATCTGCACCAGACGGTGATGCTCGAGCCCGCGCCCTCCGGTGTCTCGGGAACGCAGGACGATAACCGCCGCTCGCTGGCAGCTCTGGGCGTGTTGGTAGGACTGCTGCTGCTGATCGCGTGCGCCAACGTCGCCAACCTGATGACCGCTCAGGCCGCCGCCCGCGCGCGTGAAATGGCTTTGCGAGTCTCCATCGGCGCGGGGCGCTCGAGATTGGCGCAATTGGTGCTGGTGGAAAGCGCTATGCTCGCGTTCTTCGCTGCCGCGATGGGCGGAATCTTCGCGTGGTGGTCCGCCCCTTTCGTGGTCCGCATCATCAATCCGCCCGACAACCCGGTGCGATTGTCGCTCCCAGTGGACTGGCGGGTACTTGCATTCGGCCTCGCGCTGACCATCGGTGTGACATTCCTGTTCGGCCTGATTCCCGCCTGGCGCGCGTCGGCCATCCAGCCTGTCAGCGCGCTCAAGGGTGGAGAGGACCCACATTCGCGGCGTCGCGTCATGCATGCTCTGATCGCCCTGCAGGTGGCCTTCTGTTTTCTGGTGCTTTTCGTGGCCGGGCTATTCGTCCGAACGTTCGACCGGCTTTCTCATCAGCCCACCGGCTTCTCCACGGATCGGCTTCTCACTCTCGATACGGTGACCGAACGCGCTCAGTCCAACGCAAGCTGGGATCAAGTTGCCCAACATTTGCGCACCGTGCCTGGAGTTGAAACTGTAGCGTTGGCGGGTTGGCCGCTGCTCAGCGGCCACGCCGAGAATAATTCTATCTCTATAAACGGCGGGCCTCCCAGCGACGACTTGACCTACTTCCTGAATGTCTCTCCAGGCTGGGTGGACGCCATGCGGATTCCGTTTCTCGGAGGCAGAGACTTCCGGCCCAGCGACACGTATCCAGGCGTCGCGATCGTTAACGAAACCTTCGTGAAGCGATACTTCCCTAACGAGAATCCCATCGGAAAAACATTCGATGAAACGGAAGACGAAGGCGGACACGAACGCCTCCAGATAGTGGGCCTGGTCCGCGATGCCCGGTATCGCGGCATGCGCGAGCCCATCCCGCCGGTGGCTTACATCCCGTTTCAATCCATCGACGAGAAGGGCGCCGGGCGCCCCATAGGCCATGCGACATTCATCGTTCGTTCCTCCAATTCGAACCCGCTTACGCTAGCGCGAATCCTGCGTCAGGAAGTTTCGCGCGCGCGCCCCGGATTCCGCATCAGCAACATCCGCACGCAAAAGGAAATCAACGAAGTGCACACCGTCCGCGAGCGGCTGCTCGCGATGTTGGCTTTGTTTTTCGCAATTGTGGCGCTTTTGCTGGCGGGTGTCGGACTGTATGGAGTGCTCGACTATTCCGTGGTCCAACGGCGGCGCGAGATCGGGATTCGCCTGGCCATCGGCGCCCAACCCATCGACATTGCACGCCGCGTGACCACAGAAGTCTTCTCCATGGTCGTGATTGGAGCAGCCGCGGGCCTCGCGCTTGGGATAGCCTCGACGCGATACCTCGAAGACCTGCTCTACCAGGTCAAGGCCACCGACTTCGGTATCCTCGCGCTTCCGTCCATGACAATTCTCGCCGCCGCTCTTCTGGCCGCCCTACCCGCGGTAATTCGCGCGGTGCGAATCGACCCAGTCACCATGCTGCGCGCCGAATAACTGGCCGGTCACGCTACCACTTACCGTTACTCTGCCGTTGCACCGGGGTCTTCATCGGCTAACCTGACCACGAATGCCCCCCTCGCGCAGCCTCTCGATCGCCGAGGGCCAGCCACCAGCCACCAGCAACCAGCAACCACCCATCAAGATTCTCTCCATCGACGGCGGTGGCATCCGCGGCATCATCCCCGCCTTGGTTCTCGCCCGCATCGAACAGCTCACCAATCGACCCATCGCCCGGCTCTTTGACCTCGTAGCCGGCACTTCCACCGGCGGCATTCTCGCACTCGGCTTGACCATCCCCAAATTCCCTGGCCGGCCGCTCTACCGAGCCAAGGAATTCGTATCAATGTTCGAGCGCGAAGGTCCGCGAATTTTCTCGCGTTCGATGGTTCGCACGCTGCTCACCACCGACAGCCTGTTCTGGAAGAAGTACTCCTCGCATGGAATCGAGCAAGTCCTGCTCGAGTACTTCGGCGACTCACGGCTCAGCGACGCGGTCACCGATGTCCTGATCCCGAGTTACGAGATCCAACGCCGCTTTCCGTTCTTCTTCAAGAGCTCAAACGCCCGCTGCCGGCCCGACTATGACTTCCCCGCGCGCGACATCGCCCGCGCCACCTCCGCCGCTCCCAGTTACTTCGATCCGATGACAATTCCAACCGGCACGAACTCCGACAACTACACCCTGATCGATGGCGGCGTGTTTGCCAACAATCCGACGGCCTGCGCTCTTGTGGAAGCGCAATGCACCCTTCCCCATCCCGGCGGCTACCTGGTGGTTTCGCTCGGAACCGGTTCCGTGATGCGCACGCTGCCTCTGAAGCTGGCTAGATACTGGGGCGCTGCCCGTTGGGTCAAGCCTCTGCTGGATGCCATCTTCGATGGAGTCAGCAGCACTGTCGATTTTCAGCTCCGCCAACTTCTGCCCACCGGCTATTACCGCTTCCAGCCCGATCTCAAAGGCCGCAGCCACAGCCTCGACAACACCAGCCGCGGCAACATGGCGGCCCTGAAAGCCCTCGCCAATCGCATGATCGATGAAAGATCCGCGGACTTGGAAGAGCTCTGCGACACTCTGAAGAAATCGGAGTGTCTCCGGCCGTCAACTGTCCGCTTATGATGCCGCGCGAAGTGCGCTCGACGCCATCCGTCCCCAACGCGCCACCTGCCTTCGGCGTCCCGGGGGCATGGTATCGACCGCTGCTTTACAATCCGAAAACGCCTGTTTGGCCTCCGCAGTGCAGCCTGAAGCCAACAGCGCTTCACCCTGGTAGTACAATCCCTCCGGATCATATGGTCTACGATCGACATACTTCGCCAGCGCTGCGCGAGCTTCCTCCAGCCGCGAGGCGTTTGTGTAAGCGCGGCCCAACTCGCGCCAGACCTCATGAGAACAGCACTTGTCGTCCAGCGTGGCGGCGCTCGTCAGGAAGCCGATCGCCTCCTCCGCCTTGCCCTCCTCCAGCGCGATCTTGCCGAGTTGGAAGAACGGATCGGCTTCATGGTTGTCTATTTCGATCGCGCGCAGATAACGCTTTCGCGCTTCGTCGTACTGACGCCGTTCCTGATAAACCAGCCCAAGCTGGTACTGTGCATCGGCGTCCTTGGGATTGCTGGCCGCGATATCCAACTGCCTCCGAAAATGTTGCCTGCTGCGGAGCCCACCACCCAGCGAACGCACGTCCGATCCCAGAAAAATCCACGCGTAGTAAAGCAGACATGGCGACGCGAGATAGTACATGAAGCGGCCCAGCACCATAGACGCGATCAGCGCGCCAATGGCCGCTCCGAAACCAGCGGCCACCGAACCGGCCGCAACCAGGTATCCGGTTCCCCAAAGAGTTCGCGTACAGCAAGCCGCCAGTGCGACAAACCAAACCAGCGCTCCAAACCCGAATAACGGCTGGAACCATGTGTAAGGAAGCCACACTCGCGCAACCGTGGATAACGCAGCGAACGGCAGATACACAGCCGCAAACGACATGAGCACGCACGTTAACAGTGGCGAAAAATCCTTGCGGAGCATCACCCCGAAGCTCTCATGGGAACGCCAAATCGTCACCACCAGAACCACTCCCGGCACGAATCCGAACGCGAGCGCCGCCAAAACCTTAATGACTATCGTCGCGTCGGCAATGTAGACCACACCCAACCGAGTGACTGCGCGCATCCAGACCAGTGCAAGCCCGGCAGCCACCACGGCAAACCACAGCCGGCCTTCGTCGATGATACGGCTTGCAGCCTTCACTGGCGTCCAGTAAAGCGCGGCTAGCAGTTCAAACTGTCGACGCAACATCGCCGCAATGTACCCCCGTGAAATCGTCTATCGGATGCCACAGATGCAGGCTTTAACTGTGCAGTTAGCTGGGCTACATCTTCTTCGTCGCAAAAGGAGTGAACTATGACGCCCACCCGCAAGAACCCCCACGGTACCCTCGGTCAACCTGCCACTGTCCATCTTTCTTGACCAGCAAATGATACCTGCCACCGCCGCAGAGACCACCGCAATTGTGTCCGACGTAAACCAATGCCCGTGTTCGATCCGAGTTGAACCCCACGGCTGAAACCTGAAAGATTACAGTAGCGTTCAACGGAAACGCGTCACCAGAGTTCGAAGAGGCAGCACGAGGTTGCCATCGCTCTTGAATAGCCTTCGTCTCCGTGAGGCCGATCAGCGCAAACTGTGGCAGATCGAATTTGCGCTTCAGGATTAGCTTCTTCTTGTTCTTTGCAACGTAATCTTCGATCAACGGCAGATAGACGGACCTCTGATCTAGCGGAGGTTGCAGACACGAACCGGGACCACGTCCATTTGGTGTGCCATCGGAAGGAAAGGTCTGAGTCTCCTGGGTAATGGCCCACCCCGTAATATCCCACTGCGGCGGCATCTCTGTTCGCAGCAAGATCGAATAGATTTCGTAAGAATCCTTTTCCTCCGCTGCCGTCAATTCGAGTTGGTCTGTTGTTCCCTGTGGTGGCAATGGTGCTGGCGGCTGAGCGCCAACACTGCTGCTGGCCACCGACAAGAACAATACAATGGCGAATACGGACCCCCGCCGCGGCGAGATCGTCAAGGCCATGCATCCATATTGACAGGTCACAAAAATAGCAGTGCGGGTGCCTGAAAATGTTGCGCCGGCCATACTTGTGACGTGGCTGCTTCTACTGACTCGCTTGTCCAGCGACTGTCCGGTGTAATAATGCGTGCTCTGGCTAACTTCACCAACGTGATCAGAAAAGCGATTGCGCCCCACTCCCGCGGAACGGCCCATTCGAAATCAGCAGAACAACAATAAACATGCTGGCCAACAGATCAAAGTACTTGTATCCACATCTTTGTTCGGGCAATCAACAACTATACGGTTAGAAAACGAGAAACGAGAAACGAGAAACGAGAAACGAGAACTAGAAACCAACCACCATCATCCTCCCATCGGTCTCCACCTGATCCCCCGTCGCGTTGACCAAGCTCACCGGTACCGCCGGCCGGTCCACCAGCGAAATCGCATGTACCAGTCCCGTGAACAGAAGGTCGTTCACCACCTTCGCGCGTTCATGATCTATCTGCCCATCCACTGTGTGTACGAATGTGCGATTCTCCTCCGAAAAATCAATCCCGGTATCGTGCGTGGCCGAACATACCCAAACATCTTTGCCATGGAACTGCTCCGGCCGATGCCAGATACGCAAGTGGTGACGCAAGTTGAACGTGTCATTCTGCTTTTGGAACACCAGGTCGGGCGGCCTGCCATCCAGGAACAGCACCGATACCGGAGCCTCCTTGTAACCGCGCTGCTCGGTCATGGCGCGGAAAGTCTCGAGCTTCGACTTCGCGTTCAACTGCTCCGCCGTCGACCAGCCCGCCGCTTGAAACGCGCTCTCCAGCTCTTGCCGGCTGCCAAGAAACATGACGTTCGTAACATCGGATTCCTTAGGAGGCTTGGCGGCACGGGTTCGAAACGGTTGCTCGTTTACCAACGACGCCAGTTCGTTCTGAGGTTCCACCGCCCTCACATTCGGACCCCTCGCGTCGCCCGTCCACGTGAGCGGCTTGGTCAGCTCGATAGTCATCTCGACGCCCGGCTCATAATCGATGTTGGCGTCCGTGGGCTTCAAAACGGCCTGCTTGATCGTCCCCAGCAATTCGCCCAAACCCGAGTATTTCTCAGTCACCTTGTTGATCCCCTGATCCAACCTGCCCGACCCGGTCTGCGACGCAATAATGCCGAGAATCCGGCCATCTTTATCCACGGATTCCCGTGCGTTGTCGACCCCCACTAGCCGCGCCGCAAGCACCGCCTTCTTGCCCCGTGCATCGCCGATCTGATCGAAAACCAACCCGAGCACCGCCTGATCATCCGGATTGACGGCCGCCTTCACCTCTTCGATATGCCCCTTCACTTTCACCCCGGCTGCCACCACGATCTGATTCGCGGCCACCACCGGCACAATCACAACGGCGTCAACCGGCTGATCGACCTTCGCCGTGGCAGTATTGACAGCGCTAGTCAACCGGATTTCCATATGCGTGCCGCTAGGCACCTCCATCGCACGTACAGTTCCCACCACCAGCAACGCAATCCCCCACCTCATCCCCATATGCTAACGCGCACCAGAACCGAAGAACCGAATAACCGAACAACTGAAGAACCGATGAACCGATGAACCGATGAACCGAATAACGGTTCCGTGTTACATTAATTAGCCAAGAACGGTCGGGAAAGGACGAATCCCATGCGAACCGTCGTAACGGCATTCATCTCTGTTTTTTTCATAAGTTGGGGCGCCGCGGCAGATGATTTGAATCTGCGCGCTTGGCAAATGGAATCCAAAGGGGATCCAGCCGCAGCTCGCGAATTTCTGGAACGTAGCGCGCAGAACGGCACTGCGGACTCGCTCGAAGCATACGCGCAGTTTCTGGATCGCCATCACGATCCAGCCGCCCGCGACGTGTACGAGAAGCTTCTAAAAACCGCGCAGGGCGATCAGCGTGTCTATGCCGCCAGCCGCCTGGTGATCCTTGACCTGGTGGCCGGCGATCGCGACGCTGCCGTCCGCCATCTGGACCAGTATCATGCCGCCGGTGGCCGCGACCTCAACCTGCCTCCTCCCTCCATCCCCGCGCCCGAAAAAAGACAGACCATCCCCATCCCAGGGCCCCTGCGCTCCTTCGCCCGCATGGCCGCTCTTTCGCCGGACCTCGGACCGGACGACGTGATTTCTGCCCTCGCGCGCAACGTGGTCACCAACGGCTACCAGGCCGCCAGCAGCAACGAAGCGCTGGAGCAAACGGAATTC